>Ga0079223_10001094_pt1 | contig 15605 bp, 15 predicted proteins | sample Stecom2011_FD_75072 | JGI IMG/M metagenome (GOLD analysis project Ga0079223, IMG submission 75072) | Agricultural soil microbial communities from Utah to study Nitrogen management - Steer compost 2011 | ecosystem: Environmental > Terrestrial > Soil > Agricultural land | place: USA: Utah... | reverse complement strand
TAGTCCCGTTAAAAACCTGCAGCAGTAATTGCTCATTCCTGTTTAATATTTTTAGATTATGAGGATTAACCTCAATTTTTTCAATCTTCCTTTTTCTTAAAAAATCTATTACGATATCAGGTTCGGTATAAATAAATTCCGCACCATCTTTAACCATACATTCCTCAGATGTCGGCAGCTAAAATAAAAACAGCGGGAAAGAAAAGAATATCATTTAATGATACTAATTTGAATTACTTTAATACAAAGCATATTTTTGGTAAAAAATAAATTAAAGGTGAGACGTGTTTGAATTTCAAACAAAATTTAAGAGGCAGATTGAAATCCTGGGTTTATGCCTCGAAAGTAAAAAACCTCTCCGAACATTCGACCTTGCCGATTACTTCAGTGTTGAAGAGCTTACAATCAAAAGAGACCTTCAGGACTTACGGTCTTACGGAATTGATATTCACTCTAATAAAAAATCCGGGGTTAGTTTAAGCAGCAATCTGCCAAAAGAAAAACTGATTGAAATTATAATTCATTATGTAGGATTCAATCACAGCAATTTTGCACTTGATAAAGCAACCTCACTCATTGTTGAAAAGAAAGGAATGGATGCGCTTAGCTGCTTTGTAAAACTTCAGCTGTGTATTGATAATTGTGAAACTATAAAAATTGATTATAATAAAATCGGAAATAAAATAGAAAAGGATAAAGAGATTAATCCCCTGCTGATTTTTCAGAATGAAGTTTCCTGGAGATTGCTCGCTGGCTCTGAAGGAAAAGTAAAGCAGTATCTTCTTGAAAAAATCATAAGTATAAAAGAAACAGGAAATAAATTTGATAAAAGCATTTATAAAATATCTGATCCGCTGAAATATGCATGGAAAACATGGTTCGGTGATGAGAAGTATGAAGTTAAACTGATGCTTTCACCTTATTGGGCTGAGAGAGTTAGTCCAAGAATTTTAGCAGAGAATCAGAAAACAAAAAGAAATAAAGATGGCTCCGTTATGTTTGAATGTACGGTCAACTCGATAAACGAAATTGCTGGATGGGTTGTGAGCCGCGGTGAAGGTGTTAAAGTAATTGAACCACCTGAATTGAAAGAGAAAGTGATTAAACTTGCAAAAGGGGTGCTGAGGAATTATGAGGAAGATTGAAAAATTTAAAGATTAAAAGATTTAAAGATTGAAAATGGAATTATGGAATACCGGAATGGTGGAATAATGGAATGATTGGTAGATGCTTGCATAAGCTTTAGAGATGTCATCTCTTAATTTACATTCTGAAGTAAATTCAATTGACTTCACAATAATACTTTGATAAAAATCATATCTCAAAAATTTTTTTGCTTTAAACTTGCGCAACTGATTGGTTGCACTTATATTTGCAACCAATCGGTAGCATTTTAAGGTAAGCAAATGAGAAGAGATATATTCCATGCAATAGCTGACCCGACCAGGCGGGAAATAATTAAACTTGTGTCGTTAAATCCTATGACACCTAATTCGCTTGCGGATCATTTTGATATAAGCAGGCAGGCAGTTTCCAAACATATAAAGATACTTTCTGAATGCAGTCTCCTCGAACAGGAATATTCCGGAAGGGAGATTTATTACAGGTTAAGTCCTGCTAAGCTAAAACCTCTCGATGAATGGCTTGAGCCTTTCAGACTTATGTGGCAAAAAAGGTTTAATGAACTCGATAAACTTTTATCTAAAAAAAATAAAACTAAAAACCAAAGGAGATAGATATGGAAATAGTAAAAGATGCTGCACAGAAGAAAATTTTTATTAAAAGAGAATTTAATGCTGAGCTTGAGAAAGTGTGGCAGGCATGGACAACTGCTGAACTGCTCGATGAATGGTGGGCTCCCAAACCATGGAAAGCAAGAACCAAAAGTCTTGATTTCCGTGAAGGCGGAAAATGGTTTTATGCTATGGTTGGTCCTGATGGAAGCGAATCGTGGGTAAGAATGGATATTATAACTGTTTCCCCTCTCAAGAGTTTTACTGTTTATGATAACTTCACAGATGAAAACGGAAATACGAATCCTGCTCTCCCAGGAATGGAATGGAAGTGTGAGTTTTCAAAAACCGCCGATGGTACTTTAGTAAGTGTTGAAATTTCTTTCTCATCAGAAGAAAACATGAAAAAAATTATAGAGATGGGATTTGAAGAAGGATTCTCATCAGCTTTAAATAATCTTGATGAAGTGTTCAAGAATTAACAAGATTGTAGACCATGGATTTATTGGACGGCAGAAGGAATTCCTGAAATAACAGATTTTTACAGTTGTGAGTGGACGGCTTTGTTTCGGCTATGTAACGGCTTTGTAGCGGCTTTGTATCTAAGCTGTTCCGATGCCTGCCCGAAAATCATATTTATTTTTTCTGTTTTGTTAAGGATTATCATTTGTTTCATCCTTTCTTTTGAAATTTTTTTTAATGTCAGGCTCTTATTAATAAATACTCCGTTTTTCAGTTTTTTGCCATTAAAATTTTTTTTTGAGGAATAGCAAAATCCGTCAAAATGGAGTATATGTATTATATACGCCCACAAAGCAATTGTGTGGGATGTCGCATAGTTGCTGAGTTAAACTTCCGGGGATTTTGGAATTTCGGAGTATTAACCCACCCCTTCTTCCCCTCCAGGGAGGGGACAACTCTCCCTAAGCAGGAGCTATACTGGAAGTGGTGCCGTATCAATTAGAAATTAAAAAGTGCAGAGGGCATAGTGCATAGTGTTGAGAAATGCATTAGCCCATAAAGTGGTATGTGACAGACTAAATAATCCTATTCAACATTCCAAAACTTGTCCGGCTTACAGATAGACTCCAAAAAAGTTGTTTTGTTTACAGACAGATTCCACCATTCCAAAAGCGTGGTTCAGCTTAGAGGAACTTTGCAGATCTGGAGATCTGCACTACGGGTAGGCTAATTATTGGACTCAACCTCCGGGAATATTTGGATAATGTAAAATCCTTTAATATGAACTTAACCTGAGCCAGAATTTTCTTTTAATTTTGTCCGGTTAAATGCATAAAAGAAAGCTCCGGGTATAAGACCTATTATGGAAATAAAATAATCTAAAATACCAAGAGTAAAAGCATATGATTTAGTAACTCCAATGAGTCCCAAAAAGTAGATGGAACCCCCTTCATTAATTCCTATTCCGCTAAATGAAATCGGCAATCTTATAAGCAGCATCATTATGGGGACATAAATTATAAAATAATAGAGTGGTACATCAAGCTGCAAACTTATTGCAATATAAAAATTAATCAGGATGCTTATGAATATTTCAACCAATGTTAGAGCTAAAAAGATAACCAGGGTAAGTTTTTTTGTTTTATAAGAATAGTAAGACAGAATCAGTCTTTGAACTTTAGAGGAAAATTTTGAAAAATATTTTTTGTTTTCAATTAATCTTAAAAAATTAACTGCTTTATTTATAAAGCTTTCATTAAATGAAAGGAACAGCAAGATAATACCAATTATAGAAATGAGAGAAAAAACAACAATTATTTTATCTATATCGATATTCAAATCACTCATTAGACCCATAAATAAAAAAGCCGAAGTTAAACCATATAAGAATAATCCCACAAAACCTAAAAATCTCTCCACTAATATTGAGGCAATAATATCAGATAAAGCAAAACTTTCTTTTCTTAGAAAATGAGTTTTGATAATATCCGCACCAACTGTTGAAGGTAAAACCAGTCCTAAAAAATTCGAGATGTAATAAATCTTAGCAGCTTTATATAAAGTTATATTAATATTTTTCACCTTTAATAACATATTCCATTTAAAAGCCATTAACATTCTATCAAAGGTAAAAGTAAGAAAAGCTAAAACAAGGAAGGAGTATTCAGCATTCTTTACTGCTAAAAAAACTTCATCAAAGTCAATCCAGTTAATAATAATTATTAATAAAGAAAGACTTATAAGAATTTGAATTATTTTTTTAAAATTTATTTTTCCTCCTGATAATTTTAGTTTATGATTCGAGAATTTTTCTTTATTTGTTAACTACATTTTTTATGGCTTCTAAAGTTTTTTTTGCAGCATTTTCCCAGGTATAATAAGAAGCGCGTTCAAAGCTGTTCTTTATCAAACGATTTCTTAATTCATCATTATTCAACAGAATTTCAATTTTGGAAGCGAAATCTTCTGGAGAATAAGGATCAGCATATAAAGCACCATCACCTACAACTTCCTGAAAAGCACCGGTGGTAGAAACTACAGCAGGACAGCCGCAAGCCATAGCTCCTAATAATGTAAAGCTAAAGCTTTCATAAAATACCGGTATTACAATTAACGATGCCAGGCTATAAAGATTTTGAATCTCATTAAAAGGGACAAAATTTACAAAATGAACCTTTTCAAAATCTGAATTAGTATATCTGTTATCTAAAAAATATTCACGAACATGTTTCCCTGCCATCACCAAATGATGAGGTATTTTATCTCTGCAAAGCATAAATGATTTTAATATTGTATCAGGGTTCTGGCTTGGATTCCATTTTTTTGAATTTTCCATTCCGGGATTAGTTACCCTGGTCATTGATAAAATAAATTTTTCAGGTAACTGATATCTCTTTCTAAACTCTGATAAAACTATTTGATCTGTAACAGGTTTGTGAGATTTATGAACACCGGGATATGTTATAGTTGAATTTTGAAAATGATGATTTAAATACTTCCGGTTTTCTTCAACAACCCAGTTAGCCATTGGTAAAAAGTGGCTTGCTTTTCTTATATAAATGGGAAGCATAAATTTTTGATAAAGCACATCAAACTTTTCATAGTATTCGGGACATACATACCAGGCAGGTTCCTGTAAACCCATAATAACAGGACGGTGACTGAAGATTGGAACTGTAAACTTGGGATTAAAAATTATATCGGCTTTATATTTCCGTGCTGCAAATGGTACTAATACCTGATCCCAGAATAATTTATTTCTAGACTTTAATAGTATTTCCCGGGCATTACTAAATGATTTAAAGCGGCCAAAATATTTAGTTGTTCTATAAAGAAGCAGGAAGGTTATTGAAGGTTCGAAGCTCAGCATAGCTTCCAGGAGACCATCAACATACATGTGGAAGCCGCTATCCTGATCCATAGCGCGCATCATCACCGCAATTTTCATGCTTTAACTAATTGTATGTATTTATTTAAATGTTAAATGAATTTACCATCCGCTTTTAATAACGTGACAAACACGCTGAACATTTTCAATACTCATTTTTGTATGGAGCGGAAGAACTAAATATTTATCTTCTACTGCATCCATATTAGGAAGATCATCTCTTCTTCCTCCAAAGATACTATACCTATCATTCCTGTAATGTACCTGACCGGATTCAATATTGTTTTCACGCAATTTAGTCATTAACTCAACTCTTTTTTCAACTAAAACAGTGCATAACCATGCAGCATTAGTCCTGTCTGAATAACCTGTCCCTATAATTTTAATTCCGGGAACATTTTTTAAACCGATAATATATTCATTCAATAGCATTTGGCGTAAAGCAAGAATTTTATCAAACTCATAAAGACCGGCAAGTCCTAATGATGCAGCAATATCATTCATCTGGTATTTATATCCAACTTCATAAATATCATTTTCCCAGATTCCTTTTTGTTTTGCAGTTCTGTCAATACCAAACCATCTTAACCTTTGTGCTTTTTCTAAAAGTGACGGATCTCTAAAAGTTAAAAGTCCGCCGTCCCCCGTTGTAATATGTTTAATAGCCTGAAATGAAAACATAGTAAATTCTGAATATGCACCAATAGGAATATGATTGTAAGTTGCACCTAAAGCATGTGCAGCATCCTCTATAACAGGGATACCAAATTCATCTGCAATTTGATTCAATTCTTTCAAATCGCAAGGAAGTCCTCCATAATGCACACAAACTATCGCCTTTGTTTTTTCATTCACTAAACTGCGTACATGATTAACATCAATATTTAGTGTGTCCTGCTGAACATCAGCAAATTTCAATTTAGCACCCAAATATAATAAAGGAATACTTGTAGCCGTACAAGTAAAAACCGGGACTATTACTTCATCATCTTTTTCAATATTTGCTAAAATATAGGCAAGATGTAGAGCATCAGTACCTGAACCGACTGCAAGAACCGGGTTACCCTTTGTAAACTTTGATCTGAAGATATGTTCAAATTTATCTACTTTAGGCCCCTGCCCTATCCACCGGGTTGATAGTGTATCGGCAATCTCCTCAATAGCTGAACTCGGGATATGGGGGTGAAATAAAACTATATTTCCTTTACAAGGCTGTAAAAGAGGAAATTCATCCTGTGGTGATTCTTTAGGTTTGTCGATTTTTATTTTAAACATATATTTTCTTTAATTATTTGGAACTATAGATGGGAGACATTTATTATTTTTCCCCACAATATTTTCCCAACCAATTCTTATACCATTAAAGAATGCAATTATATTGTTTGGTTTTAACTAAAACCCATTTTCTTTCTATGAACATTTTGAGACATGGATGAAAAATTCAAACATTCTTTTGATGATTAAAATATCGGAAGGCTTTAATTATTCCTATCGCTATAACTCGTCTGTAGATAAAAGAATTATAATTAAATCTTGAATTATTAATTTCACTTTATTATGTTCAATTCCGATTCTAAATTTATGAGGGGTCATATGTTATTTTATATCTTACTTTCAGCTTTTTTAATTCTTCTGTACTTTATTGTTAAAGCAGTTTATAAGTGGGCAAATATTCAACGATGTCCTGTCTGTAACCAGCCAATCCCTGAAGGCCAGGAGTTTTGTGATGAAAGACTTCATGATGAGTAGAATATAAAATTACAAGATTTCGAAATCACAAGATTGGGATATTGGAATGGTGAAATATTGGAATAAATGAATGAATAAAATTAATTGAATTGGTTGATACTGATATAGAGCATTGGATGAAATCTCACCTTTTCTGAATATAAAGCTGTCACCCTCATGATAAAAAATGGACAGATTTAAATTTTCAATAAATCAATATTGCGAATTCAGGGACAAATTTTTAAGTTAAAATATACTCGTCATTGCCGATATCTCTAATCTAAATAAAAACAAAAGGAGGATCTATGCTCAGGAACCAATTACTGTTGTGTCTCTCGTTAGCTGCATTTCTCTTTTTCTCAGGTGCAACAGCATTAGCACAGGAAACAGAAAAGTCAATGGAGAAGTCGCTTTATGAGCGTCTCGGCGGTGTTCATGCTATTGCACAGGTTGTAGATGATTTTGTTGACAGGATTTGGGTAAATGAAGTATTAAATGAAAACCCGAAGAATAAACAGGCAATGGGGATTAGCAAACCAGCATTAAAATATCTCGCAACAGAGCTTACCTGCATGGCTGTCGGTGGTCCGCAGAAATATACAGGACGTCCATTAAAAGATGTACACGAACATCTTAATATTTCGGAAAGAGAATGGGAAGCAATGGTAGCAGATTTTAAAGTTACTCTAAATAAATTTAATGTTCCGGATAAAGAACAGCAGGAACTTCTTGAAATTGTGGGAAGTGTTAAGGGCGATATTGTTAGTGTGGCGCAAAGATAAAATTACAAGATGGAATAATGGAATCCGCCAATAAGCCGGACAAGTTTTGGAATATTGGAATGTGTGGATGTTTGAACGATGGAGAATTGATTTTTTATAGAGATGACGTCTCTTCAAATTAGAACTGAATGATAGAGATGTCATCTTTTTTATTTGTGCGAAAGAAATACTGAAATAAGTTCATCATAAATTAAAATGGAAAGAAGATGGGGATAAGGAATGTGGCTAATATCCAGAATAAAATGTTTAACGGAGTTCCTACTTTAATGAAATCAATTACTTTATAGCCGCCGGGATTAAAAATTAACAGGTGTGTCTGATATCCAACCGGACTCATAAATGCAAGTGAAGCTGCAAACATAACTGCTACAATAAAAGGCCGGGGATCTACCCCCAATGAATGTGCTGTTACTATTGCAATTGGTGTAATTAAAGCAGCAGTTGCTGTATTGGACATTACTTCAGTAAGGGCAAGAGAGATTAAATAAATTAATGATAGTACGATAAATGGTCCACCACTTCCTGCTATCACAAGTATCAATTCCGAAACAAGTTTTGCTGCGCCTGTTTTTTCCAATGCAGTTCCTAATGCAAGTGAGCCTGCAAGAAGAAAGATAATTTTCCAGTCAATTGCATAATAAACCTGTTCGAGTGTTAAACATCTTGTAAGAACAAGAACAATACTTCCGCAGAAGGCACTCACTGCAATAGGAAGTATATTAAAAGTAGCTAGCATTACAACTGCAAGAATAGTAACCAAAGAGATTAATATTTTTGACTTTTTGAATGATGGAGGGTCAACCTTTGATAAAAAAACAAATGCTCCCTGCTCTTTTAACTTGTCAATCTCCCCTTTGCTTATTTCTATTAAAAGAGAATCACCCGCCAAAAGTTTTACTTCCGCAATTTTATCTCTTATTAATTTACCTCTGTGTCTTAATGCTAAAACTATGCTGTTAAATCTGTGCCTGAAGTGAACCTGTTTAATACTTTTCCCGATCAGAAAAGAATTTGGTGCAACAATAGCTTCAATTAACTGAATATTACCTGCTGCAGTTAAAGCATCTGACCATTTTAATCCGGGTTTAATTAAAATTCCCGGGTGTTCCATTAATTCTTTTATTACTTCAAGTTTGGTTTTAACCAGCAGTCTGTCGTTTTCATAAATGTATGTATCTGCATTAGGAATAAAACTATGTTTATTATTTCTTGTTATCTGGATAACATCAAGATTAAGATTTTTAATAATGGGAGAATCCTTAATTTTTTTATTTACCGCATTAGATTCTTTTTTAATAATTATTTCTGTAAGATATTCACCAAGGCCAAAACTATCTGTGAGTTCAGAATCAGGTTTACGCTCTGGAAGAAATTTTATACCAATTAATAAGAGATAAAGAAAACCTGTTACAAAAAAGAAGAGTCCTAAAGGAGTAATTTCAAATAAAGAAAAAGATGGCAAACCCTGTTTAACAGCAACAGAGTTTACTACAATATTTGTTGAAGTACCGATTAAAGTACATACCCCGCCAAAAATTGCAGCATAAGATAAAGGGAGCAAAATTTTTGATGGAGTGAAATTATTATCCCGTGAAATCTGTAAAAGCAGAGGAAGAAATATTGCAACAACAGGAGTATTATTAATAAAAGCTGAAATGAAAGCTGCCGTAATAAGTGTAATAGATACAGCAAGAAAATAATTAATTCTGAATGCTCTTCTTAATATCCTGCCTGCGTATGTTATTAATCCTGTTTGAGTTAATCCCGCACTTAAAATAAACATCGCTGCAATAGTAATTGTACCTTCATTACTGAATCCTGCAAATCCTTCTTCGGCGTTCAAAATTCCACTGAAAAGTAAAACTGCAACCAAAAGCATTGCAACAATATCAACAGGAAGCCATTCGGTTATAAAGAAAATAAATGCAACTATTAATACAATAAGGACTATCAGGATTTCTAAAGTCATTGCTTGTTAAATTTTTTTTGTAAAGATAACAGGGAAAATGGAAGATGGAAAATGAAAAATGGAAAATGTGAGATGTAAAATGGAAAGTATTGATGGAAAATGGTTGATGGAAAGTGAAGACAGATATAAAATAAGATAAAAATAAATAAATAAATGAAAACAGCACAGGTTTTGATTCTGTGCTGTTAAATGAATATTTATTTTTATTTATGCAGCCTGGGCATTGCTTTGAGCCTGGTTGAATTCAGCGAGGATTTCAATTTTAACTTCATTACTTACAACAACTCCGCCAGCTTCTGTAAGTGCATTCCATTGGAGTCCATAATCAAAACGATTAATCTTACTGCGGATTTCGAAACCTGCTACTTTGATTCCGCCGAAACCTGAAACAACACCATTAAAAATAACATCGAGTGTAACTTCTTTTGTTATTCCGCGAATTGTAAGATTACCTGTTACTTTCATTTCATAATCAGAAATCATTTTAACAGAAGTGGATTCGAAGTATAATTTGGGATGATTTTCCGCATCAAAGAAATCTGCTGATTTTAAATGGGCATCTCTTTGTTCATTTCTGGTATTTATACTATTTATATCGGCTTCAAATTTTATTTGTGCATCACTAAAATCATCTTTTGAAGTTTTAATCTCTGCATCAAATATATCAAATCCACCTGTTACTGTAGAAACCACAAGGTGCTTAATTTTGAAGTTAACTTCAGAATGTGCGGAGTCTATTTTCCATATTGTCATTGTTTTATCCTTTCGTATTATGTTAATGAACTTGTTTAATCTTTACTTCAAACATAAGCCGAAAGGATTCTGTTTACATTCACATAGGTTAAGAAATTGAATTAACATATGTTAAGTAATAAAAATTATTTACGGGATAATTCTTTACGTATTCTGCTTAGGGACTGTGGTGTAATACCGAGGTAAGAAGCAATCTGATTTTGAGGAACCTGTTCAAAAAGTTTGGGATATGTCTTTATAAATTTAAGGTAACGTTCCTCTGCAGATGCACTTAATGAATCTGAGATTCTCTGCCGTACTGCAACCTGGTTAGCTTCAAGCAGCAGTCGGAAAAATCTCTCCATTTTCGGGCATACATTTAAAAGCTCCTCTCTTGCATTTTTCTCAAGCAGAAGAAGTTCCGAATCCTGTAGTGCATCAATGTTATATGTTGCAGGCAAACCTGAAAGAAAACTATTTAAATCAGAGACCCACCAATCTTCAATTGCAAATTGAATAACATGTTCTGCGCCTTTGTTATCAATTGTATATTCACGAAGAACACCGGAATTTACATAGCCAATATACCTGCATACTTCCCCTTCCTGCAGTAAGAACTGATGCCTCTTTAAATTCTTAGTTATGAAGAACTTTGTGCATAATTCAAATTCTTCATCAGTCAGGTGAACTCTTTTTTCTATATGTGTGCGTAATAAAGAAAACATGATCAATTATAAATTAAAAATTTGAAATTATAAATTGAAATGTAACCCAAGTTTACATAGGTGCATGTTTTGCATGATTATCAATTATCAATTATGAATTAAATTAGTAATTAAAAGTGATAAAGGAAGTCGGGTTAAAACAGAATTAAGTATAATTAAAAAACTATAGCCGGCGAAGAAACTCTGCCTGATGATTTTTTAACAGGTTTATTTTTTTTCTCTTTTGCTTCTAATTTCGCTTTTAAATATCCATACAGAATTAACATCTCTGCTATGTTTATATCCTCTTTTGAAACATTTTTTCCCTTTACCTTTGAAATGTATTCAGATGCTTCTTTTCTAAGCTCATAAACAATATCCTTATCTACTCTTTTCATTTTATTTCTCCTTTCACAGCTAGTTAAAAGCTTCGGGATTTTTACCTCCTGATTTTTTTTCATTTTGAATTTCTTCTAATCCTCTTATATATCCAAACACCATAAGATTTTCTGCAACAATAATATCATCCTTTGATATGTCATTACCTTTATTTGCTGTTATATAAGTTATCGCTTCATTTTTTAATTCATTTAGTTTTTCAGTTGTTATCATTGCCATAATTACTCCTTTTATTTGTTTTAGATCCTGTTATTATTTTGAAATCAATTTTTAAGAAGATACCTTAGCGTTGCATCTTCAATTTTGTTGAAAAAATATTTTGCCTGGTTATAATCACCTCTTATTTTATAAAGCCTGTAGAGATCTGCAAGTTTAATATCTCTGCTCATCATTTTTTCATAATTATTTTTATCTGTAATTCTTCTCCCGGGTATCATTCTTTTTAATTTATTGATTTCATCTCTCGTAACGTTATGATTATAAATTGTTCCCATTCTTACTTTTCCTTTCCTTTACATCAACTACTCAAAAATTATTTATAGAATTATTCAACTCTTGTTATTTATTATTAAGCTTATCAGAATTTTTTTTCATTCTTTTTATAGCTCTTTTTTCCTTAATGGACATTATAGCTTTTTTCTTTTTCAACTTTTTTTTTGTTTTTACCCTTACTCATTTTTATCTCCTCTATTAAATGATTCGTTGGTTTATTAAAGTATGCTGCAGGATAATTCTGATTTCTATCATAAATTCTTTAACCCATTGTTTATACTGGCAAGAAGGTTGCCAACATTATTTCTTGCTAATATGTTCTTTTAAGTGTATTACTTTAAAGTATTTTTAAATAAGATTGCACTTATGCAACATACTGGTATAATAGCTTGCAAATTGCAACTAATTTCTACAATAAACCTTCTAAAAAATCCTTGACTTTGGAAATTTAATTGGGTAGGTTGCACCCCTATCAGGAGACACTACCCCTATGAAGGGGAACAGAAAGGAGATCTTTATGGAACATATTGCCAGTAAACTTCAGGACCTTGGGATAACAAAACGTGAAGCTGAAGTTTACATTGCTTTATTACATAAAAAAGAATTTACTGCCCCTGAGATTGCAAAAATAACCTCGGTCAGCCGCAGCAAGTCTTATGAAATACTCCAGAACCTTGTTAAAAAAAAATTGTGTGTAGAAAATTATAGAAATGGAATAAAAGTATTCAGTTGTATAGACCCCAAAAGAGTATTTGAAAAAATTAATAATGAACTTGAATACAAAAAGAATATTGCTGCTGAAATATTTGATGAACTTCACAGCATTTATCAGAAAAATGAGCAAGTTAATGCCGGAGTCGAGTACATTGAAGTTCTTACAGATAAACTTACTATAAGAGAAAGGTGGCTTTCTATACTTAATAATACTAAAAATGAATTACTCGTTTTTGCTAAGCCGCCGTATACAGCTCCCCTCGAAGAAAATATGAGTGATGAACTTAATGTTCTCAAAAGAAAAGTTAAAATAAAAAGTCTATATGAATATGGTTATATACGAACAAAAGAAGAAATGGATCACTTTATTAAAGTTGTTGATTCATTCAGGAAAGCGGGAGAAGAAGTTAAAATGCTCAGGGAGTTGCCAATGAAACTTGCTATCAGAGATGAATACCTGACTATGCTTGCTTTAAATGATCCTGTTTCTATGCAGCCAACTATCACTACAATGATTATAGAACATCCGAGCTTCTCAACATCCCTTAAGAAAGTATTTTCTATCTACTGGAAAGAAGCATTATCCTTTACTGATTTTAAACAAGATGTTAAAACCCTATTAATTCAATAACATATTTTTCACTTATGAACCGGAGGTTATATGAGCCGTTTTAAATTTACAATATTTTTATTTTTATCTTTTTTTGCTTCTGCTGCATTCGGGCAGTGGGTCTGGCAAAACCCACTTCCCCAGGGGAATACTCTTCAGGAAGTTTATTTTATTCCGGAAGTTCCTTCAGATGGATCTGGCGGAGATGTTGGTTATGCGGTAGGATTCAGCGGAACAATTCTAAAAACAACTGACGGAGGAATTTCCTGGGTTATACAACCTGTAGAAATTAATTACGACCTTTATTCACTTTATTTTATTGATGAAAATTATGGTTTTGCTATAGGAAATTTTGGTGCAGTATTTAAAACTACAAATGGAGGTCTTACATGGGATCTCAAGAGAGGTGGTTTGACCGAAGTTTTATATGGAGTATCATTTACTGATGAAAATACAGGTACTGCTGTTGGTGCTGATGGTCTGATTATCAAAACAACTGATGGTGGAGAAACCTGGTTCAATCAAACAAGCGGTACAACAACCTGGCTTAATGATGTTTACTTTATAGATTCTGATAATGGAGTTGCTGTCGGCGATGGTGGTGTTATCCTAAGAACAACAAACGGAGGTTCTGCCTGGACACCGCAACCAAGCGGAACATCAGAAAATCTTTATGCTGTTTCATTTGTAAATACAACAGCCACAGTTGTTGGAAACAGTGGTACTATTTTAAGATCTACTGATGGCGGACAGAGCTGGAGCAGCCAGGTAAGTCCATCTATAAATCCGCTTTATGATGTTTGGATGACAGATACTGAAACCGGTTATGCCGTTGGAATATTAGGTACGGTTATAAAAACCACAAATGGCGGAGCTAACTGGGTAAGTCAAACAACAAATTCTTTAAATATTCTTTACAGTATTTCTTTTAAGAATGCAGATAATGGAATTGCAATAGGATTTGCAGGTGAAACACTTACAACATCTGATGGAGGAGTGACCTGGGTTAAACGAAACAGCGGGGCAATTAATACTTTACTGGGTATACATTTCTCTGATGAAAATAATGGTGCAGCAGTCGGTGAGTATGGAAGAATCTTAAGAACTACAAACGGCGGAGAAAACTGGGTAACACAGACAAGCGGCACAATCAATAATTTAAATGAAGTTTTCTTTACCGATGCTGATAATGGAGTTGCAGTAGGTCAGGAAGGAACTATTTTAAGAACAACTGATGGTGGAAATAACTGGGTACCACAAACCAGCGGTACAATGGATTTATTATTCGGAGTCTCATTTGCGGCACTCCCAACCAGCAAATCAGGAGGCTTTACCGGATTAGCAGTCGGACAAAACGGTACGATTCTCAAAACGACAAATAGTGGAGTTAACTGGACTCCGCTAAACAGCGGAACATCAAATTTTCTTTTCAGTGTTTTTCTTTCAGATGAACTTACTGCTACTGCTGTTGGTGCCGGCGGTACAATTCTCAGAACAACAAACGGCGGAACTGACTGGACACCCCAAACAAGCAATACCGCTGCTGCACTTCGCGGTTTATGGTTTGTTGATGCAGACAATGGTTATGCTGTGGGCAATAGTGGTACTATTTTAAAAACAACAAATGGAGGCACTAACTGGCAAAGCCTCGCAAGCGGTACAACAGATCATTTATGGGATGTATGTTTTACAGATTTAAATAACGGATATGTTGTTGGTGAAGCAGGAACAGTTTTAAAAACCACAAACGGCGGCTCTACGTGGGATATCGTTTATGCAGGAACTCTTCATACATTATATGATGTTTATTTCACAGATGAAAATACTGGTTATGTTGTCGGTTTAGATGGTACAATTCTGAAAACTGAAGTAGGCGGGATACCTGTTGAGCTTGTTTCTTTTTCTGCAAATGTACACCAGGGAAATGTAACTCTGAACTGGATTACAGCAACCGAAATAAATAATCATGGATTCGAAGTTGAAAGAAGTCAAATCGATGGAAAATGGAAAATGGAAGATGGAAAATGGGAAGTGATTGGTTTTGTTGAAGGCAAAGGAACAACAACTCAACAGCAGTTCTATTCTTTTACAGATGAAAATCTTTTCCCGGGTAAGTATCAATACAGATTAAAGCAGATAGATTTTGATGGAGCCTTCAATTATTCAAATGAAATAGAAGTTGATATTGATTTATCACCCACAGAATTTTCTCTGGAACAGAATTATCCTAACCCCTTTAATCCTGTAACAAAAATAAAATATTCAATTCCAGCTAAAGCATTTGTTACACTTAATGTCTATAATGCTATTGGAGAAAAAATAGCAGAGCTGGTTAATAATGAAATGAATGCAGGAAATTATGAAATAAGTTTTGATGGTACAGGATTAAGCAG
>Ga0079223_10001093_pt1 | contig 15611 bp, 10 predicted proteins | sample Stecom2011_FD_75072 | JGI IMG/M metagenome (GOLD analysis project Ga0079223, IMG submission 75072) | Agricultural soil microbial communities from Utah to study Nitrogen management - Steer compost 2011 | ecosystem: Environmental > Terrestrial > Soil > Agricultural land | place: USA: Utah... | reverse complement strand
GATAACCTGGAGCGGGATGCATATTTATTCCTGCCCGCCGGTTATCATGCCGACAAAGATCGACTGTGGCCGGTTATTTTATTTCTGCACGGCAATGGCGAGCGTGGCAACGGTAAAGACGAGCTGGATTATGTGTTGATCCACGGCCCGCTCTACGAAGCGTGGATTCAAAAGAAAGACATACCGGCCATTATTATTTCGCCGCAATTGCATATGTTCGATATGGACAAGCGCGGCATCAGTTATATTGATAACCGCACCCCGGCACAAATACCGGTGCGTTTACCTCAGGGCACCCCCGAGCGCGAACCACACTTTGCCACGCCTCAACCCATGAGTGGCGCTGAAGCTTACCCGAACATGGATCAAGTGCCTGACCGCCTGCCCGAGGGCTGGGATCGAGCAGAAAAAGATTTGCTGGGTCTTATTAAAACCGCTCAGCAAGATTACCGCGGCGATCCTAAACGGCTCTATTTAACCGGTCTGAGTTATGGCGGCTTCGCCACCTGGTGGCTGGCCAGCCGACACCCCGAACTGTTTGCCGCTATTGCGCCGGTAGTGGGCTGGGGACATCCTAACCTGATGGGTCCGATCGCCAAGGCGCAAACACCGGTGTGGCAATTTGCCGCCGGGCGCGATCCGACTGTACCTATTACCTACTTCTATCCCGGCCTCAATCGTCTGGAACAATTAGGCCACCCACGAGTGCGCTTTACCAACCACGAAGATATGGGCCATGACGCTTGGCGACGGGTCTATCGCAGCGATGATTTTTATCAGTGGTTGCTGGAGCAGCGGCGCTAATATCAAAACGCACCGAACCCCATGGGGCCGGTGCGTTTTGTCATTCTAGGCTTCAGTTTTGAGTTTTTTCAGGGCGTGGTAGGCGGGCTTGGCTTGCCAGTCGCGATCAAACAACAGCGGATAGTTGGTGCGGCCGCGCACCGGAAAGTTGTTTTTCCAACTCTCTGCATCGCTGGTACCCCACAGGGTAACGCGAGCAATATTTTCCCGATATTTAAGAAACAGCTCGAACATCTGTACATAGCGATCCGTTAACTGTTGCTGCACTTTATCGGGCAAACCGTCGGCGTAAGGATTAAGCTGATCGCTGTATTCAAAGCCCGTGGAAATTTCTGCACCGGTAAACTCCCAAGCCACCGGCAACACATCCACTTCCATCTCTGTCATATGCAAAGCGAGGCCCAGATCGATATAGGCCTTCATGGAGTTTTCAAATTCTTTCAGGTCAGGATAGTCGAGCCCCACGTGGGTTTGCATACCTACACCGTGGATGGGCACTTCGCGCTGGCGATAGCCCTTGAAGACATCCACCAGAAAGGCGCGCTTATGAGGATCGTGCATATTGTAATCGTTGTAGATTAAATGGGCGTTGGGGTCGGCGGCATGCGCCAGACGGAAAATCTGTTCCATATAATCAGGCCCCAGGATTTTGTAAAACCCGGTCTGGCGCCAGCCCTTATCTTCATCCACAGCTTCATTCACCACGTCCCAAGTGTGAATCTTGCCTTTGTAACGCCCCATTATTCTATTTATGTGCTGTTCAACGCGCTCTTGCAATGCCGCTTTACTGATGGGGTTACCCTGCTCATCCTTAAACAGCCACAAAGGCGCCTGTGAGTGCCACACCAAAGTGTGCCCCACTACGGCCATATTGTGCTCTTGGCCATAATTGACAAATTCATCGGCAGGTCCCCATTGCCACTGCCCGGGCTCTGGCTCCAGCACTCCCCACTTCATACAGTTTTCGGCGGTGATGGCATTAAATTCGCGGGCCACCAAATCCAATACCTGAGTGTTTTTTTCAGCCAGAGTGTGCGTGCTAAGCGCGGTGCCCAGTAAAAAGTCCTCCTTATACACATCGGCGAGGCCGCTTTTCTGGGCGGCGCTGGCAAAGGCCTGGTGGCGAGCAAGGGTGAGCGCAACTGCGGCCTGCGCAGAGCGGGTCAGAAACTGACGACGGGAATGCATAATGTACCTCTAATAAATTTTTATAATAAGCAGGGTCCGGGGTTGATTATCCAGCCATAAGGCGATGACTCAGACCATCTTATGGTAAGAATGACTATAGGCTAAACTGAGTTTACCTTATTTAACCCGAGTGACTGAAAGAGCCAGTAGCTGGCAACGAATTTTGCGTGTTAACTCCTCGCCCGAGCGATATTGCCGCTATAGTCTATTATCGATGACGCTTAGGTGCAGGTTCCGGAATAAGCTATGACATCAATAAACCAGAAACAGCGGACTTTTATTAGCTGGGCGCTGTTAAGTTATGCTCTGATCGCCATTTTGTTGGTGGTCTTCGAGCAAGTCTTGGAGCGGCATTTTCACGACCGCCACGCCCAGGAGCTACAGACCCAAACCGCACGCGAGCTTAATATACTGGCCGCCGAGCTGGGCGGAGTGATCAACTCCAATCTGTCCCTGCTTCAGGGTCTGGCCGCTCATATCGCCATTCACCCTGATATTAACCAGGCAGAATTTGAAAATTACGCCAGCGCCCTGGCTTTCCAACAACCGCTATTTGTCAGCATCGCCGCCGCGCCCAATATGGTGGTCACCTTGATTTACCCGCTAGAGTCCAATCGCAACGTTCTCGGGCTGAATTACACCCAAAGCACTGACCAGTGGGCGGGTATGGACTCCCTTAAACACCCCGGTCAAACCCTTCTGGCAGGTCCTCTGGAACTCGTACAGGGTGGTGAAGGGCTGATTTCTCGCTCCCCCGTGTTTACGCTGGATGGGCGCTTTTGGGGCATTATCTCGGCCCCTATTCGCACACCCGATCTGTACCAATTAGCCGGCTTAAACGAAGACAATCCCCTTATTGAGACAGCAATACGCGGGCGCAACGGCACAGGTCAGGCAGGTGAGGTATTTTATGGCAATCCCAGGCTATTCGAGGATCAACGCAACCCCCAGATTACCCTGCCGGTGGGTGATGGCGCTTGGCAGATGGTAGCTCAACCGACGTCCGGCTGGGCAGTGGCCTCTGCCACTATCCCAGTGCTGCGAGGCGCTACTCTCGGCATCTTGTTGCTGCTGACTCTGCTCACCCTTTATCGCTATCGTCAGCGCCAACAAGAATACCAATTCCAGCAGGCCCTGGAAGCCAACGAAGCTCTGCTACAAGAAGTGGGAAAAATTGCTCTGGTCGGTGGCTGGCAAATAACTATTCGCCATGGAGAGATGGTGTTCACCTACTGGAACGAGCAGACCGCGCTTATTTTAGGGCTGCCGGCCGACAACCAGCCACCAACCCTGAGCCGAGCGTTAAAACAGTTTAATGAGAAACAGGCTGAAAAGTTGTATCAGGCCATAGCCGAAGCCACCTATGGTGCGCCTTTTGATATGGAGCTCAGCCTGACACGGGAGATTCAACCCTCGCGCTGGGTACGTATTATTGGCAAACCCATTTTACAGCGCGAAGAACCTTTCTCGGTATTGGGCTCAGTGCAGGATATTACCGAACGTAAACGCTTCACGAATAAAATTCAACACCAGGCCATTTATGATCATCTCACCGGCCTGCCCAATCGAATGTTGCTGGACAATCGGCTGACCAAGTCCATCAATAAAGCAACTCGTGAGGAAAGCCAGTTGGCTATTTTGTTTATCGATCTGGATAACTTCAAGCCGGTCAATGACAACATGGGTCACAGCGCCGGCGATGATCTGCTGCGCGATGTAGCCAAACGCATTCAACAAACCATACGGCGCTCCGATACTGTTGGGCGCTACAGCGGTGATGAGTTTGTGGTAATTCTAGAAGACGTCCGCAGCAGCAAGATGCCGGTAGCGGTTGCCGAACATATTCTCGACGTGCTGAAAAAACCCTATGTGATCAACGATAAAGAAATTTTCTGTAGTGCCAGTATTGGTATTTCCCTGTTTCCTCAGGATGGCGACACAGCGGATCTGTTGATCTCTAATGCCGATCAAGCCATGTATGAGGTTAAGCGTGCGGGGCGCAACGGCTGGCAGTTTTTTACCAAGAACCTGCAAGCGGTATCAGAAAAGCGCCATCAGTTAAACACACAATTAATCACCGCTATTAACAACCGTGATTTTCAGGTGTTTTATCAGCCCATCATTGATTTGACCGACAACCGGGTACGCAAGTGTGAAGCCCTGGTGCGCTGGTTTCACAACGGCAAACTGGTGCCCACCGATGAATTTATTTCTCTGGCTGAAGAGACAGGACGCATCAACGAAATCGACCGCTTTGTATTGGCTACCGCTTCCGAATTTCTTATGCATCTACAGCAACAATATCGTTACTCAGTAGGCTTATCCGTCAACGTCTCACCGCGGGTTTTTACCACCAAAGACAACTCTCTGGAGCGCTGGTTGGCGTTGATTACCAAAGCTGCCAACGAGCTATCGCTCACCGTGGAAATTACCGAGCGGCTATTGATTGAAGAGTCAGACAGGCTGATGTGGGTGCTCACCAAACTCAAAGCCTTGGGTGTCAGTATCGCTATTGATGACTTTGGCACCGGTTACTCTTCCCTGAGTTACCTCACCCGCTTTCCCATTGATATTGTCAAAATCGACCAGTCATTTATTAAAAAGCTGGGCCTTGAGCACGCATCTGAAGCCCTGACCGAGACCATGATTCAACTGTCCCACAAGCTCTCTATTGAGGTGGTAGCCGAAGGGGTAGAAACTCAAGGACAACTGGATTATTTGAAACGCTGGCAATGCGATTTTGGCCAGGGTTATTACTTTGACAGACCTCTTAATTCCGAGGATTTTAGCAAGCTAATTGAGCAGCAGAGCAAACAATAAAAGCCGTATTTTAAATGGGTCTCGGCTATTCCTTGTTCTCCGCCAACCAGTGTTCCATCAGCGGGCAAGCGTTCCCTCAACGGGAAGAACCCTGCCCTATCAGCTTAGGGTCAAACCGCAATCTGGGTGCCTGAGCGGCAGTAGAGCCCCTGCACCCCGGCACTGCTCAAGCCTTTTAGACATCCAGGTTAGCAACTGCTAACGCGTTGGCCTCGATGAACTCTCGACGCGGCTCCACATGATCTCCCATCAGGGTGGTAAACATCTGATCGGCGGCAATGGCATCCGAAATGGTGACCTGCAACATACGGCGAGTCTCGGGGTTCATTGTGGTCTCCCACAATTGTTCCGGGTTCATTTCTCCCAAACCTTTATAACGCTGGATGCTGTAGCCGCGAGAGGCGTCTTTCATCAACCAGGCCAAAGCTTCATTGAAAGTCTTTACAGGTTCAGTTTTCTCTCCGCGTTTTATATAAGCGCCTTCTTCAATCAAGGTTTCCAGTTTTTCTCCCAGCTCAACAATAGAGCGGTACTCACCCGAGTTGAAAAACTCGTGAGTGAAGAGGTATTCGCGCTCTACGCCGTGTTCGGTAATTGCAACATGGGGCAGAAACAGCGACCGCTCGCTGTCTTCGCGCACGGTGATTTTATAATAATCGCTGCCGGCTTTACGCTTATGGTTGAAGCGCTGCGCCATGCTCTCGGTCCACTGCAGCATGTGCTGACGATCTTTCAGATGTTCCGCGGCTAAAGATGGCACATAAATCATCTCATCCAGTACTTCGGCCGGGTAGAGACGGCTTAATCGCTCAATAGTTTTTATTACTGTGCGATATTCATTGACCAATGACTCCAGCGCAGGCCCGCTAATACCGGGAGCCTCACTATTGACGTGCAGACTGGCGCCTTCCAGTGCAGCTTGTGTCAGAAACTCGATGCGCGCCTCTTCGTCTTTCAAGTATTGTTCCTGCTTGCCCTTGGCAATCTTATACAGTGGTGGTTGGGCGATATAGATATGACCGCGCTCAATCAACTCGCGCATTTGGCGGAAAAAGAAGGTCAGCAGCAGAGTACGAATATGCGAGCCATCCACGTCCGCATCCGTCATAATAATAATGCTGTGGTAGCGCAGCTTATCCGGATCGAACTCACTCTTGCCAATCCCGCAACCCAAGGCAGTAATCAGCGTGCCCACTTCTACAGACGACAGCATTTTGTCGAACCGTGCCTTTTCCACGTTGAGGATTTTACCTTTCAACGGCAGGATGGCCTGGGTTTTACGCGCCCGGCCCTGTTTTGCTGAACCGCCCGCAGAGTCCCCCTCCACCAGGTAAATTTCTGACAGTGCCGGATCTTTTTCCTGACAGTCCGCCAGCTTGCCGGGCAGTCCGGCAATATCCAGAGCGCCCTTACGCCGAGTCATTTCCCGCGCCCTGCGCGCTGCCTCACGGGCGCGAGCTGCGTCGATCATCTTGCCGACAATGGCTTTGGCTTCTTGCGGACGTTCCAGCAGAAAATCACTAAAATACTGATTCATTTCCTGCTCAACGGCGGTTTTCACCTCGGAAGATACCAATTTATCTTTAGTCTGAGAGGAAAACTTGGGATCTGGCACTTTTACGGAAACAATCGCCGTCAGCCCCTCCCGGGCATCGTCACCAGTAGTGTTGACCTTGGCCTTCTGCGCCAGACCTTCGTTTTCAATATAGCTATTAAGGCTGCGTGTCAGTGCTGCGCGGAAGCCGGCCAAGTGAGTACCGCCATCTCGCTGAGGAATATTGTTGGTATAGCAGTAAATATTTTCCTGAAAAGAATCATTCCACTGCAGGGCGGCTTCTACGACAATGCCGTCTTCCCGCGCAGAAGTAAAATGTACTACTTGATTAATAGGGGTTTTATTGAGGTTCAGGTGCTCTACAAAGGCGCGCAGGCCATCTTCATACTGGTAAACCTCTTCTTTTGCTGTACGCTCATCTTTCAATACAATGCGTACGCCAGAGTTCAAAAAAGATAGTTCACGCAGACGTTTAGCCAAGATATCGAAGTGGTACTCGATATTGGTAAAGGTCTCCTTGGAAGGTTTAAAGTAAATCTCAGTGCCTGTTGTAGCGCTATCGCCCACCACTGCCAGAGGGGCCTGAGGCACGCCGTGGTGATAGATTTGTTCATGGATTTTGCCATTGCGACGGATAGTGAGCTTTAACTCTTCGGACAGAGCGTTTACCACCGACACGCCCACGCCGTGGAGGCCGCCGGAAACCTTATAAGTATTATCGTCAAACTTACCGCCGGCATGGAGCACCGTCATAATCACTTCGGCAGCGGAAACGCCCTCTTCGTGCATCTCCGTAGGGATACCTCGGCCATTATCACTGACGCTGATGGATTCATTAGGGTGGATAACCACCCTGACTTCTGTGCAGTAACCCGCCAGAGACTCATCAATTGAGTTGTCCACTACCTCAAACACCATATGGTGCAGGCCGGTGCCGTCATCAGTATCACCAATATACATGCCCGGCCGCTTGCGTACAGCGTCCAGTCCCTTTAGCACCCTGATACTGGAGGAATCGTAATTCGGCTTTTCGTTGTCAGACATGGTTTACTCCGTCGGTCTCACCGGCAAACTATCCGGCACACTCACTTCATCGTCTTGTATTATCTTTCCGCGTTCCACGTGGAACACTTTTATACTTGCTAGCGGCTTGTCCCGCCAAGCTTCGAGCAATACTTCTCGCTCAATACCAGTAATAAATACTTGGGTGTCTAAACGCCGCAGCCAGCTCACTAGCAAAGCGCTGTGTGTTTTATCCAGCTCTGCGGGAAGATCATCCACCAGATACACACACCTACGCTGGGTTAGCTGCTCAAAGGCCACTCCCTGGGCTATTTTAAATGCGCAGACTAGCAATTTTTGCTGGCCCCGAGACAAGATCTCGGCCGCATTAACGCCATTAAGCCTTACTCGCACATCTGCGCGGTTAATGCTGGCATGAGTAAAGCCGGCGTGGCAATCTCGTTCAAAACTTGCTTTGAGGGTCTGGCTATAGTCTTCTTTGCCCCAGCCATTAAACAGCTTGATGCTAAGCCCTTCCGCTATGCCAAACTGCTCCAGCAGTTTTTCCAGCGCCCCGGTAAAAACCTGAAAACACTGCTTTCTGAGGCTATCTATCGTTACTGAAGCCTGGATAAGCTCCTGATCCCAGGGCTGCAGCTCTGCGGGCTCTATTCTACCACGGCGGAGCAAGGTATTCCGGTGTTTTAGGCAACGCTGAGCATTACGCCATGCGGGATAGAAAGAAGGTTCCACGTGGAACACCAGCCAATCTAAAAACTGACGCCGCACTGAAGGGCTACCACTCAAAAGCGAAAAGGCTTCCGCGTCTATAACTTGCAGAGGTAAATAGGAGGCCAGTTCTGCTACGCTTTGCAGCGCTCTGCCCCCCGCTTTGGACTGAACTTGCCCCTCGCGATAGCGCTGAACGCCGATGGGCACCTCTGCTCCTTGGGCAAGGATACGGCCAAAGACTGTGAGCGAAGGCCGGGCTTCGTTAATCAGGCTCTTGATCTTATGGCTGCGAAAGGAGCGCCCTACTGACAGAACGTGAATGGCCTCCAGCAATGAAGTCTTGCCGGAGCCATTCTCGCCATAAAAAAGATTGATCGCTGGAGCCAGGTGGAGATCCACAGAGCTGAGGTTTCTCAGATCCCGGATCAGCAGACGATTAAGAGCCATTTAAAAGATGCATAATCGCCCTCTACTTAGAGGCGCATGGGCATAACTACATACAGAGCGTCTGTTTCTTCCTCGGAGGAAGCCTCTAATAGCGCGCTGCTGTTGGCATCTGACAGTGTGATCTTGATGCTGTCAGAATGAATCACATTCGCCACATCCATCAGATAGCTGACATTAAAGCCCACTTCCAGCGGCTCGCCACTGTAATCCACCACCACCTGCTCTTCCGCTTCTTCCTGCTCAGGGTTGTTAGCGATGAGTGTCAGTGAATTATTGGTCAGCAACAATCTCACGCCACGATACTTTTCGTTGGAGAGAATAGAGGTGCGAGAAAAGGCTTGCTTGAGTTCGTCGCGATCGCCATAAACCACTTTATTACCGCCGCGTGGCAAGACTCTTTCATAGTCGGGAAACTTGCCGTCCACCAGCTTGGAGGTAAAGGTATAAGCCTCGGTACTGACACGAATATGGTTAGGGCTCAGCACCACATCCACTGGCGTGTCTGTATCCTCCAGCAGGCGACCCAGCTCCACCACGCCCTTGCGCGGCAAAATTGCCTGTATTACATCGCTGGCGCTAATGCCCATGGGGCGGGTACACATGGCCATACGATGACCGTCGGTGGCCACCACCCGCAACTGATCCTGACGCAACTCCCAGAGCATACCATTCAGATAGTAGCGGACATCTTGCTGGGCCATGGCAAAGGCCGTGCTATCCAGCAAGCGTTTGATTTCGTTTTGCGGGCAGGCAAACTGGACATCGCCCGGGCTGTCTTCCACATTGGGAAAGTCAGAGGCAGGCAGAGTTGATAAGGTAAAGCGGCTGCGACCACTTTTGACAATCAAACGCTGCTCATCCTCTGTCAGTTCTATCATTGAACCCTCGGGTAAGGACCGGCAAATATCGAGAAACTTACGGGCCGGGACGGTGATCTCGCCACCAACGCCAGGCTCTTCAAGAGCTACACGACCGACAATTTCCACTTCCAGGTCGGTCCCGGTCATCGACAATTGGTTGCCATCGAGCACCAAAAGCACGTTAGACAATACCGGCAACGTCTGCCGGCGCTCCACGACTCCGGCCACCAGTTGCAGGGGTTTTAGCAATACCTCGCGGGAAACGGCAAACTTCATGAATCTGTCTCTTTTGTCAGGTTCCGGTTTGTGTACTGAAACAAACGTTAGCTGGTCAGGGATCGCAACAGATTTTTTAAATCTTCGCGAATATCAGCATCTTCTTGTTCCAGCTCCTTAATTTTACGGCATGCATGCAGCACGGTCGTATGATCACGCCCGCCGAAGGCCTCACCTATCTCGGGCAAACTATGATTCGTTAATTCCTTCGCCAGCGCCATAGCTACCTGCCTGGGACGCGCCACCGAGCGCGTACGCCGTTTGGATAGCATATCGCTTTGCTTGATTTTGTAATACTCGCCCACTACCTTCTGGATGTTGGTGACGCTCACCTGCTTGTCCTGCAGAACCAACAGGTCTTTCAGTGCTTCGCGCACCAGCTCCACATCGATAGCCCGCCCCGTGAAGTGAGCACTCGCTATCACTCTTTTCAGTGCGCCTTCTAGCTCTCTAACATGAGAGCGAATTTTTTGCGCAATAAAAAAAGCGGCATCATGGGGTAAGTCTACCGAAATTTCAGCCGCTTTTTTCATCAAAATAGCTACCCGCATTTCCAGCTCTGGCGGCTCTACGGCCACGGTCAGCCCCCAGCCAAAACGGGATTTCAGGCGCTCTTCCAAGCCGTTAATTTCCTTGGGGTAGCGGTCACAGGTCAGAATTATCTGCTGTCCGCCTTCCAGCAACGCATTAAAGGTATGGAAAAACTCTTCCTGGGAACGCTCTTTACCGGCAAAAAATTGAATATCATCAATAAGCAGCGCATCCACCGAGCGATAGTAACGCTTAAAGTCATTAATCGCTCCCAATTGCAGGGCTTTTACCATATCTGCCACAAAACGCTCAGAGTGCAGGTAAATAACCTTGGCATTGGGATTTTTTTCCACCAAAGCGTTGCCCACGGCATGCATCAGGTGGGTTTTACCCAAACCTACGCCACCGTATATAAAGAGGGGATTATAGGTGCCTCCGGGGTTATCGGCTACTTGTCGCGCAGCAGCCAGACCCAGCTGGTTGGCCTTGCCTTCAACAAAGCTGGAAAAAGTAAAACCCGGATTAAGGTTATTACGGTGTTTCAAACTACCTTCCACCGCTACATCGATTGGCGTAGAGACTCGGAAGGCCTCGGGAGAAGCCGAGGGAGGATTACTGGGTGCAAATGCCCTCGAGGGGGAGGCTATCTGGGGTTTATTCTGCGGCGCAGTCCTCATCACTGAAGACACGGAGCTTACGCCGACCACAATATTCAGCGCCGAACCCGATTGGCAGCTCTGGGCCAATTCATTAATCCGGCCCAGAAATTTCTCACACACCCAATTACAGATAAAGCGATTAGGCGCCAGCAGGCGCAACTCACCAGCGTTGGCGGCATCCAGCTTGAGGGGTCGAATCCAGGTATTAAACTGCTGTTGCGGCAGTTCTTCCTGTAAGCTGGATATACAAAAGTCCCACACCGACTGTGGCAAAGCCCTGGCCCCCCGCGATCATTGTTATCTGTTAGTAACCGAGGCCGCTAGTCTACTCTCAGACCGCCAAGTTATCCACACCCATGCAGTAAAAAAATCAATATTTATAGTAAATCTCTTCATTTTCAATAACTTATCAATAAAATCAAAAAAACACGCAAGAAGATTTATGCGCTAACCCTGTCGATAACTTTTGCCCGGCCTGTGGATAAGCTTGTGCATAAAAAGTGTGTAAGCTGCTGATAATCTCTGCACTCTTAACACTTGGTAAAAATGTGCCAATATTGACAGGATTTTGCCGGGCAGTCGTTGCTTTGTCAGTGTCTTGCCTGTAGAATCCGCGCTCCTTTGCACTCTGTGTGTTAAGTGTTGATTGAATATTTAGCAGGTTGACTCATGAAAAGAACATTCCAGCCCAGCGTTATAAAGCGCGCTCGTAATCACGGCTTCCGTGCACGTATGGCCACCAAGAGCGGTCGCGCCATTTTGGCCCGCCGTCGCGCCAAAGGCCGCAAGGTAATGAGCGCCTAATTACTTCGCGAACGTGCTCAGGGTGTGCCTTTGTGCAGCCCTTATAAAAAGGCACCTCGGTAATCGCTGCTACTCTCCGAGGGTTACCAGCGTTTACCGAGGTGCCTTTTCTATGGGCGCTTATTCAACCCGATAACCAGAGTCTCCCGTGTCTGCCCTGACTTTTAGCCGACAACAGCGATTATTAAAACCCGCCGAGTTTCAAGCTGTCTTTGCAGACGCCCCTTTTCGCGCCTCGCATCAGCAATTGTTGATACTGTCACGCGCCAACGGGCTACCCACGGCAAGACTGGGATTGATCATCGCCAAAAAGCACATTCGCCTGGCGGTAGAACGCAACCGGGTAAAACGGGTAATTAGAGAAAGTTTTCGCCACCGACAGCAACAATTGGCGGGGTTAGATGTTATTGTACTGGCTCGCAGCGGTCTGGCCGGTCTGGACAGCCGGCAGTTGCGACAGCAGTTGGACCGCCAATGGCAACGCCTGATCCGCAAGCGCGATCAACAGCAATCATGAGAGATCTTTTATGAGCTGGCTCGCTATTAAGTGCCTGCACCTTTATCGCTATTTGCTGAGCCCCTGGATCGGCAATCAGTGTCGTTTTTATCCCACTTGCTCTCACTACTCAGAAGAAGCTATTAAAACGCATGGCTTTATAAAGGGATGCTATTTAACACTGCGACGTCTTTTGCGGTGTCACCCTTGGCACCCAGGCGGAGTGGATCTGGTGCCCGCTTGCAAACATTCCCAAACAACCTCTAACCATGGCAATTACTAAGATGGATTGGCAAAAAAACCTATTATTCGCGGCTATGGCAGCCGTTATTTTTATGTTGATTATTCGCTATGGCGAATTTCAGGAAACCTACCAGCCTCCGGTTTCCTCCAGTGCGCCCCAACAACAAGCGGCAACTACCAATAGCACAGCTACCAGCAGCGATATTCCTGCCGCTCCAACCGAGCCGGGTGCAGAGCCTGTGGCCGAGGAAATTCCCGCCGGTTCAGTCGCCAGCAATATCTCCATTTCTGTTAGCACCGATACCCTCGATGTGGTGATTGATCCTCAGGGTGGCGATATTGTGCGTGTGGCCTTACCGCACTACTACCGCAAAATTAACACGCCGGAAGACCCCTTTGTATTAATCGATAACGATCAAGGCAGAACTTATACCGCCCAAAGTGGATTGATAGGCCCGAACGGAACCGACAGCCAGACCGGCGGCCGACCCTTATTTCACAGTGAGTCTCAGCATTATCAGTTGCAAGAGGGTCAGGACAGCCTGCAAGTAGATCTCACCCACACCCAGGTTTCGGGAGCCAGGATTACCAAGCGCTTTACCTTTTATCGGGAAAAGTACCGGGTGCAAGTGGAGTATCTGATCGACAACCAAAGCGATGAGATTTGGCGAGCCAACCTTTACGGGCAAATCAAGCGCGACGATTTCGAACCCAGCGCCGCCAGCGGTGCCTTTGCCATGAAGCCTTTCGTTGGGCCTGCACTTACCACTCCAGATGATCGCTACCGCAAATTCAGCTTTAAAGACATCAGTAAAAATCGCTTTGAAACCGACTTGCAAGGCGGGTGGATCTCCATGGTGCAGCACTATTTCATCAGTGCCTGGGTGCCCGGCAGCGAGACCAACAACAAGTTCACCCTGGAGCAGAGCAGCTCGGGTCTTTACCTTTTTACCTTTATTTCTCCCCGCGTAGAAGTCGCTGCGGGCGAAACCGCCAACCTTAGCGCTCAGTTTTATGCCGGACCTAAAAATACTAATGCTCTGAAAGAAATTGCCCCCCACCTGGACCTGACCGTGGATTACGGTTGGCTCTGGTGGCTGGCTATGCCGCTGTTTGGCGTACTCAAATACTTGTACAGCCTGATAGGCAACTGGGGCCTGTCCATTATTGCCCTGACCGTTATTATTAAAGCGATCTTTTTCCGCCTCAGTGCCACCAGTTACCGGTCCATGGCGAAGATGCGCAAACTTGCACCCAAGATGCAGGAGCTGAAAGAACGCTACGGGGATGATCGACAAAAAATGTCCCAAGCAACTATGAAGCTCTACAAGGATGAAAAAGTGAATCCTTTGGGCGGCTGCCTGCCCATGCTGATTCAAATGCCGGTATTTCTAGCTCTCTACTGGGTACTTATGGAGTCCGTAGAGCTGCGGCATACACCTTTCTTGTGGGTTCCGGATCTATCCACTAAAGACCCGCTGTTTATTTTACCCCTGCTGATGGGCTTCACCATGTGGCTGACCATGCGTCTTAGCCCCACACCTACCGACCCCATGCAGGCGCGTATCATGCAGTTTATGCCGCTGGTTTTCACGGTCATGTTCCTGTGGTTCCCTGCGGGCTTGGTACTCTACTGGGTAACCAACAACACCCTGTCCTTCCTGCAACAACTGGTCATTACCCGACAAATCGAGCGGGCCGAGACTAAACAAACTTAAGCCATTATGGCCCTGCTGCATTCCGACACCATTGCCGCCATCGCCACCGCCCCCGGGCGCGGTGGTGTTGGCATTGTGCGTATTTCTGGTCCCCATACAGCTCAAGTGGCCGAATTGCTATTGGGCCAGCTTCCGCCACCCCGGCAAGCGCAATACCTTCCTTTTCATGACCACAAAGGCGAGGTGCTGGACCAAGGCATAGCGCTCTACTTTCCCGGCCCCCACTCTTTTACTGGCGAGGATGTACTGGAACTTCAAGGACATGGCGGACCCGTGGTATTGAGGCTGCTGCTCGACGCCATCAAACAATCCGGTGCCCGACAAGCGCGACCGGGAGAGTTTTCTGAGCGCGCCTTCCTTAATGACAAACTGGATTTGGCCCAGGCCGAAGCCATTGCCGACCTGATTGAAGCCAGCTCCGAACAAGCGGCACGCAATGCCCTGCATTCATTACAGGGCGAGTTTTCCCGTCAGGTACAACAACTGGTGGAAGCGCTGATTCAATTGCGCATTTACGTGGAAGCGGCGATTGATTTTCCCGAGGAAGAAATCGATTTCCTCGCCGATGGCAAAGTCGCTGCGGACTTGGAAGAAATTATCCAGCAACTGGCTCAACTCACCGATAAAGCCCGCCAGGGTCAGCTGGTACGCGATGGCATGAACGTAGTGATTGTGGGTAAACCCAATGCGGGGAAATCCAGCCTGCTCAATGCGCTGGCGGAAAAAGACAGCGCCATCGTCACCGATATTGCCGGCACCACTCGCGATGTATTGCGCGAACATATCCACCTGGACGGTATGCCCCTGCATATGATTGATACGGCTGGCTTGCGCGAAGCCAGCGATCAAGTAGAGCAAATTGGGATTGAACGCGCATGGCAGGAAATCGACCGTGCCGATCGCATATTGCTGCTGATTGATGCCCGAGAAGCCATCGATAACCCCGAGTGGCAGCCAGAAAATGTCTGGCCCGAATTTACCGCCAAACTAAAAGAAAGCAGCAAGGTCAGCGTGGTCTACAACAAAACGGATTTAATCGACCGCAATAAGCTGCCCACGAACAGCCTTGCCATCAGCGCCAAAACCGGTGCCGGCCTCGACGCACTCAAGCAGCACCTCAAGGATTGCATGGGATACCAAAGTACCCTCGAAGGTCTCTTTACTGCACGCCAGCGCCACATCGACGCCCTGCTCAAGGCCCAGGAATTCACCCACAGCGGTAAAATCCAGCTACACCATCACGCCGCAGGCGAGTTGCTGGCTGAAGACCTGCGTCAGGCACAACAGGCACTCAGCGAAATCACCGGTGAATTTACCTCCGACGATCTATTAGGGCGCATCTTCTCGTCGTTTTGTATCGGGAAGTAAAACGGCAAAATTCCGACGCCCCTATAGACTGCACATAGTGCGGCTGGTTATGTATTAAGGGGTCTGGTTAGCATTTTCACCAGCGATCAGCATAGAAACAGATCGGTT
>Ga0079223_10001092_pt1 | contig 15614 bp, 12 predicted proteins | sample Stecom2011_FD_75072 | JGI IMG/M metagenome (GOLD analysis project Ga0079223, IMG submission 75072) | Agricultural soil microbial communities from Utah to study Nitrogen management - Steer compost 2011 | ecosystem: Environmental > Terrestrial > Soil > Agricultural land | place: USA: Utah... | reverse complement strand
TGGTGCCCGGGGTGTGGCGACTACGCGATCCTGAAGTCGGTACAGAAAACGCTGGCGGATCTGGATGCCGATCCGGCGCAGACCGTCTTCGTCTCCGGCATCGGCTGCTCGTCGCGCTTTCCTTACTACATGGCCACCTACGGCTTCCACACCATCCATGGTCGGGCGCCGGCCATTGCGACCGGGGTGAAGTTGGCCAATCCGGCCCTCGATGTCTGGGTCGTAACCGGGGATGGCGACGGCTTGTCGATCGGCGGGAATCACTTGCTGCACCTGCTCCGGCGCGACGTCGACCTGCAGCTTCTGCTCTTCAACAACGAGATCTATGGGCTCACCAAGGGACAGGCCTCCCCCACCAGTCGGGTGGGAACGCGCAGTCCATCGACCCCGTCGGGCTCGGTTGACCAGCCTGTTTCAGCCACCCGCTTCGCGCTCGGCGCCGGCGGCAGCTTCATCGCGCGCACCATCGATACCGACCAGAAGCGCATGCCGGAGATTCTCAAGCGCGCCCGCGCCCACCGCGGCACCGCGATGGTCGAGATCTTGCAGAACTGCATCGTCTACAACGACGGGGTCTTCGACACCTTCGCTGCACGCGATGTAGCGGCTGAGCGCCAGCTCCACCTGGAGCACGGCCAGCCACTCATCTTCGGCGGCGAGCGGGACAAGGGCCTGCGACTCAAGCCCGGCACTTTGTGCCCGGAGGTGGTTTCGCTTGCGGACGTGCCCGAAAGCGAGCTCCTGGTGCATGACGAAACCGACCCTCTGCTGGCGAATCTGCTCGCCAGTCTGGAGCCGCCCTTCCCGGTGGCCTTCGGTGTGCTTTACGCGGCGTCGCGGGCTGAATCCTGGGAGGAGAAGCAGTTGGCCGCGGTTGCCGAAGCCTCTGGTCGCCCGGCGCCGGGACCGGTCCAGGGCGATCTTGATGCCCTGCTGAGGGCTGGCACTACCTGGACGGTCGAGTAGGCGGAATACTACTGCGGCGCTACCTCGTGCAGGCGGCCCTGCTCCAGCCGGAGGATACGGTCGAAGCTGCCCTCCAGGTTGCCGGCGTGGGTGATGAGCAGCACGGTCCGCCCCTGCGCCGCGGTCTGAAGCGTGGCGAAGAAGGCGCGCTCCGCCTCTTCATCCAACCCCTGTGTGGGTTCGTCGAGCAGCAGGATGGCGGCGGGTTTCAGCAGGGCGCGGGCCAGGGCAAGGCGTCGGCCTTGGCCGCCGGAAAGATTCACTCCGGTTTCGCCCACCCAGCTGTCCAGGCCGTCTGGCAGCTCGGCGACGAAGCGATCGAGGTCCGCAGCGCGCAGCGCTTTCCACAGCTCGGTCTCCTCGGCGTCCGGCTTGCCGATCAACAGGTTCTCACGCATGGAGCCGGAGAAGATCGGCGTTTCCTGTGACAGCACCGCAAAGCGCGCGTGGATGTCCGCCTGGCGGAGAGAACGGAGATCTGCGCCAGCCAGAGTGATCTTTCCGCCCTCGGGATCCCAGAGGCGCAGGAGCAGGCGGGCGATGGTGGATTTGCCGCTGCCACTCTCTCCAATGATCGCTACCCTTTCGCCTTCCTTCACCGCGAAATTCAGACCCTCCAGCACAGTTCGCCGTTCGGGATTGTAGCCAAAGCTCACAGCCTCGAAGGCAAACTCGCCGCCCGGCGGCAGGGGCTGCGGGGTCGCCGGGTCATAGACCGCCGCCGGCATGTCGGCGATGGCGCGCAGGCGTCGCGCGGCGATACGGGTTTGGCTTAGCGACTGACAGGCGCGGGCCAGCGGGGCGGCTGCTTCGAAAACGCCGAGGAGGAGAAGCGCGGCCATTGCCAAAAGCGGTGGACTTAGCTGACCTGCCTCAACCGCCGCGGCGGCAAACGACAGCAGGAGGACCAGGGCGCAACCGGTTGTCGCGAGTATCAGCGCCCCGCCAATGCCGCCGATCGCGGTCTGGCGCCGCTGCGCATCGCTGAGGCGCGTGCTTGCCCGCTCCAGCTCAGAGTGAGCAAATCCCGCCGCGTTGTGAGCAAGGAGTTCCGGCGCGCCGCGCAGCCCATCGAGCGCCGCACCTCGCAGATCCGCGGCCGCCTGAGCCTGAGCCTTCCCAGGGCGGCGTGCGAGGCGCGCGACAAGCAGCGGCACGACGACGCCGGCCAGGGTCATGGCGACAAAGACGAGCAAACCGAGACGCAGATCGAAGAAGGCGAGAAAGACGGACGCGGACAGGGTCAACAGGAAGGCGGCCATGGCTGGCGCCAGCGCGCGCAGATAGAGGTTGTCTAGCGCTTCGATATCGGAGGTCACCCGGGCCACAACGTCACCCCCACGCAGCTCGCCAAGTCGCGCCGGCGCCAGGGGGATGGCCTTCTGGAAGAACCAGACGCGCAAGTCCGCCAGGATCCGCAGGGTTGCTTCGTGAGTCACCAGCCGTTCCAGATAGCGGGCGACGATCCGGCCAATGGCAAAGAAACGCACGCCGGCGGAAGGCACGAATAGGTTGAAGGCGGAGCCGGCGCCGGCGAGGCCGGCGAGCGCAGCAGCGCTGATGAACCAGCCGGATAGGCCGAGCAAGGCCGTGCCGGCAAACAGCGTTGCAAAGGCGAGAAGGGCGCCGCCCAGAAACCACCCTAGGCGCTTGCGCGCGGTCAGACGGAGGAAGAAGAGCAGGTCCTTCATGCCCCTTCCTCCCCCAACGTCCGCAATTGACCCGCAACAAGATTGATTCGGCGCTGGGCGAGCGCCGCAGCCGCGCTGCTGTGGGTGGCGATGACGAGGGTGCGCCCTTGGGCGTGCTCCGCCAGCGCAGCCAGAACCCGTGCCTCCGTCTCGCTATCCAGGTGCGCCGTCGGTTCGTCCAGAAGGATCAGCGCGGCGTCGCGCAGGAAGACCCGTGCCAGAGCAACCCGCTGGGCCTGGCCGCCCGAGAGCCCGTAGCCTCCTTCTCCAAGCGGCGTATCGAGACCAAGGGACAGCTGCTCGGCGAAGTCCATCACACCGGCCGCCTGGGCCGCGGCCTCAACCTTCGCGTCGTCTGCCGAAGGATCCGCGAGGCGTATGTTGTCGGCCAGGGAGCCATGGAAGAGGTGCGGCCGCTGGCTCATGTAGGCCAGCCGCTGCCGACAGCTCGCAGGGTCAAGCCGATCCAGCGGTTGGCCATTCCAAAGAACGAGCCCTTGATCGGGCTGACGAAAGCCCAGCAGGAGTTCCAGGATCGTGGTCTTGCCAGCGCCGCTGGCGCCGGTCAGGGCGAGCCAGTCGCCCGCTTCGATGACGAGGTCCGCGTCTTCGAGGACTTTCCCGCGCGCGGTGCCGATGCTGACCCCGCGCAGTTCCACGCCGACGCTTTCCGGGTTCGGTAGCGGGAGCCGGCGCGCCTCTGGCACTTCCCGGGGGCCGCCGGGCTCCGGAAGATCCTCCTCGAGAAGGCCCCGCAGTTCCTCGGCGGCGGCGAGCGCCGAGGCGCGATCATGGTAGTGGGCTGCCAGGTTGCGCAGCGGCAGATAGATGTCGGGCGCAAGCAGTAGACAGAAGAGACCCACTTCCAGGCTGAGCGGTGCGGCGCGCAGGTTAATCATGCCGAGGTAGGTGAGGCCGAGGTAGAGGGCGAGGCTGGCAATGGCGATGGAGGCAAAGAACTCGAGTACGGCGGAGGAGAGGAAGGCGATGCGCAGCACGGAGAGGGTCCGCTCGCGCACCTCATCGGTCACCCGCCGCACGTCTTCCAGTTCGGCCTCCGCGCGGCCATAAAGCTTGAGGGTCGTGAGGCCGCGCAGGCGCTCCACGAAATGGCCGCCCATGCGGGCCAGGGCCTGAAGCTGCTTCCGGCTGCTGGAAGCAGCTCCCATCCCCACCAGCGCCATGAAGAGCGGGATCAGGGGGAGCGTAACAAAGATGAGAAGCGCGGCGATGGGCTCGCGCGGCAGGATGGCCACTACCATTGCAAGCGGTACGAAGACGGCCAGCGCCATTGCCGGCAGATAGCGGGCAAAGAAGCCGTCCATCGCCTCGATCTGCTCGATCAAGGCGGTGGCGAGGGCGCCGCTGGGATGTCTGCGGATCCAGTCGGGCCCGCGCCCCAGCATCGCCTGGAAAAGCCGACTTCGCAGGCGGTCCTTGACGATCGCGGCGGCGCGCGCGCCGGCTCTTTCCCCCAGCCAATGGAGCAGCGCGCGCGTGAGGATGATCACGAGCAGCCCGCCCAGCAGCCAGGCGATATCCGCCGACCCGCGCTCCATCACCACCACCTCATGGATGGCCGCCGCCAGCAGGTACGCCTGAGCAATCAGCAGAAGGCCATTGAGGAGGCCAAGGCCGACCGCAACGAGAATGGCGTTGCGCGCGGGGCGGGTCCAGCGATGGAGCCAGCCGCCGTTGCGCCGTCCCAGATCCGGATCGCTCAGTTCGACGGGCGAAAGCTGACGCTGTTCCAGCGGGGCAGGGGAGGAAATGTCGCTCATCGGCAGCCCTGGAGTGAGCGGAGCGAGACAGTGGTGTCGTTTCCCCGCGCCGGCAGGGCAGCAGCAGTGAGCAAGAGATGCAAGGCGGAATAACCCCCCAACGATCGCCGAACCGCCAGACTAGCGGGTCCAAAGCGTGAAGAATTGATTTTGATCAAGGACAAGATGGCGCTGTTCGGCAGGCTCATGCTGTTCCTGCTTGTGCAGATACATCGAAGGATCCTCTCGCTATGATCGACATGGATGTCGTGCAGCTGTCGCGCCTGCAGTTCGCGCTCACGGCCATGTACCACTTTCTGTTCGTGCCCCTGACGATCGGCCTGTCTCTCCTGATGGCGATCATGGAGAGCGTTTACGTCATGACCGGCCGCGACATATGGCGCCGCATGACGCTGTTCTGGGGTACGCTTTTCGGCATCAACTTCGCAATGGGGGTCGCGACCGGCATCGTGATGGAGTTCCAGTTCGGCATGAACTGGTCCTATTACTCTCACTATGTCGGGGACATCTTCGGTGCGCCCCTGGCCATCGAGGGCTTGATGGCCTTTTTCCTCGAGGCCACCTTCATCGGCCTGTTCTTCTTCGGCTGGGATCGGCTTTCCAAGGTCGGACACCTGGTGGTGACCTGGCTGGTGGCACTCGGCGCAAACTTCTCTGCGCTCTGGATCCTCATCGCCAACGGCTGGATGCAGTTTCCCGTCGGCGCGCACTTCAATCCGGAAACCATGCGGATGGAGATCGTCGACTTCATGGCGGTGATCTTCAACCCCGTCGCCCAGGCCAAGTTCGTCCATACGGTCAGTGCCGGCTACGTCACAGGTGCCATGTTCGTGATGAGCGTCAGCGCCTTCTACCTCCTGCGCGGCCGGCATCGCGAGCTTGCAAAGCGCTCGATGACGGTTGCTGCCAGCTTTGGCCTGGCTGCCGCCCTCTCGGTCGTCGTTCTGGGTGACGAAAGCGGCTACACGGCCACCGAACATCAGAAGATGAAGATCGCGGTGATCGAAGGGATGTGGCACACGGAAGAGGCGCCTGCGCCCTTTACCGTCTTCGGCCTGCCCGATCAGGAGCGCCAGGAAAACCGCTTTGAGATTCAGGTGCCCTACGCCCTGGGCCTGATCGCAACGCGCTCCTTGACCGAGGAACTGCCCGGCATTCTTGATCTGGTCGAAAGCGCCGCCGGCCGGATCCGCAATGGCCTGTTGGCATACGAAGGCCTGCACCGACTCCGTGCTGACGAAAACGATCAGGAAGCCCGCGACCTCTTGGAGAGGCACGGGGAGGATCTGGGCTATGCCCTTCTGCTGAAGCGGTACCGGGAGGACATTGAGCAGGCCAACGACGCCGAAATCGCTCAGGCCGCCTTCGACACGGTTCCTCAGGTTGCTCCCCTCTTCTGGAGCTTCCGGATCATGGTGGGGCTGGGCTTCTACTTCATCGCTTTCTTTGCCGCGGCTTTCTGGCTCGCGAGCCGGAGTGCCTTCGAGAAGAACCGCTGGTTCCTGCACATGGCGCTCTGGAGCCTTCCGCTGCCGTGGATTGCCAGCGAGGTCGGCTGGTTCGTTGCGGAATATGGGCGCCAGCCCTGGATCATCGAGGGCGTCCTGCCGACCTTCTATGCCGCGTCGGATCTGACGGTGGCAGATCTGGTGACCACGATCGCGGGCTTTGTCCTCTTCTACAGCCTGCTGGCGGTGGTTGAGGTCTGGCTGATGCTGCGCTTCATCCGGAAAGGTCCCCTCGATCCGGTTCAGCAACCGCTGCAGCCGCGCGAACACCGGAAATTTGGCGGTCGTTTCGGCCCTGCCATCGCCCCTGCTGCCGCACCTAAGGAGTGAGGACAATGGAGCTTATCCCGCTCGACTATTCAACTTTGCGTCTCATCTGGTGGCTGCTGCTCGGCGTCCTCCTGATCGGCTTTGCGATCATGGACGGCTTCGATCTCGGCACGGGCACGCTGTTGCCTTTCGTTGCCCGCACCGACGAGGAGCGGCGCATCGTCGTCAACACCATCGGCCCTGTGTGGGAAGGCAACCAGGTCTGGTTGATCCTTGGAGGCGGTGCGATATTTGCCGCCTGGCCGCCGCTCTACGCAGTGTCCTTTTCAGGCTTCTACCTGGCCATGTTCCTGATCCTGGCGGCGCTGATCCTGCGTCCGGTGGGCTTCAAGTTCCGCTCCAAAGTGCCCGACGACCGCTGGCGGACTTTCTGGGACTGGGGCCTCTTCGTCGGGGGTGCAGTGCCGGCGCTGATCTGCGGGGTTGCGGTCGGAAACGTCCTGCTCGGCGTCCCCTTTTACTTCAATGAGGAGATGCGCGCCTTCTACGAGGGTGGCTTGCTAGGGTTACTCAATCCCTTCGCCTTGCTCTGCGGCCTGGTCAGCCTCTCGATGCTGGTGGTGCAGGGAGCAAGCTGGCTGGTGGTCAAGACAGACGGCCCGATTGCCGAACGCGCCCGGACCTATGGCGTGCGCGCGGCCGTGGGCGCTTTGGTCTTCTTTGCGCTCGCCGGCTTCGCGGTGGCAAACCTGGTCGAGGGCTACGTGATTACCTCGGAGATCGTGCAGGAAGGAGCCTCCACCCCCCTGCGCAAGGAGGTCGTCATGGTTACTGGGGGGTGGCTGTCCAACTACGCCAGCTATCCCTGGATGAAGGTGGCACCGCTTCTGGGTTTCCTGGGGATGGGACTGGCCGCGCTTTTGCTGCTGTGGCGGCGCCCGCTCGCGGCTTTCCTCAGTTCCAGTCTCGGGATCTTCGGGATCATTTCGACGGCGGGACTGTCGCTCTTTCCCTTCCTGCTGCCCTCATCCCTGGACCCGAGATCCAGCCTCACGGTGTGGGACGCCTCTTCCAGCCCCATGACCCTGTGGATCATGCTCATCGCCACCGTGATCTTCATGCCCCTGATCCTGGCTTACACCGCCTGGGTCTACCGGATCGTGGCTGGCAAGGTGGCGGGCCACGATCTGGAATCCAACGTGAATGCCTATTGAACTGGAGGCGCGGTGATGTGGTACTTTTCCTGGATTCTTGGCTTAGGATTGGCGTCTGCTTTCGCGATCCTCAATGCCATGTGGTTCGAGTTGCGAGAGCAAAAGGAAGAAGAGCCAGGCTAAGTCTCTGACCGACGCAGTGCTGCGGGTGACCGGGGTGGACAAGAAGGCCCTTCTGCCTCGGTCACTCTTCCTGACGCTTTTTCTTCCCCGAATCATTAATTTTGGCCTACTTTCCCCGCGGGGGAGCTACGCAGTCAGAAAAAGGGAACTCGCGCATCGCGCGGGCGGCGCTGATGGATTGGGACAAGCTGCGCATATTTCACGCGGTCGCTGAGGCCGGGAGCTTTACCCATGCGGGTGAGGTTCTCAATCTCAGCCAATCTGCCGTGAGCCGGCAGATCTCCGCGCTGGAGGAAAGCCTCCGCGTCCCGCTGTTCCATCGCCACGCGCGCGGGCTCATCCTGACCGAACAGGGCGAGATGCTGTATCGGACAGCACACGAGGTCTTCATCAAGCTTTCGACGGCGGAAGCCACTTTGACCGAAAGCCGCGAGCGCCCGCGCGGCCCGCTGAAGGTGACCACGACGGTCGCCTTCGGTTCGACCTGGCTGGCTCCGCGCATGCACAGCTTTCTGGATCTCTACCCCGAAATTCAGATGCACCTGATCCTCGACGATCGGGAACTGGATCTCTCGATGCGTCAGGCAGACGTTGCGATTCGCCTGTCGCCGCCGCGCCAGCCGGATCTGATTCAGCGCCATCTTCTGACCGTGCATATGCACGCCTATGCGTCGCCGGTCTATCTGAAGAAGCGCGGCTTGCCGAACAAGCCCGAGGATCTGGATAAGCACCGGCTTCTCGTTTACGGCCAGGACACTCGTCCACCTTTTCCCGATGCTAACTGGCTTTTGCGCGCCGGCGCATCGGACAATCGGCTGCGTCAACCGGTTCTGACGGTGAATAACGTCTACGCGATCATGCAGGCGCTGGCGGCGGGGGCGGGTATTGGTGCCTTGCCCGAGTTCATGGTCCCGGACAACAGCGACCTCGTGCGCATCCTTCCCGATCTGGAAGGCCCGCGCATCGATGCCTATTTTGTCTATCCTGAGGAGCTGCGCGGGACCCATAGGGTCGAGGTATTCCGAGATTTTCTGCTTCGGCAGGTCGCGCAGTCTAAGTTTTGACCGGAAGGTCGGGACCGGATTATTGCACCCTTATGGAACCTTGGCAGCCTCCGCGCTGTTTGCGTAGATAGACCAGTTACGCGGTTCCGCGGGTGCAGACCACAGCCATGCGGGAGCCGCATGACGAAAATGTCTGTTTGTGCATGGACAATGAGGGGTTCAGACCCCAATTTCAGACCATCGATGTTGCGACGCAACATCCTCCCAGGTTTTCGGCTCCTCCCGCCGAAAACCCGTCCGGATCTCGATCCGGACACAGGGCCCTCGGGCGCGTCCCTCGCGCTAGGGGTCCTACGTCTCCCAGACGTGAAGCCTCCCTGTTCAACTTGCCGGGCCCTTGTGGCCCGGCTTTTTCTTCAACAGGGGGTCGCAGCATCCGATCTTCCCCATAAGGCGTCAAGTGCTGAGGTGCCTCCTCCACCATTAGCCATCGAGTCTCCCTTTTGCGCAGCAGCGCATCCACGGCTTCGTTGGTATCAGCACGCCGATGCGAATCCGGAGAGGAAGGATTCCAGGTTGTGGCCCAACTCTGGTGTCAGGTAACCGCCTTCCTGCACCAGTAGGGTCGGGTAGCCCTCACGGGCGATCGTCTCGGCGATCTGGCTGAAACCGCTGGTGGTGACGGCAAGCCCGGCCAGGGGATCGCCCTGGAAGGCATCAAGTCCCAGCGCGACAACCAGAGCTCCCGGTGCAAAGGCGCGAATGGTGGCGAGCGCTTCTCTCAAGGCTGCGAGAAAGATTTCGTCGCCGCTGCCAATGGGAAGCGGCAGGTTGAGATTGTAGCCTTCTCCATCACCTTCGCCGCGTTCGTGCGCATGCCCCCAGAAAAACGGATAGAAGTGCGCCGGATCCGCATGGATCGACACGGTGAGCACATCTCGCCGGTGCCAGAAGATGCCTTGCGTGCCATTACCGTGGTGCAGATCGACATCGAGAATCGCCACCCGCTCGTGTGCCCGTCGGAGTTCCTGGGCCGCGATGGCCGAGTTGTTGAGGAAACAAAAGCCGCCGGCCATGTCCGCGTAGGCGTGGTGGCCGGGAGGCCGGCACAGGGCATAGGCTTCCCGCTCGCCGTCCAATAACAGCTGCGCCCCATGAGTGGCTACGTCTGCCGAGCCGCAGGCCGCTTTCCAGGTGTGCTCTCCCAAGGGGCAAGCCGTGTCCGCCATGTGCCAGCCGGCGCGGCCGACAAGATGGGCGGGGTAAGTGGCGGGTCGATGGCCCGGATGAACGTTGGCGATGATCTCCACGCCGCTGTCGCCAAGCTTCTGCCACTCCTCCCATGCGCTTTCCAGGAAGCGGAGGTACTCCGGACTGTGAATAGCGGCGCGGGGGCCCGGGCCAAAGCTGTCGGCAACGAGGACGTCGTGCCCCTGCCGCTCCACTGCCTCCAAGAGGCGCTGGGCTCGCTCCGGCTTTTCGGCGCTCGGCTTGGAAATTCCACGCACCAGGAAAAAAGCCGGGTCGTGGAGGCTGTGCTCCGGGTTGTGAATGACTTTCATGGGGGGCCTTCTCCGGTAGAAGCCGCCTGGGAGAGACGTTCGCGGAAGAGCGCGCGGACCTCCTGCCAGGCAACGGTGATGTGGTAGTCGATCTCCTTGCGCAGCCTTGCGCCGTCGCGACTCTCTGCCGCTTCGAGGAGGGGGCGATGGGCGAGCGCTAGCTGCTCCGGATCGTTCATGATTCGGCCGATCAGGGCGATCACCAGGTGGATTTCTCCAGCCAGATCCGAAAAGAGACGGTGCAGACGACGATTGCCGGACAATTCGCAAAGCAGAAGATGAAAGGCGAGGTCCTCCTGCACAACGGTGCTGCCGCCCTGGGTGCGTGCCGCCCGCATCAGGCGTTGGTATTGCTGGCGGAGCGGATGGGTAAAGTCTTCCTGTCGCTTCAGCATTTCTTCGGCCGCGTAGCGCTCAATGCACAAGCGCAGACCATAAAGCTCATCGACCTCTTCGAGTGTGGGGCGGCGCACGGAAAAGCCGCGATTGGGGTGCGAAACGAGAAGTCCTCGCTGCTCCAAAAGCCGCGCGGCCTCCCGCACGGGCGCGCGGCTGATGCCCATCTGGCGGGCAATCTCGGCTTCCCCGAGCCGCTGGCCTGGAAGCAGGCGTCCACCGACGATCGCGCGAGTAAGCTCTTCGGCCACCTGCTCCACCAGATTGTGCGGCTCGATGGTCTGGAAGCCCATGGCCCCGAGAGTGCCTCCTGCTCGTTGTTCCGATCGATGAGCAGGCTAGCCAGACAAAACGTCGACTGTCGACACATTTCACATTGGTGCAGCGCGGTGATCTGTGGCAGGTTCTTGCCATAAGGGGGGGCTGGCTGGCGCCCCGAAACAAAAATGAGCCATCCAGAGGAGGCAGGGAATGAAGAATGCTCAGAGGGCTTTGGCCCTCGCGATGGCGGCGGCGCTGGCCGTTGCCGGCGGCTCGGCGCTTGCGCAGGAACCCAAACGCGGTGGCACCGCAAATGTCGTGATCCAGCCGGAGCCGCCCGGGCTTATCGTGGGCTTGTGGCAGAACGCTCCGACACAGATGGTCGCGGGCAATATCTTCGAGGGACTGCTGAAGTACGATCACGAGCTGAATCCTCTGCCCAACCTCGCGACCGAGTGGGAAGTTAATGACGACGGGACCGTCTATACCTTCCATCTGAAGGACAACGTGCTCTGGCATGACGGTGAGAAGATGACCGCCGAGGACGTGGTCTTTTCGGTCACCGAGATGCTGATGGAGACGCATCCCCGCTTGCGGGTTTCGATGGAGCACGTCGAGACGGTCGAGGCCCTGGACGACTATACGGTCCGCTTCACACTGAAGCAGCCCTTCGGTCCCTTCCTCGGTATCTTCGAGGTCGGTTCCATGCCGATCCTGCCGAAGCACATCTACGAGGGCACCGACTATCACAACAATCCGGCCAACGATCATCCGGTCGGCACCGGGCCCTTCAAGTTCGTCGAGTGGGAGCGGGGGTCCTACATCCACCTGACCCGCTTCGAGGACTATCATGTGGAGGGGCTGCCCTATCTGGATGACGTCTATTGGCACGTCATTCCCGACGGTGCCTCCCGCGCGGTCGCTTACGAGAATGGCGATGTCGATGTTCTGCCGGGTGGGTCGGTCGAGAACTTTGATGTGCCGCGCCTGGCCGAGTTGCCGAATACCTGTGTCACCGGCAAGGGATGGGAATACTTCTCGCCCATAGCCTGGATGTGGCTGAACAATCGCGAAGGGCCGCTTGCCGACAAGCGCGTGCGTCAGGCCGTACTTCATTCCATCGACCGGGAGTTCGCGAAGGACGTCATCTGGAACGGCCTTGGCAACGTGCCGACAGGCCCGGTCAGCTCGGTCGTGCGCTTTTACGAGTCTGACGTGCCGCGTTACGACTACGATCCAGAGCGGGCCCAGGAACTGCTGGACGAGGCCGGATACAACGGCGAGGAGATCCGCATGCTGCCGCTGCCCTACGGCGAGACCTGGCAGCGCTGGGCGGAAGCCGTGCGGCAGAACATGCAGGAAGCCGGCTTCAACATCACCATGGAGGCGACTGACGTCGGCGGCTGGAATCAGCGGCTGGGCGACTGGGACTTCGACATGGCCTTCACCTATCTCTACCAGTATGGCGATCCGGCCCTCGGCGTGACGCGGAACTACATTTCCTCGAACATCGAGAAGGGTTCCCAGTGGAACAACGTCGAAGGCTACGTCAACGAGCGCGTTGACGAGCTTGCCGAGCAGGGCGCCGTGGCCTTCCCGGACGAGAAGCGCCAGGAGATCTACTCGGAGATGCAGGAGATCATCGTCGAGGACGTGCCGATTGCCTGGCTGCTCGAGCTCGAGTTCCCGACCATCTATCGCTGCGATCTCAAGGACCTGATTACCACTGCCATTGGCGTCAATGACGGTTTCCATGACGCCTGGCTAGATCGCTAAGCTGATCTGAAGCGTGCCGGCGTATCTGCTGCTCATTCAGGCAGCTAGCCGCCGGCACCCCTTCTTTTTCCTCCCAATGCCATTGCGCCAGGGGTGACATGGGTAGGCTTTCCTACATCGGCCGTCGGCTCATCAAGGGCCTCTTCGTCCTGCTGGCGATCGTCGTACTGAACTTTTTTCTGATCCGCGCCGCTCCGGGTGACCCGGCACAGGTAATGGCTGGTGAAGCGGGTGCTGCAGACGAGATCTTTATCGAGCAGCTTCGGGAGCGTTTCGGCCTGGATCGGCCGGTGCACGAGCAGCTCTTCATCTACGTCAAGGGCATCGTCACGCTCGATCTCGGCTGGTCGTATCGGCAGAACCAATCGGTCTCTTCCCTCATCTTGAACCGGTTGCCCGCCACCCTGCTGTTGACCGGAACCGCCTTTTGCATCGCCCTGCTATTCGGCATCTTGATGGGGGCCCTGGCCGCGGCCAGGGTCGGCAAGTGGACGGACACGCTGATAACCGCACTCGCGCTGGTCTTCTACGCGACACCTCTGTTCTGGATCGCGCTGATGGCGATCCTGCTTTTCTCGGTCTATCTGGGCTGGCTCCCGGGCTTTGGCATGGTCAGCGTGGGGGCGGGCTACACTGGCCTGGCCTACGTTGGTGACATTTTGGTCCATCTCCTTCTGCCGGCGGTTACCCTGGGACTCTTCTATATGGCGGTCTACGCACGCATGACCCGGGCGTCGATGCTGGAGGTCATGGAGATGGACTACGTCAAGACGGCCAAGGCAAAGGGCGTGGCCCCCAGCCGCATCACCCGCCGGCACGTGCTGCGGAACGCGCTCCTGCCGGTCATCACCCTGGCCGGTATTCAGGCGGGCCAGATGATTGGCGGCGCGGTTCTGACCGAAACGGTCTTTGCCTGGCCCGGGATTGGCCGTCTGATGTTCGACGCCCTCTTGCAGCGGGACTACAACCTGTTGCTCGGCATCTTTTTTGTCTCCTCGGCGATGGTGGTGCTCTTCAACCTGATCACGGATCTGGTTTACACCTTCGTCGATCCACGCATCGAGGTGTCGTGATGCGGGACTTCTGGAAGCGCTTTAGTCGCAACAAGGGCGCCGTGATCGGGCTCGTGATCCTCCTCGCAGTGGTGGTTCTGGCGGTGGTTGCACCCTTCCTCTACCCGGACAGCCCCTGGCGCATGGTACAGCGCCCCTTCCTGGAGCCGATGGCGGTGGATGGGTTCTGGTTCGGCACCGATACGCTGGGCCGCGACATTGGGGCTGGGCTTGCGCACGGCGCGCGGGTGTCGCTGCTGGTAGGTCTCGTTTCGACAGCCGTCGCGCTGTTGATCGGCGTCACCCTGGGCGCCCTGGCGGGCTATTACGGCGGTCTGCTGGACGATGCCTTGATGCGCTTCACCGAGTTCTTTCAGACAATCCCCAACTTTGCCTTGGCCATCGTGCTGGTTGCGATCTTCCAGCCATCGCTCGCTTCAATCGTAGCGGCGATCGCTATCGTGTCCTGGCCGCCGGTGGCGCGGCTGGTGCGCGGCGAATTCCTGTCCCTGCGGAGCCGGGAATTCGTGCAGGCTTCGGTGGTCATCGGCCAGTCGAACCTGCGCATCATCCTGACGCAGATCCTGCCCAACGCCATGTCCTCTGTGATCGTCATGGCGTCCTTGATGGTCGCCACGGCAATCCTGCTGGAATCCTCACTTTCCTTCCTGGGGCTCGGCGATCCCAACCAGATGTCCTGGGGCTACATGATCGGCGCCGCTCGCACCGTGCTGCGACAGGCTTGGTGGATGAGCTTCTTTCCGGGAATCGCCATCCTGCTGACGGTGCTGGCGCTCAATCTGGTTGGCGAAGGGCTGAACGATGCCCTCAACCCGCGGCTCGCGCGGAAGGGGAGGTAATGACCATGGCCAGCCAGGAAGCCTTGCTGCGCGTTGACGGCCTGACGGTGCGCCTTCCCTCGGGCGCCGATCGTCCCCATGCGGTGGAGGACATTTCCTTTGACCTCAACCGAGGGGAAATCCTCTGCATCGTTGGTGAGTCAGGTTCCGGCAAGTCCATCACCGCAAACACCATCATGGGCCTTCTGCCGCGGCCCTATGTGGAGCCGGTGGCCGGGCGCATCCTGTTTGATGGCAGGGATCTGCTGCGCGAGCCGGAGCCGGCCCTGCGTGCGCTGCGCGGCAGCCGGATCGGGATGATCTTCCAGGAGCCCATGACCGCGCTCAACCCGGTGCTGCGCATCGGCGACCAGATTGCTGAGGTTTTTGATGCCCATGGCCAACTCAGCAAGAAGGGCCGTCGGGACAAGGTGCGCGACCTGCTGGCCAGCGTGGGCCTTCCGGACCCTGATACACTGGGAGAGTCTTATCCCTTTCGCCTGTCTGGCGGGCAGCGCCAGCGGGTGATGATAGCCATGGCGCTGGCGCTCGAGCCCTCGGTTCTGATCGCCGATGAGCCGACCACGGCGCTCGACGTGACCACCCAGGCGCAGATTCTGGCCTTGATCAAGCAGCTGCAAGTCCAGCGGGATATGGGGGTGATGTTCATCACCCACGACTTCGGCGTGGTGGCCGAGATCGCCGACCGGGTGGCAGTGATGCAGCTCGGCAAGATTGTCGAGGCGGGGGAGGCGAGGCAGGTCCTGAACGATCCACAGCACGACTATACCCGCCGGCTGGTGGGGTCGGTTCCCTCCTTCGCTCCGCCCGCACAGCGAGAGGCGATCGAGGGAGAGCCGATCCTGCGGGTCGAGGGTTTGCAGAAGACCTACCACACGGCGCGCGGCCTTTTCACTAAGGGACGTGAGGTTGCCGCCGCCCAGGACGTGACCTTCGAGATCCGGCGAGGAGAAACGGTGGGTCTGGTCGGTGAGAGCGGTTCCGGCAAGTCAACGGTAGGGCGCTGCATCGTGCGGCTGCTCGATGCCGATGGCGGCCAAATTCGCTTTCGCGAAGAAGTCGATCTCAATGCCTTGCGCGGGCGGAAGCTCGCGCCCTACCGGCGGCGGGTGCAGATGGTCTTCCAGGATCCCTACGCCTCGCTCAATCC
>Ga0079223_10001091_pt1 | contig 15615 bp, 16 predicted proteins | sample Stecom2011_FD_75072 | JGI IMG/M metagenome (GOLD analysis project Ga0079223, IMG submission 75072) | Agricultural soil microbial communities from Utah to study Nitrogen management - Steer compost 2011 | ecosystem: Environmental > Terrestrial > Soil > Agricultural land | place: USA: Utah... | reverse complement strand
CGCGAGTTACCTTTCTTGTTGGCAAAGCAAACTAACTAAAGGCAGCGGGTGCGTTTGGCTGGTTATAGGGGACCCAAAAGCGGCGCTGCGTAGCAACGCTAGCCGCGTTCATTACTTAGCAAACAAAGCTTGAAAGCCTAAAACAACACCATAAAAAATTTTTATTCATGCAGACTTCGCAGTAACACCAGATTTGTATTAGGAGGCCACAAAAATCTCCGAAGAGCCGGATACATGACCCTACCCCGCAAGCGATTGCTTTTTTCGATAACACACCGTTTTAGCATTGCAGCTACGCTGTGTTAAAACAATTACCGGACACCCACAAACTTGACAGTCTTAGAGGCCAAGCAAACCGGCAAGACCTTAGGCACCAGCAACTAAAACGCATAGTGCTCATAAAGCAGGATATGCAAAAGCGCTTGTTGTTGCAGAAACTGGATTTACAGACCTATTTGACTCAACAGCGTAGATGCGTTTGATCGCGCCACGAGTGCCGTTTTTAGCCCCCTGCGACTGAGCCCAGCAGAGGTTTATTTGAGAGGGTAAGCAAGCAGGACAAAGTGAATGCCGTTTCATAATAACTAACCGGCCGACCAGTAAAGTTAGCACCCACGATGGCGCCAAAACATGACCGCCCAAGATTTCTCACCGCAGCAACACAAAAGCTCGAGCGGCTCACGCTAACAGCAAGCGCCACAACACTGAACAAATGTTGTGGCTGCCGATAAACGATCAAGGCATAGCGTTACCAATGGTTTTATTGCGTGGAGCGCCAGGATTAAAGCAAATAATCGCTTACGATTACACCTCTTGAGCGTACCCACCAACACGCTAACTACCCCGGTAAGTCGAGTAGCCAAATGGGCTTAGCAACAAAGGAATATGATAATGCTCAAGCTTGCCATCAATTTCAAAAACAACCGGAATCTCAGGGAAAAAAGTGGCCACGTTTTGTTTATGCAACCAATCCCCGGTTTTAAAAGTGACTTTGTACACACCTTTTTTCAACGCTTCCCCCGAGGGGTATAAAGCGGTAATACGCCCTTGCTCATTGGTTTTTGCCGTGTTTAACGCAACCCATACCCCATCATCCAAGTAATCCAGTGTCACCTCTATATTGGGCCCAGGGAGTCCATCTTGCGTGTTAAGAACATGAACACTTAAAGGGTTACCCGCCGCAAAAACCATAACCGAAACGGCTTGCAAAACTAACGCTGCGAATAGCTGTTTGTACATAGGTGTATCCTTATAATGGTTTACCATGGACTAACGTTTTGAAAGCATTACATCGATGCGCACAACGCTTAACAACCAAAGCCCGAACATTTTACAGGCTGGTAACGCTACTGATTAAGAGCCACACTTCTCCCTTAAGGGCACCTCATGGATAACACCGTTTTTAACGTCACCAATAAGGTGTGGCTTAACCCACTCAAGCCGCAGTCTGGCTATTTTTTGGTAATGAATGTTGCGCCTTTAGGGATTATGTTAACTCGATTAATCTGATAATACTCCCCACACCCTGAAATGTATCCTGACTTCATGCAATGCAATTAAATACGCCATGCAATACTGCCGGCACTAAGGCCACCCAACAGCTCGCGACCAAAGTCAAGGTTTTGAATGTTGCCCTAAGGCCCCCTCCTGCGCGGATCATTAAGCAAAAGTACCGCCCATCCAAAACAACATCACTGTGCTCGGCACGGGGGCACAAATAAGGCTAACTCGCCACACTGGCGGATGGGAGCGCATCAAGCTCGCGTTAGCGGCATCCAATAAAACTCAGCGTTAAACACTTACGCCACTAGGCTGGCTTCACAAGCGTACCTCCCGGTACCATCAGTATCTCCAGGCATTTTTAGTTAGCCCTCGCGAGCTTAGCGGATTTATGCTGTATCGCGGCGGCTAAGCGACTTAAACGCCATATTAAGCGCTATACTGGCTAACAGCTGTATTGCAAGATCAAACCAAACGCAATCGACAAACCTGAAAGGCCGCATTGAGTTTAATACCCCGACTGATTAAAATCGTCCTTTAAGCTCACAACGCGTGGCTGCTCGTATTTTACAAAGGACTAAACGCCCATGATTACCAAAAAATGCTTAATCGCTTCTGGCTTTGCTTTAAGCCTGTTAACACAATCTGCCTTAGCGACAGGGTTGTACGTTAAAAGCAGCGGCGGTTTAACATCACCCGATGCCCACGGATTTGATAAAGCTTTAGGGTTTAGTGTTTTAGCTGGGTATCAAGTTAATAACTACTTTGCCATTCAAGGTGGCGGCGTTTACCTGGGCTCTTTTGATATGGGGTACTCGTGGGACTCTGACCGTTATACCGATGAAGACACCTTGAGCTTTTATGGTGCCGAGGCCTCACTGGTTGGCTATTTGCCAGTGAATAAAGCCTTTGCACTGTACGGTAAACTTGGCATATTGGCGTGGGAGTCGGATTACAAAACAACCTACTCAGGTCACTACCACGATTACAGCATCTCGACCACCGAAGATGGTGTGGATGCATTGTATGGGATTGGTGCTGAGTTCTTCTTGAACCCTAACTTTTCTGTCATCACTGAAGCGACGTATTACGATATCGATAACTTTAGTATTAGCTACTATAGCGCAGGCGTTAAGTTTAACTTTTAACCATTAGCCTAATAAAAGCTTAATCAAACCGAGCGGTTTAAAGGGTTTGATATTGGTGGGGCAGATAAGTACCGCGCTGCCCCAGTGGCCTACCAGCAAACATCGCAAGTCGCACTGGCAGGACCTTCCGCTTACTCCGGCGAGCTCTCACACCTTAAAGTGTCAGTAACAACGCTTCTTTAATGCTATGCCTAAAAAACCAGCCACACTACAAAATAATAACATTATTGTTGATACGCGCTCAAATCGGTGATTTTTTACCTAGATTTTCGCTCAAGTTATTGGCTTAGGATCTATTGTTAACTTTGTCTTGTAGAAAGACGGCGAGGCGCCACCGGTAGCAGTGAATAAAATTGATACCGCCGCTAACGATAATAAACCGTAAAAAGCGAAGGGTTAACACCGCTCTTGTGAGCGGGCTGTTGATGCAGTGCCGTTAAGGACGTGAGTCCAAGGCCTGCTGTACGTTATCCAGCATTTTCTCGCCGGTGGACTTATCCCCAGAACAATTGGTAGGCAGGTACCAATTTTTGGTGGCGGCTCTTTGCATGCTATTGCCAGTACGCTCGGCCGAGCGAATACACCGGCCATTTGCCAGCTCCACATGGGTGGGGCCGCTAACATCCGTCCAGCTATCGAGTGGTGGTCGTGCTTTTTGGATAGTGGTACTTCGCGTATGAGCGCGCTGAATTTTACGCCGCAGCGCGGGGTTAAACACAGTACCGCTACGCGGCTCGCTCACCTGTTGCTGTAGCTGCGGTGCAGCCTGTTGAGGTGCACGGGTTACGGTTACAGGTTTAGGGTGGGTTACTCGGGTATTACGCTTGGCGTCCGTTGTTTTTTTAGGCGAGGGTTCGGGTGCGGGCTTAGTGTCGGGTTTTGCTGCCGGCATTTTGGCGGTTTTTGCAGCTGCGGCTTTTGTTGCAGATGTTATTGGTGATAGTAGCTGCGCACCTTTGAGTTTTCCACAGTGCTTTGCACGGGTGGCTTACGCAAGGTAACGGCAAGGGTTGAGGCGCGCCGCTGGGCCTTCTCATTGGGTAGGCTAGGCTCCCATATAAATAGCACCGCACCATGCACAAACGCCGACACCACAATGCCGATGCACAGCCGCCGGCAACGATGTTTTTTAGCGCCGTGCGGCACTGTTAGCTCGGTATCATCAAACCGATCGCCGTGTACGTAACTGTCGTAGAGTGAGTGCCGCTGGGTTGGCTATTGTAAGGTAAGTTAAGGGCTCGTCCATAATGATTTTATTGGTGTCAGGCAGCATCGTATTTGCTCGTAGTGTCTGCCTGACTGGTAATACCCTTGTGAGTTCAGATTTTTAGGCTGTGGTAAATGGCTGGTGTGAATTTTTCTGTAATAGACGGACGAGAAAGCGCCAGCCTGCTAGGAGGCTGGCGCCTGCCGGATATTTTGCAAAAGCTACCAGCCTAACGCAGCGGCGTTAATTGTTTTATAGCCAAAAGTTTGGCCGTGCTTGCCTGATTTTTTTAACGGTTTACGAAAACTCATAATAGCTACGCGGTCCATTATACCCTTTGGGTTTTGGTAGCGGACTGCCAGCCTTGGCATAAAGCCAAACCTCTGCGTCGGGGTCTGAGTAGTTTTCTGAGTAATGCAGCGCCGTGGTCATCTCCATTACTTGCCTAACGGTTGCGTCGGAATAAACGCTGCCTTTAAGCTCTGGTAATAAAGCCCAACGAGCGCGGTCTCGTCTAGCTTACCTTCAGCCACCAGGGTTTCGGCCAACAAACCCGTTAAGCTTTTAGTCGCCGACACGGCATCGTGCAAACGGTTTTCATCAAGGCAGCCAGCATAACGCTCGTAAACTATTTTGCCTTTGTGCAAAACCAATAGACCATCGGTGTAGTTGACGTCAAACGCCTGCCTCCAAGTCATTAATTGGTCACTGTTTAATGGCGTAAAGCTGACCGAATCAATCGCCAGATCAAGCGCGCGCGGTAACTTAGTCACTTTTTTGGGTGGCTGGGTACAACCACAGAGGGCATCAGCTCCCGAAAGTGGTAAGCTGTCCAGCGCAGTTTTGAAAAAGAAAAATAATCCGCATCAGTAAAGCGAACGGTTTTATCGTCGCTGCGGAAACCCTTGCATCCAGCCCAATGTTTGCGGGTCGGAGTTTTGCGACGACCACTCAGCCGTTGCTGTTTTAGCGCTGTCCTGATCGGCATAGACGTGTCCTGCCTGCAGGGCACAGAACGCCGCGCTGATTATAATGACTCGCGTTCCTGTTAACTTTTAGCAAAACAACAAAAATTTATTAGACAGCGCTGAATTTTTTAAAAGCCTGTCGCTGCTTAGTGGCTAGTTAGATTTTGCGTACGATTAATCGAGCTCTTGCACACCGCCGCCGGATACCGTGAGAATCTGCCCGCTGATCCAACTGGCCGCCGGCGAGCATAAAAACAACGCCGCGTTGGCCATATCTGCAGGCTCACCGAGTCGGTTAATGGGTGTGTGAGCCAGCATGGCTTTTTCAATATCATCGTTTAGCACCGACTCGAGCGCATCGGTACGAGTAGCCCCTGGAGCAACGCCGTTGATTCTGATGTTTGACGGACCAAGGTCGAAAGCGATGTTACGAATGAGGTGGTTGGTGGCTGCTTTTGATGAGCCGTAAGAAGCCATGCGGGTATTTTTGTTTTCGCCGGCCATAGACGTGATAGCCAGTATCGCGCCACCTCCGGCTTTTTTCATCTCGGGGGCTGCCAGTTGGGCAAGACGAAACAAAGAAAAAACATTTAATTCAAAAGCGCGGCGAAACTCTGCCATGGGCATATCAAAGGGTTTGGGGCCGCCACCACCGGCATTACTCACGAGCAAGGTTAACGTGCCAAACTTGCTTACGGTTGCTTGGATCAGCTGTGTTAGGTCTTCTTCTTGGGTTATATCACAGGCAATGCTGGCGGCTACACCACCGTTTTGTTCAATAGCTTGCACCACCGAGGCCGCCGCCGCTGCGTTCAAATCGCTCACCATGACTTTAGCGCCAGCCGCTGCAAAAGTTTCGGCGATGGCTTTACCGATACCCGCCCCCGCACCGGTTACCACTGCGACTTGATCGTTCAGCTTAAAATCTGGCATATTTATCATTTTTAACTCCAAGGTTACACAAAGCTTATAGGGTTAGTGTTTTGATTTTTCTGATCGTTCATTTTTATAACAACATCGCCTACTCACTGCGTCCATAAAAACAGGGGCGGTAAAAGGTCTACCGATTACACTCTCTTGCGGGTAAATACAAACCCAACAGCGCGTTATTAATTTAAATCAAAGGCTAGGTTGTTGATCTCAGAGCTTAGGCTCTATGGTTAACTCTGTGATTAATACCGCCTCTTGGTCTACAAAACTTTGCGCTTGCTTAATCGCGGGCAGCAAAACCGTATCCGTGTAGTGGCAACCGGTGAGCTCTGGCACAGATTGGTTGTTTTTAACACCCGAGTCTTGGTGGTGCGACAGGCCTTTGTTTAACCGCTCGAGCAAAGGGGCGTAGCCCGGCTGCCACGCCGTTAAGCCCGTAAAGCTTTGTCGCAGAGCTTTTAAAATGCTCATGCCGGCGTAATCTAAATCGCCCCAAAAGTACGCTGGCAGCGTATCGGTATCGCGGTTGAACCAAGCTTGGGTAAAATACTCGGTATTGCGACCTGCGTTTAAATAGGCAAACTCCACCTGGCCAGGCTCGCGCACCCGCGGCGCACTGCCACGAAACCCCGCACTGTACACCAAGGTGACTGTTGCTAAGTCGGCCTTGGCTAAGGTTAAAAAGGTGTCTTGGTTTTCGACAAACAATAGTTGTTTAGGCGAGCGCGCAAGGTGCACCGTTAGCATCACCGGGCGCGCCCGCAAATTGCCAGCCAAAGATGGAAACAGCTCGCGGATCAGCTGCTCGTGAGGGTCTAAAAACTTTGAGTCGCCAGAAAAACAACGGGCCGATAATGCCCGCAGGGTGATGGGCTGTTGCAGTTGCTCTGGGATGCTGGCAAAAGCCTTTACCACCTGAGCTGCCGACATGCCTTTTACCTGCAAATGACGATGCTCCAGTGCAGCGCCTGCATCGTCAAATTGATGCTGTAAGCGGGCGAGCTCTTGCGCCCAAATAAGCGCATAAGGAGTTTGCGCTGGCCTGTTTAACCAGCGGCGCACCAATGGCTCTTGGTCGGCCATAAAATAAATTTTAGCGCCCTCGTAGGGCTGATCGTAGGGGTTTGTTTTGGCCCGCTGAATACTCACTATGTGGTATTTGTTGTCCAGCTCTTGCAATAACGCCCAGAGGTAGTCTTGCTCTCGGGCTAAAAAGTCGTAAAGCTCGGGCACCGACTTTGAGTTGACCTTAAGGTAGGGGCGGCGCCCGGCATCCAGCTGGTCGAGAAACTTATGCAGCAAACGGTGGGGCAATAACGCGGAGCTCCACCAGTTGGGCTGCGCCACTGTTTGTGCGTCACTCGTGGTATCCATAATGCTTAGGCCTTGTAAAAACTTGGCCGTAAGTTTAACAACCGCCAGCAAGGCTTGACCAGCCAAGTGGGTGGCCCTAACGCCGCAGGGCGCGGCTCGCACAAAGCGCAAAAGAACATAGATACACACCCGAAATTTTGCCTAAGCTTTAGCTTACTGCACTCGACGACACAAAAAGCTTTTACCCCCAGCCAATGTTGTTAGTAAACCCAGCCAACCCTGTGCGTTGCATTTAGTCGCCAACCGCCACACACTAAGGCGACATTGACGGAGCCCTTTTCATGCTAGGTAAGTGGACTTGGAAGTTATTACAAATTAGCCGCCAGTTGTGGCTGCGCACGGTTTTGTTTGCGGTGCTGGCGGTGTTAACGGCACTGATGGCGATCGCGTTAAAGGGCTGGATTCCCAGTGAGCTGGCAGGGACCATAGGCGCGCCGGCGGTAGACAATATCTTGTCTATTTTAGCCTCGAGCATGTTGGTGGTGACTACTTTTTCACTCAGCGTGATGGTGGCCGCCTACAGCGCTGCCACCAGTAACATTAGCCCCCGCGCCACGCGACTACTGATGGAAGACCCCACCACGCACAACGCATTGGCCACTTTTGTCGGCTCGTTTGTGTACTCTTTGGTGGGCATTATTGCCTTGCACACTGGCGTGTACGGCGAAGAAGGCCGGGTGATTTTGTTTATTGTGACCATCGCCGTGGTGGTGTTGATTGTTGTCACGATCTTGCTGTGGATTAACCATTTATCCAGCCTGGGCCGCGTGGGCGACACCACCGACTGTGTCGAGCAGGCCGCCAGCGCCGCGGTAAAACGCCGCGTCGCACACCCTTGGCTGGATGGCCGCCGGCTCGCCAGTGTGGCTGATATCCCCAGCGATGCCGCGGCGGTTTTCTCTGGCAGTATTGGCTATGTACAACATATTGATATTAAGGCCATAAACCGCTGGGCTGACGACAATAACACTCAGGTTTTTATTGCCAGCTTGCCGGGGGCGTTTGTCCACCCTAGCCGGGCACTGGCTTATTATCGCACTGACGGGCAACACCCTAACCCTGAAGCGGCCGAGCTGATTGAGCACGCCTATACGATTCACGCTGAACGCTCGTTTGATCAGGACCCGCGCTTTGGCGTGGTGGTGTTGGCCGAGATCGCCTCGCGGGCTCTGTCGCCGGTGGTAAACGATCCGGGCACCGCCATCGATGTGATCGGCCGCGGTATGCGGGTGATCTCGGCCTGGGAGGTTACCGCCAGTGGCCAAGAGCCCAACATCAACGACATCCCCTGCCCTAACGTCTGGGTGCAACGGATCGAGCTATCAGAGTTGTTTAATGATTTTTTTGACCCCATCGCCCGGGATGGCGCCGGCTTGATTGAGGTGCACATTAGGCTGCAAAAAGCTTTAGCGGCGCTGGCCTGTAAGGGCGGCCCATTTGCCGAGCAAGCGCGGATTCACTCGCAGCGGGCGCTGGCTTTAGCCCAGCATAAGCTGCCGTTAAGCGAGGATATCGCCACGCTTAAGGCGCTGGCCGTAACTTAAGCTATCGGCGAGCGGCACTTTAACAGCCGAGGTTATTTAACCGCCCGCAACATGGCGGTGATTAGCTCATTGACGTCAAATTTGGTTAGGGCTTCGTCGGCGCCCACCTGGTGAGCTTGGCTGACACTGATCTCGCTGGAGATAGAGGTGTGCAAGATAAGATAGGCACCGGCCAACGCAGGATCATCGCGCACCGCAAACGATAGCTCGTAACCGTCTAGCCCCGGCATTTCGATATCGCTGACCAACAAATCAACCGGTTTGCCGGCACGGGCATCGGCCTGCATCATCTCTAGCGCTTCGCGGCCATCGTCGGTGATACGAAACTTAATCCCCAGCTTTTGCAGTGCATCGCCCAACTGCTTGCGCGCCACGGATGAATCATCCACCACTAAAATATTAAGCGTTTTAAGAGCGGCCGCCTTGTCACTCAGCTCATCGCTGGGCGCACGGGTTACCGAGCGATCAAAATTTGCAAAAATACGCTCGAGGTCTACCAGTTGAATCAGCGTATCGTCTACCCGGGTAACCCCCGTAAGGTAAGCACCGCGACCCAGTTGGCGCGGCGGTGGCTCGATGTCTTTGCCCTGCACTTGCACAATACGGTCGAGCTTGCGCACTAAAAACCCCACCCGCTTGCGCTGGCAGTCGGTAACAATGATAAAACCGCTGCGCTGCTCGACGTCATCCAAAGCGCTGCCTCCCATGGCCGCGGCTAAATCGATAATGGGTAAGGTTACGCCGCGGATATTGGCAGCGCCCAAAACCGCAGGGGCCGACTCGGGCATCGCCCGAACCTGAGTAAAAGGGACAATCTCTTTGATTTTAAAGGTACCCAAGGCAAAGCGCTGGGTTGGCGTTAACCAAAACAACAATAAACCCTGAGAAATTGTCTTGCTGCTTGTGCTCATAATTAACTCGTAACGCTTAGGACATAACCAGTATAGCAATCTTAAACCCAGCAGCTAGTGCTGCCGAGCTACCCTTGCACTCCTTTACGTCTGCTCTTTAGAGGGCGATTTAACCCCGCTAAACCACGGGTACAAAGCCGGTATTAACAATAGCGTAAGCAAAGTGGCCGTTACCAAACCTCCCACCACCACGGTGGCCAAGGGGCGTTGTACCTCGCTGCCAGTGCCGCTGGCAAACAGCAGCGGTATTAACCCCAGCGCGGTGGTGGCGGCCGTCATCAGTACCGGCCGCAAGCGTGCGCTGGCAGCGGCAACACAAGCCTGCGCCACGGGCACCCCCTGGCGCACTTGCTGGTTTAAATAGCTGACCAACACCAAGGCGTTTTCTAGGGCAATACCAAACAGAGCGATAAACCCCACCGAGGCGGGCACTGATAAACTCAACCCCGCCAGCCACAGGGCAACCACGCCGCCCACCAGCGCCAACGGAATATTAAGCATGATCAAAAGCGCGTTGGCCAGCGAGCCAAAGTTGATGTACAGCATCAGCAGCACCAGCGCTATGGTGATGGGCACCACTATCATCAAGCGCTGATTGGCTTTTTGCTGTAACTCAAACTGCCCGCCCCATTTAACAAAATAACCCGGCGGCAGCGATACTTGTTGGGCGAGGGCGGCGTCGGCCTCGGCCACAAACGAGCCTATATCCCGCTCGCGAATATTGGCCTGCACAGTGATAAAACGCTGGCTGTTTTCGCGGGTGATTTGTCGCGGGCCGGTAACAAATTCGATATTGGCTAACTCTTGTAAGGGCACTTGCATGCCGGTTTCGGTGCGCACCATTAAATGCTCGATGGTATCGGCGCTATCGCGCGCGTTGTGGCGCAGCCGCAGGTAAATATCAAAGCGACGCACCCCCTCAAACACCTGCCCTGCGGTGGCGCCACCTATGGCCAAAGCCACTGTGTCTTGCACATCACTGACATTGAGCCCATAGCGGGCAATCTGTTCGCGGTTAAGGGTTATTTTAAGCTGCCCCGTGCCGGCGATTTGATCTTTTTGCACATCCTGCGCCCCGCGAATACCCCGCAGCACCGTGGCGATTTGCTGGGCCTTGCTGTCAAGCACGGCCAGATCGTCACCAAACAACTTGGCCGCCAGCTCAGCTTTTGTGCCGGTTAGCAGCTCGTCTACCGCCGCGGCGATGGGCTGGGTAAAGTTAAACTTAACGCCGGGAAAATCAGTAAACGATTCACTCATGGCGCGGTACAAACCCTCCAATGAGCTGGCACTTTGCCACTGGTTTTGGGGTTTTAGAGCGACAAAAATCTCGGCGTTGTTGACCGGATCGGCGTGGGCGCCTATCTCGCCACGGCCAACGCGGGTGACCACTTGGGTCACCTCGGGAAAGCGCTGTAGCAATTGCCGCTCAAACAACAGCATAGAGGCGCGGGCTTTTTCGAGTGAGATTGACGGCGACATAGTGGCGCGAATCAACAGGTCGCCCTCGTTAAAGCGCGGCACAAACTCAGAGCCCAGGCGCGGCGCAATCACCGCACCAAGAGCCAACACCAACACCGCAATAGCCACTGCCAATGGGCGACGCTGTACCACAAAACCCACCAGCGCCTCGTAGCGGGCGCACAGCTTGGCCTGTGGTGGGGGATTATTTATGGCCGACACCGCGGCACGACGCATCCATAAAAACGCCAACACCGGTGCTACTAACAGCGCGTACAACAACGAGCCGGCCATCGCCAACACCACGGTATAGGCCAGCGGCTTAAAGGTCGCGCCCTCGACACCCTGCAAACTAAACAGCGGTAAAAACACAATAATAATAATGCTGATGGCAAACAGAATGGGTCGGGCGACTGTTTCGCAGGCGTTTAACACCAGTTGCCGGCGCGGCGTGTCCGAGCCACTTTTAAGCTGCTGGTCTATTTGCTCGACCACCACCAAGGCGCCGTCCACCATTAAGCCGATGGCAATGGCAAGCCCGCCCAGTGACATTAAGTTGGCCGACACCCCAAACCAAGGCATGGCAATTAACGCCACCGCCACCGAAAACGGAATCGACAAAGCCACCACGACACTGGCCCGTACACTGCGCATAAAGGCCAGCAACACCAGCAACACCAATATCACGCCTTGCACTAAGGCATTGGTAACAGTGGCCAAGGCGGCGTGCACCAATTGCGCTTGGTCGTAATAAGGGGCAACGCTAACCCCCTCGGGCAGGTTGGCATTGATGCTGGCCAACTCTTGTTTAACGCCATCGATCACCTCGGTGGTGTTGCTGCCCAGTAGTTTTAACACCATGCCGACGACCACCTCGCCCACGCCATTTTTAATGCTTAGGCCACGCCGGATCTCGCCGCCAATAACCAGCTCGCCTAACTGCTCAAGGTACACGGGGGTGCCGTCGATGGTTTTCACAACGATTTTTCCGATGTCGTCTAGGTTGCGCGCCAAACCCACCGAGCGGATTAAATACTCCTCGTCATTTTTAACCAAAAACTGCGCCCCGGCGTTGCCGTTGTTGGCCTGAATACGGGCTTTTATCTCAGGTAAAGACACGTCGTAGCGCACCAGTGCCAGCGGGTCGAGTTGCACTTGGTATTGTTTTACCTCGCCACCGACCGACAGCACCTCAGTGACGCCGGGGATGGTTTGTAAATTAAATTTTACGATCCAGTCTTGCATCTCGCGTAACTGTATGGGGTTGTAATTGCCGCTGGTGTCCTCGAGTACGTAAAACAAAACCTGCCCAAGGCCCGAGCTGATCGGCCCCATAACCGGATCGCCAAACCCCGCCGGGATCTGACTGCGCGCTTGCTGTAAGCGCTCGGCCACCAGTTGCCTCGCAAAGTAAATATCGCTGCCATCGTTAAAATAAACATTCACCACCGACAAACCAAAATTAGACACCGAGCGCACATGGTCTAAATTGGGCAAGCCATTCATGGCGCTTTCTATTGGGTAGGTTACGTACTTTTCCACCTCCTCTGGGGCGAGGCCTTGGGTTTCTACAAACACTTGCACCAACGCCGGTGAGATATCTGGGTAGGCATCAACCGCTAAAGTGCGGTAAGAAAAGTAGCCACTTAATAAAATCGCCAGCGATAAAAGCACCACCAAAACACGATTGTTAAGCGCACTGTTAAGTATCGATCGCATAATAACTCCGCGTAGTAAAACTAGTGGTTATGGCCGGCTTCAAGCTCGTCTTTTTCGAGCTGAGCTTTTAAAAAGAACCCGCCTTGGGCGGCGTACTGCTCGCCTTTATGCAAGCCCGATAAAAGTTCTACATGGATGCGATCGTGGCGTCCCAGCTCGACCGGTTGCGCGCGCCAATGATCCGGCTCGCGCACAAACACCACCGCTGTATCGGCCAAAGTTATAACGGCACTTTGCGGCACCCGCACAGGGACGCTAAAGTCCGACAGAGTTAGGCGCGCCTCGACAAACATGCCGGGTTTCCACTGCTTGTTAGGGTTGGCTAAAAAAACCCGGGCCAAACCGGTGCGTGTGGTTTCGCTTACCAGCGGGGCGATATAGTCGATTTTGGCCTCGACGGGATCGGGGCCGTAGCGCGCGCTTAGATGCACCGACATACCCACCTTGACCTTGGCCAACTGCTGCGGGTAAAGCGCGATGTCGAGCCATAAGCGGCTTAAATCCGCCACCACAAAAGCGGTGTCGGTGGGTTGTAAATGTTCGCCTAAGGTAATGTGGCGACTGATGACCACACCATCGATTAACGATTTCAGCGGAAAAGACGCCAAAGTGTCCGAGCTTTCGGCCAGGGCCAACACTTGCCCGGCTTTGACTTGATCTCCGGTGTTAACGTTTACCGCAGTAATTTGCGCGGCAAAGCGCGGGCTTACGTGGGCGACGGCCTCGGCGTTTAAGCGCACTTGGGCGGGCAGCACTCGCTCATCCCGCAAGCGGCCGGCGGCCGCCGTGGCCAGCTGGCCGCCCAGTTGATGAAACTCATCCAAAGGCAGTTGCAATTTGTGTTCACCGGCGTGGTTTACAGAGGGCTCGGCGTGGCTAAAACTTATGCTGCTGGCAAGCAGCAAAATGGTGATCAGTAATCGGCTCATGGGGTTGGCTCCTGCGGGATGTTAGCCACGCTTGGTACGGTATTTAGCGGTGTGATATAACGCTCGACAATGGCCATAGCAGCGGCGGCATCGGCACGCAGCTCGAGCCGCTGGCGCTGGGTTTGTAACAGTGAGCTTTGCGCATCCAGCACTTGTAAGTAGCTGTTGCTGCCGCGCTGGTAGGCTTTGTCAGTGCGCTTAGTACCTTTTTTGCGGCCGGTAAAATATCCGCCTCGAGCGTCGCTAAAGCACGATCGGCCTGCTGCCAGTGACGCAGTGCAGCCAATACCTCGGCACTGGTTTTTCGCATGATGTAGTCGGCATCGTTTTGTGCCGCGCGCATGTGTGCGTAGGCGCTGTCCACGGCCGATTGATTATTGTTAAACACCGGCAGCGGCATGCTTGCCCCTAGGGTAAAAGCGTATTCATCGGTGGCGCTAAAGCGGCGCACTCCAGCCTCTAAGGTGACGTCGACTTTGCTATTGGCTTTTTCTAGGCCCACCTCGGCCTGCTGCCAGCGCACCTGTTGCTGGGCAATTTTTTGATCGATGCCAGAGTCAAGCTGTGCCAACACGTGGGCGGTTGTTACACGCTCGGGGATAAACAGCAGCGGGCCTGTGGCCACAATGTCTTCGGTGCTAAACATATCGCCCCATAGGGCGGCAAGCTGCTGCGATGCATCGTGCAGTTGTTGCTTAGCGCGGGTTAGCTGCAAGGCTACGCTTTTTTGCTGCAGCTGGGCGCGGCCTAAATCGTCGGCGGTGGTGGCACCGGCACGGTGCAAGCGGGCGACGACTTGACTGTTGTTATCGGCTATTCCTTGCTGGCCGTTGAGCAGTGCCAGTTGCTCTTGTGTCTGCAGCAAATGATTAAAATGTTCGCGCACCTGCTGCCGCAGTTGGCGCAACTGGCGCTGGATTATAAGGCGCTGGGCGGTTATTTTTTGCTCCGACACACCGCGCCTAACCGCCCTTTTACCACCGCGCTCAAAGGTTTGCTCGGCGATTAGGGCGGTTTCAATTTGCCCCGCGTCTTGGTACTGGCCGCTGCCGTAAATGTTTTCGGCCTCAAATAGCAGCCTTGGGTTGGGTCTTTGGTCGGCCTGCAGCCGATCAAATCTGGCAGCTTCTAACCTGTGGTTAGCAGCTGCCATTAAAGGGTGCTGTTTGGCTACCCGCTGCCATGCTTGTTCAAACGTTAGCTCGCCCGCCACAGCGCCAACAGCCAATAATAGCTGCAGCAAAATCGTTGCATATTTCATCGTTATGTCCACCAATTAGCACGCCGCCACACGGCACGCATGATAAATAAGTCATAAAAAAATCGGGGATTTAAACGATGGGAGGACGAAACTCGGGTGCTGCAGAGGGAGGTACATAGTGGACGTTATAACCCCAACCGATCACCGTATTGGCCAGGGTGGCGGGCAATGTTAACGACTCTTTGAGGTACTGAAAATTATACCCGTGACAGCAGTGGTGCTGGCAGGCTTGATCGCCCGCAGACTCGTCCGTCTGTTTGGCTGGGCTATCGTTATGCAGCAAGTGGTGGTGGGCCAGTTCGCCGCTTACCTCATGCAACACATGGGCATCTGCCGCAACCAGCGTAGCTTGCGCCAAGATAACAAACATCAATAACTGTAAAAGTCGTCGAGTCATGTGGTGGGGGGAAGCCTCGGTATGCTTTTAACAAGAGCGCGAACCTTAACAAACCCACGGTTTGATTAGCAAGTTTTATAAAGCTCACGGGCAAGCGTGCAGTAAAACAATGCCAAAGCATGGGCTACAGATGCGCAGAGCAACAACGCTTTTTTAAAAGACAAAAAAAGCCGGGCAAACTCGGCAAGAGTGTTTAGCAAAATCAGTTTGCGTGTTAGCAGCCGCTGGTCACAGCCACAATCACAGGTGGTGCACCAGTGCCATCG
>Ga0079223_10001089_pt1 | contig 15634 bp, 11 predicted proteins | sample Stecom2011_FD_75072 | JGI IMG/M metagenome (GOLD analysis project Ga0079223, IMG submission 75072) | Agricultural soil microbial communities from Utah to study Nitrogen management - Steer compost 2011 | ecosystem: Environmental > Terrestrial > Soil > Agricultural land | place: USA: Utah... | reverse complement strand
TTTTCCCTGGGTTTTTAGAAGGAATGACAGACATATTGTCGAATTATATAATTGCTGAGTGCTAAATGAGGGGATGAGAAAAATGATATCGCTGATTAATGTAAACTATGCCTACCCGAACGGTACCAGCGCTCTGGAAAACGTCAGTTTTCATATTGACAAAGGCGAGTTTATTTTTTTAGTAGGTGCCAGTGGAGCTGGTAAGTCGTCGGTACTCAAGTTGATTTTTCGGGAGATTGTCGCCAAGTCTGGACAGGTGTTTGCGCTAAAGCACAATCTCAATCGGATGAAGCGTAGGGATGTTCCCTATTTGCGCCGCAAAATTGGCGTTGTATACCAAGATTTTCGTCTTTTGCCGGATAAAACTGCCGGCGAAAATATAGCCTTTGCCTTGGAAGTTATTGAAACACCCAGTAAAGATATCAAGAGGCAAGTTCCCAATGTCCTTGACATAGTAGGTCTCAAGGGCAAGGAGGATCGCTATCCCGACCAGCTGTCTGGCGGTGAACAGCAAAGGGTGGCCATGGCCAGGGCGTTGGTCAATAGCCCTTCTTTGTTGGTCTGTGATGAACCCACCGGAAACCTGGACCCCAACACCTCTTGGCAAATCATGCAATTGCTGGCAGAGATAAATATGCGGGGAACTACGGTGCTAATAGCTACCCATGATAAGACTGTGGTGGACCGGATGGGGCGCAGGGTGATTGAACTCGGTGGCGGTACTGTCATCCGTGACGACGGCAAAGGAGGGTACAGCCATGAAGCTTAGTAACAGTCTGTACTACCTTAAGCAAGCAGGCATGGGGGTGTGGCGCAACGGCTGGATGACGGTGGCTTCCATCACCGTGGTGGTCCTTACCCTGTTAATTTTGGGTTCCTTTGTCGCCATCAACCTTAACATCGTGGCCATAACCGATGATGTCAAGGAGCAAGTAGAAGTACTGGCATATCTAAAAGACGATGCCAATACCCAGGTGCTGCGTCAACAAATTCTGGATATTCCTGGCATCAAGGAATTGACCTATGTCAGCAAAGAACAAGCCTTGGAGAGCATGCGGGAACAGCTGGGGGATGGCATTACAGAGGCCCTGGACGGCAGGAATCCTCTGCCCGCCAGCTTTGAAATTCAGAGTAATAATCCCGATGAAATTCCTAATATAGCCGAGAAGATTCAGCTCTTGCCAGGAGTAGAAAGTGTGGACTACGGTCAAGAGGTGGTTCAGCGCCTGTTCCAATTCACCCGGGTTTTGCAGATTTTTGGCCTGGTGATTATTGCAGTGTTGGGGGTTATGGCTCTGTTCCTCATCGCCAATACCATTAAGCTCACCGTCTATGCTCGACGTAAACAGATTAATATCATGAAATTTGTCGGTGCCACCGATTGGTTTATCCGCTGGCCCTTTATTATTGAAGGTATTTTCCTTGGTCTGTTGGGCGCTTTGGTAACCTACCTAGCTCTGTTCTACGGGTATAGTGTCCTGTACATGCGGGCCAGTGTTTGGTTGTATGAGAACTTCCTTTCTGTAGCCATGGCACCGCCAGAGTTGGTGGGGTTAGAATTGCTAAAGATTCTCTTCCCCTTGGGAATGGGAATCGGGGCTATTGGCAGTGGCATTTCAGTACGTAAATTCTTAAAAGTTTAGGTAGGGGGTTTAAGGATGAAATCTTGGTTGAAGATTGGGGCATTGGTATTGGCAGTGGCGCTGCTCGTGGGGACGATGGCGCCAGTCCTAGCTCAGGAACTGGATGACATGTACGACGAGTTGGAGCGAATACGGCAGGAGATGGAGAAAGTAGAGTCTAAAAAGGATCAGACTCAAAGCGAGTTGTCTAAATTGGGCTTGGAGCTGGAGGAATACACCGCTTTGTTGGATCAAGCCCGTTACCGCCTAGACCAACTCAACCTTGAAATCGAAGAACAAGAAGATCTTATCGATGAACAGGAAAAAGATATCGAGGACAAGCAGCAGGAAATCGCTGAGACCGAAGAGCATCTGGATGAACAGACCGGTTATTTGGAGCAACGCATGCGTGCCATGTATAAGAATGGTGCTGTAAGCTACTTAGAAGTTATGTTCTCCGCCACCAGTTTTTCGGATTTTCTTTCCCGGCTAAAATTCCTGGGCACCATCATCGCCAGTGATTCCGAACTCATCAATGAGGTCCGGGAAACCCGGGATTTCTTGGCCCGGGAAAAGATTGAGTTGGAGGACGAACTGGACCTTTTGGTGGAGCGGAAGGCCCAGTTGGAGTCCGACCGCAGCAAGGCCAGGGCTGAAGAATCTAAAATAGCAGAATTGGTCGACCAGCGTAAAGAACAGGAGCGAAAGCTGAAAACCGCCCTGGCCAATCAAGAGCAGAGTCTTGGCGGCTTGGAAAAGGATTACGATGAGTTAGACAGACTGGTAACTGAAATTCTGGCCCAGGAGGAGTGGAATTCTGGGGAAGCTCCCAGCGGCTTTACTTGGCCTGTTCCCGTCACCCGCTATATAAGTTCGCCCTTTGGCTGGCGCACCATTTATGGTAGGCCTAACTGGCACCGGGGGATTGACATCGCGCCCTCCCACAGATACTGGCCTGCCAGCGTCAATTATCAGGGCACCCCAGCCTATATAGTGGCGGCGGCACCGGGTGAGGTTCTGACCTCTGCGTATAATTCCTCCTATGGCTGGTATGTCCTCATTGCCCATGGCGGTGGCTATGCCACTCTCTATGCCCATCAGCATCAGCGGCCCATGGTCAGCGTGGGGGATATTGTGACCAGAGGGCAACGGATTGGTATCGTCGGTAGCACTGGCAATAGTACCGGTCCGCACTTGCACTTTGAGGTGCGCGTAAACTCTGAACCCGTCAATCCTATGAATTTCCATTACAATTAGAAACAACTCCCGGCCGCCCGGTATCTGCCCGGGCGGAACGGGATTTTTTTCCCTATCCCTTAATATAATGTTATAATGTCAAGAAAGGCTTTGGAGCCTGGCTAATTTATGTCAGGTGTGCCAGGCCTCTGCTTTTATTCTAAAGACGGGCGGGTGGTAACATGAGCAATCAGCGTACGCTGAAAATACTGGCGGGAATTTTATTTGTAGGACTACTGGTCTCCGGAAGTGTCCTGGGTTATTTGCTAGGCAGAGGGGTTTCCGAAAGCCCGCAATGGGAGGCTGGGGACTGGAGCAAGTTGAACCAGGCCCTTTATATTGTCGAGCAATACTTTGTCGAAGAGACTGACCGAGAAGAGCTTCTGGAAGGAGCTTTGTATGGACTTCTAGATAGTTTGGATGATCCCTATAGTTCATTCCTGACCCCCCAGGAGATGGATGATTTGCTTATCCAGTCTGGGGGGGCATATAGCGGAATTGGTGTGGAGGTAACTCTGGAAAACAACCGGGTGACTGTCATCGCCCCCTTTGCTGGCTCTCCGGCGGAGGAAGCGGGTTTGCTCCCCGGTGATCAGATTGTAGAGGTGGACGGAACCAGCATTGAAGGTCTTTCCTTAGATGATGCAGTCAAGGACATCCGGGGTGAAGAAGATACAGAGTTGACTCTGGGTATTGTCCGGGAGGGTCTGCCCAATATATTTCGCGTGACCCTTAAGAGGGCAAAGATTGAGCGCAGTACCGTGGACATCGAGATGTTGTCCGGCGGAATTGGTTACCTTTCCCTGAGCCAGTTCGCCGACGAATCCCATGAGGAATTTGCCAAGGGTATCAGGGACCTCACCACCCAGGATATGGAAGGCCTGATTCTCGACCTGCGGGACAATCCCGGTGGCTACTTGGATGTGGTGGTGAGTATTGCCGAACAAGTTGTGCCCCGGGGGCTCATCGTCTATACCGAGGATCGCCAGGGAAATATCCTAGAGGAGTATAATTCCTCGCTCCGGGATCGGGGTTATCCCATGGTAGTTCTGGTCAACGGCAACAGCGCCAGTGCATCAGAAATATTAGCCGGGGCATTACAGGACAATGATGTGCCCATTGTTGGGAGCAGCACCTTTGGCAAGGGTTTGGTCCAACGTTACTATCCCTTGGAGGACCAATCCTATGTTAAACTGACTATGGCCAAGTACTACACCCCCTCGGGCAAGGATATTAATGGCGTGGGCATTGTGCCTGATTATGAAGTGGAAATGGATCAAGCCAACAGGATTGGCAGTCTGCCTTTCCTGGGTACTTTGACCCAGGGTAGCGAAGCCCTGACTGTCTACCAACTTCAGACCATGCTCACCGCCATGGACTATATGGACAGTCCCGCCACCGGCATCTATGATCAGGCGACGGCGGAAGCTGTGACCGCATTCCAGCGGGAGAACAATCTGCCTGCCAACGGCGAGCTGGACCGGGAGTCCACCGACAGGTTGAACCAGCGCTGGGAGCAGTTTACCCGCCAGTCCGATATTCAGCTGGAAAAGGCTCGGGAAGTCCTCCAGCAACTGCTCCAAGGGGATTAATATGCTACCTCTGTGGGATATAATCAAGCTGGTCCTGGACTCTATAGCCCATGGGTTGTTGGGCTGGATTAACAACCCCGGCATGATATACTTTCCCATCATGATTGCAGTGGTATTGACCATTGTTTTACGCCAGCATGTGCGCCAGGCCAAAATCGAGGAGCATCTCTTTGGTGCCCCCTTTTCCCAGCCCCTGCGTCAGACCCTAATTTCCCTGGGTTTTGGCCTTGTGGGAGGTTTTCTTGCCAGTGTGCTGATGCTCTCACTGGGCATCGCCCTGTCGGAGCAAATCGGGATAATCTATATCTGGCCGGTGGTGTTGGTGCTGATGCTAGTTAGTCCGCGCTTTATGTGTTTTGCTTATGGTGGCGGTGTGGTAGGGGCAGCCGTGTTGTTGCTCCGCACCGTAACTCATTTTTATCCGGCTCTGTCTGATATTGGATTTTTGGCCGATCTCATGGCGGTGGATCTGCCCGCCCTGATGGCTTTAGTTGGCTTGTTGCACCTCACCGAGGCATTCCTGATTTTCATCAGCGGCCATCTCAACGCCAGCCCCATCGTTGTAAAATCTCCCCGGGGCGAGGTGGTGGGGGGATTTATGCTCCAGAGGTTCTGGCCTATGCCCATAGCTGCACTGTTGGTGCTGGCAGTATACCCGACGGAAATTGCCGGCGGAAGCATCGATATGCCCAATTGGTGGCCGCTGTTAAAACCATTGGCTGAGCCGAATCCCGGTATGATTCTGCTCTATTCGCCCTTACCTATTGTGGCGGCCCTAGGTTATTCGGACATCGCAGTGGCCAGCAGTCCCCGGCAAAAGAGTCGCTGGTCGGCACGCAATCTATTAATCTACTCAGTAATTTTGTTGATTCTGGCCATTGGGGCAGGAAATTGGCCTTCCCTGGTTTTGCTACCTGTGCTCTTTGCCCCCCTGGGCCATGAAATTTTGATCCAGGCTGGGAACCGGCGGGAGTGGAATGGCAGGCCTCGGCTTCAGGCGGAACAGGGCGTAAAACTCCTGGCCACCATGCCTAATTCCCCTGCCCGAGAGCAGGGCTTGGATGCTGATTGGACCATTCTCGGCGTCAACGGTATCGAAGTTAACAGCGCTCAGGAGTTGGCCCAGGCCTTGAGTGCCTTTCCTGGACTGGCGGAAATGGATGTCCTCACCCCCCAGGGTGAGCCCCACGCTGTGCGCCTTCACCAACGGGAGGGCAAGCTGGGCCTGGTTCCTGCCCCCGACAGCAGCCGTCGGGGTGCTTACCTCAATTTGCAGGGCAAGGGGTTTTTGCTGAGAATGTGGGAAAAATTCAAGAAGAAACAGTCTGGTGCATAAGCATCAGACTGTTTGTGATATAATCTAATTTGCTCTTGACGATAAAGTGGGGTTTTACCGACACTTATTTCCAGGGAGTATACACAATTATTTCTTTATGATAGAATGGAAACACATGTTCGTGACGGGTAAGGAGTGAGGAGAATGGGACAAAGATTTAAATTGGTCTCCAACTATAAACCCACAGGGGATCAACCTCGGGCCATAGAGCAAGTTGTCGCTGGTCTGGAACAGGGCATGCGCCATCAGACTTTATTGGGTGTCACTGGTTCCGGCAAGACCTTTACCATGGCCAATGCCATTGCCCAGGTGCAGCGCCCGACGCTGGTAATTGCCCATAACAAGACCCTGGCTGCCCAATTGTGCAGCGAATTCAAGGAATTTTTCCCGGAAAATGCCGTGGAATATTTCGTCAGCTACTACGACTACTACCAGCCCGAGGCCTATATTCCCCATACCGACACCTATATAGAGAAGGATGCGGCCATCAACGAAGAAATCGACAAATTGCGCCACTCTGCCACCAGCGCCCTCTTTGAGCGCCGGGATGTTATCATCGTGGCCAGTGTGTCTTGTATCTACGGATTGGGTTCTCCGGAAGAATATAAAAAGCACGTGCTGTCCCTGCGCGTTGGCACCGAAATTCCCCGGGACGATGTGTTGCGTCGTCTGGTGGATATGCAGTATTCCCGCAACGACGTGGACTTCCATCGCAGCACCTTTCGGGTGCGGGGGGATGTGCTGGAAATTTTCCCCGCCGGCACCAGTGATCGGGCTGTGCGGGTGGAGTACTTTGGAGACGAGATAGAACGTGTCACAGAAATCGACACTCTTACTGGTGAAATCCTGGGGGACCGCCACCATGTGGCTATATTCCCCGCCTCCCACTTTGTCACTTCCAAGGAAAAATTGGAAATGGCAATTTCCGGTATCGAGGCTGAGCTGGAAGAGCAATTGGAGCTTTTCAAAGGGGAGGGTAAGTTGCTGGAGGCCCAACGCCTGGAGCAACGCACCCGTTATGATTTGGAAATGATGCAGGAGATGGGCTTCTGCCAAGGCATTGAAAACTACTCTCGGCATCTATCTGGCCGCCCAGCAGGAAGCCGTCCCGATACACTAATAGATTACTTTCCCAAGGACTTCCTCTTGGTGGTGGACGAATCCCATGTCACACTACCCCAGGTTCGCGGTATGTACAACGGTGACCGAGCTCGCAAGACTGTGCTGGTGGATCATGGTTTCCGTCTGCCCTCAGCCCTGGACAACCGCCCCTTGGTTTTTGATGAGTTCGAAGGTCTAGTGTCCCAGGCCGTTTATGTTAGTGCCACCCCGGGGCCCTATGAGAATCAGCACAGCAGCCAGGTTGTGGAACAGATCATTCGGCCCACCGGCCTGGTGGACCCCGAAATAGATATCAAACCGATTCAGGGCCAGGTGGATGACCTAATGGAAGAAATTCGTCAGCGGGTCAAGGCCCGGGAGCGGGTGCTGGTCACTACCTTGACCAAGCGCATGGCCGAGGATCTCACCGACTATCTGCGGGAAAACGGTATCAAGGTGCGCTACCTCCATTCCGACATCGACACCCTAGAGCGCATGGCCATAGTTCGCGACCTGCGTCGAGGTGAATTTGATGTCCTGGTGGGGATAAACTTGCTTAGAGAGGGCTTGGACCTGCCGGAAGTGTCCTTGGTGGCCATTTTGGACGCCGACAAAGAAGGCTTCCTCCGCTCTGACCGCGCCCTAATCCAGACCATGGGCAGGGCGGCCCGCAATGTCAACGGTCGGGTGGTCATGTATGCAGATCAAGTCACCGATTCCATGCAGCGTGCGGTGGAAGAGACATTGCGCCGGCGGGAATTGCAGCTGGAGTACAACAAGATCCACAAGATTGTGCCCCAGACCATCAAGAAAGATATTCGCGCCGTCATCGAGGCCACCAAGGTCGCAGAAGAGGGTGCCAAGTATACAGCCGAAAAAGAGGGCATGAGTGGCAAAGAGCGACAGCGCCTGATTCGGCGTTTGGAAAAAGAAATGCAGCAGGCTGCCAAGGCTCTGGAGTTCGAGCAGGCAGCCCATATAAGGGATATAATCATAAAACTAAAAGAGCAAGGAATGAAATAGTATGGCAACAACCATTTCTATCCGGGGTGCCCGGGTCAACAACTTAAAGAATATCAATCTCGATATCCCCCGGGACAAGCTGGTGGTGATGACCGGCCTCAGCGGTTCCGGCAAGTCTTCCCTGGCCTTTGACACCATCTATGCCGAGGGACAGCGCCGTTATGTGGAATCCCTATCCGCCTATGCCCGCCAGTTCTTGGGCCAGATGGAAAAGCCTGATGTGGACTCTATAGATGGTTTGTCCCCCGCCATTTCCATCGACCAAAAGACAACAAGTCGCAACCCCCGGTCCACCGTGGGCACTGTCACCGAAATATACGACTATCTCCGCTTGCTCTATGCCAGGGTGGGACATCCCCATTGCCCCAACTGCGGCATTCCCATCAGCCAGCAGACGGTGGACCAAATGGTGGACGCCATTTTTAAGTTTCCAGAAAAGACACGTATTCAGGTGCTAGCCCCGGTGGTGCGAGGCCGCAAAGGGGCCCATGTCAGGTTGCTGGAGAGCCTAATCAAGGAAGGCTATGTCCGGGTGCGTGTTGATGGTGAAGTGCGTCTGCTGGAAGAGGATATTGAGTTGGAAAAGAATAAAAAACACAGCATCGAGGTGGTTATAGACCGTCTTGTTGTGCGGGAAGGTATTGAGCAGCGCCTGGCAGACTCCCTGGAAACCGCCTTGAAACTGGGAGATGGCTTGGTTATGGTCAATATCCTGGATGAAGATAGGGATGTCACTTTTAGCCAGAATTTTGCATGTCAGCAGTGTGGGTTTAGCTTTGAGGAAATTTCACCTCGGACTTTCTCCTTCAACGCACCCTACGGGGCTTGTCCGGAGTGCAGCGGCCTGGGTTTTCACCACCAGCCGGACCCGGAACTCATCTTGCCCGACCCAGAAAGGTCCATCAGCCAAGGGGGGATCGCCATCTGGAGCAAGAGCGAGGACTCTTACTATATGACCTTGCTCCGGGAGGTGGCAGCGGACAAAGGTATCGACTTGGACAAACCGGTGGGACAGCTCACCGCCCAGGAACGGGACATCATCCTCCATGGTTCCGACGGCCGCTATACAGTCACCTATGCTCCCAGCCGCAGGGTCGCCCCTCGCACCTTCACAGCCAGCTACAAGGGGGCGGTAAATTGGGTCAAGTCTCGCTATCGTGAAACTGCCTCCGCCGATATTCGTGACTTTCTGGAACGGTTTATGAGTGTGCGCCCCTGCCCCGCCTGCCGGGGCCAGCGCCTAAAGCCCGAGGTCTTGGCTGTGCTGGTAGGGAATCAGAACATCGCCCAGGTTACAGCCCTGTCGGTGAAGGACGCCCGGGATTTCTTCCTGAACCTGAATCTGACGGAAAGGGAGCAAATGATCGCCCGTTTGGTCCTCAAGGAGATCAATGAACGCTTGGGCTTTTTAGTTAATGTGGGTTTGGACTACTTGACTCTGGATCGGGCCGCCGCCACCCTATCCGGCGGCGAGGCCCAGCGCATCCGCCTGGCCACCCAAATTGGCTCTGGCCTCACCGGTGTGCTTTACATTCTGGACGAACCCAGCATCGGTCTGCATCAGCGGGACAACGCCCGCCTGCTTAACACCCTAAAGCGCCTGCGGGACTTGGGCAACACCCTAATAGTGGTGGAGCACGATGAGGACACCATGCGCACCGCGGACTGGATAGTGGATATCGGTCCCGGCGCCGGGGCTGCCGGCGGCGAAATCGTGGCCCAGGGCCCCCTAAAAGAAATCACCCAGGTGTCAGAATCCATCACAGGCCAATACCTCAGTGGCACCCGTTCTGTGCCGGTGCCAGAGCAGCGCCGGGACGGCAACGGCCAATTCCTTTCCGTCAAAGGAGCTCGGGAGAACAATCTTAAGGGAATAGATGTTACTTTTCCTCTCAACAAGTTCATCTGTGTCACTGGGGTTTCTGGATCGGGCAAGAGTACCTTGGTCAACGAAATACTCTACAAGGCTTTGGCGCAAAAGGTGTCCCGGGCCCGGATCAGGCCTGGACAGCACGATGAGGTCCAGGGATTGGACAATGTCAACAAGGTCATCGAAATTGACCAGTCACCCATCGGCCGCACGCCCCGGTCCAATCCTGCCACCTATACCGGCGTTTTCGATTATATCCGCACCCTCTACTCGGAGACCAATGAGGCCAAGGCCCGGGGTTATAAACCCGGCCGCTTCAGCTTTAATGTCCGGGGCGGACGGTGCGAGGCCTGTCGGGGTGATGGTATTCTCAAAATAGAGATGCACTTCTTGCCCGATGTCTATGTGCCCTGCGAGGTTTGCGGTGGCGCCCGTTATAATCGGGAGACCCTGCAAGTAAAGTTCAAGGGCAAGTCCATCGCCGATGTCTTGGACATGCGGGTGGACGAGGCCCTGGACTTCTTCGCCAACATCCCCCGCATCCAGCGCAAGCTTCAGACCCTCTTTGACGTGGGGTTGGGTTATATCCGCTTGGGCCAGTCCGCCACCACTCTGTCCGGCGGCGAGGCCCAACGGGTCAAGCTGGCCACCGAGCTCAGCCGCAGGTCCAACGGCGGCACAGTCTACATCCTGGACGAACCCACCACCGGCCTGCACATCGACGATGTCTACCGCCTCTTGCGGGTGCTCTCCCGCCTGGTGGATGAAGGATCCACCGTGGTGGTCATCGAGCACAACTTGGACGTTATCAAGACCGCGGACCACATCATCGACCTGGGGCCAGAAGGCGGCGATGGCGGCGGCACCGTGGTGGCCACCGGCACGCCGGAACAAGTGGCCCAAGACCCTGACTCCTACACCGGCCAGTTCCTGGCCCCGGTGCTGAAGCGAAAATAGTAGCAACCCTCCTGAACCTGTGGTTTGGGAGGGTATTTTTTAGTAAAAAATATATTACAACTGTTTTTTAGCCGGGAACGCTTCAGGGTTATTCCAGTTGAATGATTAAGGGAAAGACACCGAATTAATCCGTTTGAGCCTCTGGGGCTTATCCTGGGGTTCTTTTTTTGTTTTTCCTAGCCCATTATGAAATTCAAAACTTCCGGGCAATATAAGGGAGAAGTTACTTACATGGTCTATTTTTGTTAGGAGGCCGATTATGTCAAAGCTAGCAGTGAACAATCTCTACAAAATATTCGGCCCTTCGCCCCAGCGGGGTTTAGAATTGATAAAGCAGGGGTTAGGAAAAGATGAAATCCTCCGTAAGACAGGATTGACGGTGGGGGTAAACGATGCGAATTTTTCCGTGGAAGAGGGTGAAGTCTTTGTCATCATGGGCCTTTCCGGCAGCGGTAAGTCCACCTTGGTGCGCTGTCTCAATCGTTTGATTGATCCAACCCATGGAGAAATTAGGTTGGATGGAGAGGATATTCTCAAACTTAGTACTGCGGAACTGCGGGAAATCCGACGCAAAAAAATGAGTATGGTGTTTCAGAATTTCGGTCTCCTACCCAACCGCACCGTCCTGGCCAATGTGGAGTACGGTTTGGAAATCCAGGGCATAGACAAGGGGGAACGCAGCGAGAAGGCTACGGAATCTTTAAGAAAGGTGGGGTTGAAGGGATATGAGGACAGCTACCCTGATCAGCTCAGCGGTGGGATGAAACAGCGGGTGGGTCTGGCCCGGGCCCTGGCCAATGACCCTGAAATCCTACTCATGGATGAGGCCTTCAGCGCCTTGGACCCTCTAATACGTGGGGATATGCAGGATGAGCTCTTGGAGCTACAGGCAGATATGCAGAGAACCATCATATTCATCACCCACGACCTGGATGAGGCCCTGAAACTAGGGGATCGCATCATGTTGATGAAGGATGGTCGCACGGTGCAGACGGGAACCGCTGAGGAGATTCTCACCAATCCCGCTGACGAGTATGTGCGTCGTTTTGTGCAAGGGGTCAATCGCAGTGATGTCCTCAGTGCCCGGGACATCATGGCAAAGCCTCTGGCCACCATTTCCATAACCCAGGGGCCGCGCCTAGCCCTAAAAGAGATGCGGGAACACAATATCGAGTCGATATTTGTGCTGGACCAGAAGCGTCGCCTAGCCGGGGCGGTGGTAATCGATGATGTGTCCCAGGCTATTGAGCAGGGAAAGAAGAGTGTCGAGGATATCGTCCAGGAGGATATTAACACCGTTACTCCCGATACCAATATTTCTGATCTTATTCAATTGACCCTGAACTCACCGGTGCCCCTGGCAGTGGTGGACGAAAAAAATCGTTTGGCGGGGGTAATTATCAAGGGCAGTGTCTTGGAAGCCATGATTCCGGAAGGGGGTACAGAGGATGCTGAATAATTTGGCCCTGGCCAATATTCTTCAGGAATATCGGCTCCCCCTGGGGGATTGGTTCGCCAGTCTAATTGATTGGATGCGATTTACCTTCGCCGCCCAATTCGATGCCATCCGCTCTGCCATAGATTGGCTGATTGATAAGTCTGGGGACTTGTTGTCCTTTCCCCCATTTTTGGTGGTGGCTTTATTCGTAGTGGTTCTGGCCTGGTTTCTGTCGGGGCGGGGCGTAGCCATTTTCTCCTTTGTGGGCCTGTTGGTGATATACAATATTGGCCTTTGGGGTGAAACCATTACGACCCTGTCGCTGATTATCACGGCCACCCTTTTGGCTTTGCTGATAGGAGTGCCCTTGGGCATAGTGGCGGCAAAGTTCCGCCCTGTGGATATCGTGTTACGGCCGATATTGGACTTTATGCAGACGATGCCGGCCTTTGTCTACCTTATTCCAGCGGTGTTTTTTTTCCGCATCGGTGCCGTGCCGGCGGTATTTGCCACAATTATCTTTGCCATGCCTCCAGCCATTCGCTTGACCAGCCTGGGCATCCGCCAGGTGCCCGAGGAGTTGGTGGAAGCCGGGGAGGACTTTGGCTCCAATTGGTTTCAACTGTTGTTCAAAGTGCAGTTGCCCCAAGCCCTACCCACCATCATGGCGGGGATCAACCAATGTATCATGCTGTCCCTGTCCATGGTGGTCATCGCCGCCATGATTGGTGCCAGTGGCCTGGGTTCGGTGGTTCTTACGGGAATCTCCGCTTTGGATGTGGGTATGGGTTTTGAAGGTGGTATTGCTGTAGTGGTAATCGCCATCGTCCTGGACCGCTTGACTCAGGGGCGCGGTTCCAGCAAAGGTTATCGCAATTAGATGAAAAAGGGAGGAAATATAATGAAAAAATCATGGTGGTTAATAGCTATCCTAGCGTTGGTGGTATTGGCCATATTCATTTGGCCACGAAACGGCGATGTGCCGGATCCTGGAGACAATGGAGAGAATGGTAACAACGGTGAGAATGGACAAAATGGTGAAGTTCTAGAAGAGTTGGAGTTGGGCTATGTCAACTGGGCCTGCGCCACAGCTACGGGCTACTTGGCTAAGAATATCTTTGAGTCTGAGCTGGATATGGATGTAAACCTGCGGGATATGCAGGCAGGACTGATGTGGCAGAGCTTGGGCACCGGCGATATAGACATGATTCTCAGCGCATGGCTGCCCTTAACCCATGGTCAGTACTATGATGAGGTGGAAGAGGATGTGGAGCTGGTCCGAGAGAATTATGAAGGGGCTCGCATCGGCTTGGTGGTACCTGAATACGTGGACATAGACTCCATCGAAGAGCTTAACGACCATGTGGATGAATTTGGTGGACAAATCGTCGGTATCGATGCTGGGGCAGGCATCATGAACGCAACCCAGGAGGCTCTGGAAGTGTATGATCTGGACTACAGCCTGCTGGAAAGCGGTGATGCAGCCATGACCGCCGAGCTCAGTACCGCCATCGAAAATGAAGAGTGGATTGTGATCACAGGATGGACTCCCCACTGGAAATTTGCTCAGTTTGACCTTAAATTTCTGGAAGATCCCCAAGATGTCTATGGTGGGGAAGAAACAATCAATTCCGTCACCCGTGAGGGTTTTGCCGACGACTTTCCTTGGGTGCAAAGCTTTTTGGAGAACTTTTATATGACCGATGAACAGCTGGGTGGTCTAATTGGCCTCATGGAAGAAGTGGGAGACAATGATCAGGCCGCTCAACAGTGGATAGAAGAGAATAGGGAACTGGTGGATGAGTGGCTGGCTGAGTAGCCAGGACTGCGGCTGAGGCCGCAGTTTTTTTGTACGAATTAATGGACCACGCGGTACTAGGACATCATTTTCATGTCTATCTGGGATGATTTGTTACCAATTTCGAGTATTCATGGCTTATTCAGGAGACAGGACTGCTCCCTCCGTGAGATTGGAATATACCCTGGCTGGTCCAATTTGACGATAAATGGCTGGGTTGATAGTATTTAATGTGGTTGTTATTTCTGGGAGGGAGGTTGCAGATGAGTATTTTATCTGTGAGCAATCTACATAAAATTTTTGGCCCCAATCCCCAGCGGGGCCTTGATTTGTTAGACAAAGGGATGGGCAAGGATGAAATTTTGGCCAAAACTGGTCTAACAATAGGTGTAGAAGATGCAAATTTTAGTGTTGAACAAGGAGAGGTTTTTGTCATCATGGGGCTGTCCGGAAGCGGAAAGTCAACGCTGATTCGCTGTCTCAATCGTCTAATTGAGTCCACCAAAGGCGAAATTCTCCTGGACGGCCAAGATGTGCTGAAGATGAACAAAAACGAGTTGCGCCAAGTTCGGCGCAAAAAGATGAGCATGGTCTTTCAGAACTTTGCCCTCTTACCCAATCGCACGGTGTTGGCCAATGTTGAGTATGGCCTGGAGGTGCAGGGTGTGGATAAGGCCCAACGAGCTGAAAAAGCTGCCAATGCCTTGGAATTGGTGGGGCTGGCGGGATATGAAGAAAGCTATCCTGACCAGCTCAGTGGTGGTATGAAGCAGCGGGTAGGTTTGGCCAGGGCCCTGGCCAATGATCCTGAGATTTTGCTAATGGACGAAGCCTTTAGTGCCTTGGATCCGTTAATCCGCACTGATATGCAAGATGAACTTATGGAGCTACAAGCTCAAATGCGTAAGACGATTATTTTCATCACCCATGATTTGGATGAGGCTTTGCGCTTAGGGGATCGGATAATGCTGATGAAGGACGGCCGCACTGTGCAAATAGGCACAGCGGAAGAGATCCTCACCAATCCCGCCGATGATTATGTGCGCCGCTTTGTCCAGGGTGTAAATCGCAGCGATGTTCTCACTGCCCAAGACATCATGGTCAAGCCCTTTACTACGCTGTCCGTCAACCAGGGGCCGCGTTTGGCTCTAAAGGAAATGAAGAAACATAGCATAGAGTCCTTGCTGGTGCGAGATGAAAAGCGTCGTTTGGCCGGGATTGTTCTCATTGATGATGTCACCAAGGCCATCGAAGAAGGCAAGAAGAGTCTCACTGATATAGTTAGGGAAGATGCTCTTAACACAGTTACACCGGATACCAGTATTTCAGACCTGATTCCCTTTACCATCAATCCAGGAACATCTATACCTGTAGCTGTTGTCAACGATGAACAGCGTCTGTTGGGTGTCATCGTCAAGGGCAGCGTCTTGGAAGCAATGATTCCGGAAGGGGGCGAGTCCGATGCTGTATAGCATTTATTCTGCTCTGGGATTAAACTTCCTGCGTTCTTTCCGCCTACCCCTGGGAAGCTACGTGGATACCTTGGTCGATTGGTTGGTGGAGGTATTCGGATCCCAATTTGACAGCATTAAGAATGGCATTGAATCGCTGATTGGTTCGATAGAGTTTTTGCTGCTGCTGTCCCCCTTCTTGTTGACGGC
>Ga0079223_10001087_pt1 | contig 15635 bp, 15 predicted proteins | sample Stecom2011_FD_75072 | JGI IMG/M metagenome (GOLD analysis project Ga0079223, IMG submission 75072) | Agricultural soil microbial communities from Utah to study Nitrogen management - Steer compost 2011 | ecosystem: Environmental > Terrestrial > Soil > Agricultural land | place: USA: Utah... | reverse complement strand
TAATGTTGAGAAAGATTTATTATTTACAATTAACATTGATATTTTATTTTCTTTTAAAGCAATTTTGATTTGCTCATTTAATACATTGGAAACAATCAAATTATTTGATTCCAATATTTCCTCACGCATATCCACTTTAATTACTTTACTAGAAATAGGTATTTGATAATCTAATAAATGATATTTATATGCTCTTGTTTTATAAAAAGAATTAATTGATGGTGATTGTGAATCGAAAATCAATTTCGCTCCTAAGTTTTCGCATCTTTTTTCCAAGACCATTCTTGCATCATAGTAAGGAAAATTATCATATATATAATTAGCACTATCTTCATCAAAAACAATAGCCAACCCTAAATTATTAAATGGTAGAAATACCCCCATTGAGGTCGAAACAGTAACTAAAGCTTTATTACTTTTAAGTCTCATAAACAAATCATAATTGTCACTATTAGGATTTTTGCTATGATAAGTTAAAACATCTATGTTTAAAACATTATTTTTAAGATATTCTGCAATTTCTTCAACCATCATAATTGATGGTGCAAGCATAAAAATTGATTTTTCTTTTTTTAAAACCTCTAAAATCAATTCCATATAAAAATTGATTTTAAAGTCTTCATCATTGGAAAACATTAAATAAGGCTTTCCCTTTGTTTCATGAAACTTCGCATATAATTGATTTTGGTCGAAATTTAACTGCCAATCGTTTTTAATTTTCGGCTCTCCAGCAGCTTCAGTTATTTTATAAACTGCCTTTGATTTAATATTACCCTCTTTTTCTAGTTGATTAATCAAGGCTTTACTAACCTTACAAGATAAAGTTATATTATCTATATCTACGTTAGGGTTTTCTTTTATATATTCAATAACCTTTTTTCGTTTTTTCGTTGTAACATGAGGATTTTTCCCCATAGAATAAACTTTTGTTTTCTTTCTCGACCCATAGGTGTAAATATCATATTCTAAAGTGATATTATTTTGCTCTATTTCTTTTTTAATTAAATTATATTTTTCTAAAACATCATTATCTATATATACTTTTCTTTTACCTCGAAAGAATAAAGCTAAATCTGGATTTAATTTATCATAATTTTCAATATATAAATACTTTCTTTTTTTAGATTTTAAAAAAGAAGGCATCATTAAATCTAAAGTACTAGCTAGTGGTGCATTTAATTCATAAGATAAATGCTTAGCAAGCTCAACTTGTTCATCAGTAATTTCTTTATCATAGTCCAATACTTCTTTGATTGGTTTTATATTTTCAGCAAATACACTTTCTTCGCTTATATCAACAACATAGCCTAAAATATCATTAAAACCAAATGATACCAAAACTCTGCTGCCAATAAAAACTAAATCTTCTAATTCTTTAGGAATTATATAATCGAATGTTTCATTAAGTTTGCTTGATTTTATATCGACAACAACTTTTGCAAACATTAATACCTCCTCTTTATAAAAAAAGCCTATATCTTTTGATATGGCTATTTTATCTCAATCTTTCCTTCGTAAATTTCCTCCAAAGCAATACCAATTGGCTTTTTACTGTGAGGTGATTCTGCTAATGGTTCAGCTCCTTCTTTTATTTGCTTTGCTCTTAAAGCCGCACCAATAACAAGTTTGTATTTTGATTTTGTTCTTGTAACTAATTGATCAATAGCCGGATATCTCATTCCGTCTTTAATTCTTCTTGATTTTCTCATTAAATCTTTCCTTTCTTAACAGTCTTCATCTTCACCGATAAGTAATAGTTTTTTATACTCACTAATCGCTCTATCGGTTTTTGCATGTTCAGCTCTAATAATAGCCATTATCTTATCAGCTGCATTCTCAACTGTATCATTTACTACAATATAGTCATATAAATATGCTAATTCTACTTCTCTTCTTGCCTTCTCACATCTTGCTTTTAAAATCTCTACAGATTCCGTTCCTCGAGTTCGCAGTCGATCATATAAATCGCTCATACTAGGCGGGGCAATGAAAATAAAGATTGCGTCATCTTTCATTTTTTCCCTAACCTGAAGCGCACCTTGGACTTCAATCTCTAAAACAACTTCTTTACCTTCTTCAAGTTGTTTTTCAACAGCATCTATTGGAGTACCATAATAATTATTAACAAACTCTGCATATTCAAGAAACTTTCCATCTGCGATTCGCTTTAAAAATTCCTCACGGCTCACAAAATAATATTCACGACCGTCAACCTCGCCTTTACGAGGGGCTCTTGTTGTCATTGAAACAGAATAAACCAAATCATGCCCTTCCATTTCAAATAGAGCACTCCGCACTGTGCCCTTGCCAACGCCAGAAGGACCACTTAATACTATTAATAAACCTCTTTTGTCAAGTTTCATTTTATAACCTCTACTTAATGTATCTATTATACTATATCTTGCTTAAAATTTAAAGTTATTTTTGAAAATTACTAATATTTATGGTAAAATTATATAGGTGATAATATGTCAATTGATGGAGTTTTCTTACATTTTTTATTAGAAGAAATAAAACCACAAATTATAAAAAAAAGAATAAATAAGATTCTCTCTATAAATGAAAATGATTTTGTATTTATCCTTCCTTATAGGAAGAAATTATTAATAACGCTAAATTCTAATGGAGCACATTTTCGAATGACCGAACGTGATTATATTGCTAGTAACACTTCGCTTTCAAGTTTTTTTAAAAAACATATTGAAGGAAGCATTATCAATGATATCAAACAATATAATAATGACCGCATTATTACTATTAGCTTAACCAATACCGATGAATTAGGATACTATATCCATTATAACATAATTTTGGAATTAATGGGCAGACATAGTAATTTAATAATTACTGATGAAAACTATATAATTCTTGAAGCAGTTAAAAAATCATTTTTAGACGACGAAAGAATCATTCAAATTAAAGCTGAGTATGAATACCTAGAGTCAAATAAAACAAATCCATTTGCCACCGAAGAGAGTGGACAATTTACATCATTTGAAGGGGTTTCAAGATTGTTGAATAATGAATTCAATTTTGTTGGTGATTATAAAAAGGTATTAGCACGAGAAGTAAACCCAACAATTATTAAAAACAATAACAAAGCTAATATTTATATCTTTGATTTAAAGCATCTTGAAGGAGAGCGAATGCATCTAAATACGATCTCTGAGTTATTAGAATATTATTTTGTAAACACAGTTCAAGAGGTAAATCAAAACCATGATCTAAAGCGACTTTATAATTTGATTAATAAAGAGATAACTAAATTAGAAAAAAAAATAAATAAACAAAAATTAGAATTAAAACAAGCTCATGAAAACTTAAAATACGAACAAATCGCCAATGTCCTAGCAAGCAATATTCATAAAGTAAAGCCTCATCAAAAACAAATAACCGCTTTTAATTTTTATACAAATGAAAATATCACAATTGATTTAAAGGATGATATTCCTATCAATGAAAATATAAACTATTATTTCAATAAGTATAAAAAGGCTAAACGAACGCTTCACTTCTTACAGAAAACAATCGAGAACACTAAAAAAGATATCGAATATTATAAATTACTATACAAACAAACAGATGCTAGTGATATTAATGATTTAAAAGACATCTTTTTTGAAGTGGGAATATCAAATCCTCCACAAAAGAATCTCAAACCTAAGATTCTAACATTCACCGATAAGGCTGGTAATAAAATCCTTGTTGGCAGAAACAATCGCCAAAACGAATACTTAACTCATACACTAGCTAATAAAAATGACTACTTTTTCCATGTAGTTGGTTACCCTGGCTCTCATGTGGTTCTAAAAGGCGAATTAAATGAAAAAACAATCAAACTTGCAGCAACGGCTGCTGTAACTTATTCAAAAATGAAGGCTGGTGTATCTGTTGATTATACCCTGGTTAAACGGGTTAAAAAGGTTAAAGGGCAAAAAGGTTCTTTTGTAACTTATACCCATCAAAAATCTACCCATGCCAATCCTGATTTAGAATTTCTAAAAAAGCATCTTACTCTTTATAAATAACCATTGCGCTATAGCAATATATTTGTGTTTTCATATCATACATGATGGCAACTTGATATTTAATATCTACTAATTCTTTTACAGTCTTTAGAAAATCATTAATTTCATCTTCTAAATCTATCTCGTGCCCTTCATCAAACAATTTTACTTTCAACATAAAAAATCACCCTCTTTATAATAATATAAAGGGGGCTTTTTTTATGTCAAATTTTGTTTATAGTATAAACACTCTTCATTAAATGGACATGTAGAACATTGTGGATTTTGGGCTTTACAATGGTATCTACCAAAGTGCACCAATAACAAATGCGCTTTGCCCCATTTATCTTTCGGGAAATATTCTTGTAAATCCAATTCTATCTTATCGGGATTATCTGATTTGGTTAACCCTAATCGCTTACTAACTCTAGAAACATGAGTATCAACAGCAATGGCTGGTTTTCCAAATCCTTCACTTAATACAACATTAGCTGTTTTACGTCCCACCCCCGGTAATGTTAATAAGTCTTCTAAATTATCCGGAACTTCGTTTTTATAAGTTGAAACAAGCCTTTTACTTAATGCAATAATATTTTCTGCTTTAGTTCGAAACAAACCTAATGATGCTATTGTTTCTTCAACTTCCATCTGCCTAGCATTTGCCAATCGATATGGATCAGGGAATCTTGAGAACAATTTTCTAGTAACAGAATTAACCCTTTGATCTGTTGTTTGCGCTGATAAAACAACAGCAATTAACAGTTCAAAAGTATTGCTATAATTAAGATCACTTTTTATATCTGGAAACATTTTATTTAATTCATCTAAGAGTTTATTTACTTTTATTACGGACATTGTTAAAGAGCTCCTGTAAATTTTCTACTTTATTTATCTTGGTTTCTTTTGGTTTCAATAATAAATCAACATATCTAACACTATTTTTTTTTAGTTTTACGCATTCATCTATCGCTTTTTCAATTTCATTTATATTATATTTATCATCAACAACCCAGTGATTAATAACTTCTAATTCTAAAGGGGTAATAACTTTTTTAAATTTCTGTTCAATCAATGTAACAGCTTTTCTAGTAGTGTTAACAACCTCATTGTCAAGCGTTTGTTCATCTTCACTTTCCAAAAGATTACCCAACCTTTTATAAGTCTCATCAAGACTAAAGACTTCACTAGCATCAACATCTGATAAAGTTAAAGTAATAAAACCATTCTTTACTAGTTCAACAATTCTTTTACTAATTGTATTTGCGGAAATACTCATCGTTGGTGCTAATTCATCATGGGATAATTTGGTTTTATTTTTCAGTAGACAATTATTTAATTTTATTAAAATAATTGCATCGGTTTCATCTAGATTTAATAAATGATATTTTTCAATCATAATTGTTTTAAAATCAATAAAACCGTTTTTTATCAACATATAATATTGTTTCATACTTCTACCTCGCTAATTTATCTAATGCCTCTTTAGCCGCATTCTGCTCCGCTTCTTTTTTAGTTTTACCACTGCCAACCCCTAAATTTACTCCATTATGGTAAACTCCCACATTAAAAACTTTATCATGAGGAGGGCCTATTTCGGAAATCATCTTATAGGTTACTGCCTGACGACTTTCTGATTGAACATATTCTTGTAATTTACTTTTATAATCAACAAAAAACTTACGATTCTGTGACTTAATTTTCGGAAATAAAAAGGTCGCCAAAAAATTATGAACATATTCTAAATTATGATCAATATATAAAGCCCCTAAAAAGGACTCAAATAAATCCGATAAAACCGCTTGGCTATCTTCATTATGTTCCTTTGCACCTTTTCCAAGCAAAAGACATTTATCCAACCCTAGTTCAAGACTATATTCTGCATTTGCTTGCATACAAACATAATTTGCACGCAATTTTGTCATTTCACCTTCTGATAACTCCTTTGATTTATATAAAAACTCAGCAACAATAAATCCTAATATTGCATCGCCAAGGAATTCCAATCGCTCATAGTCCTTAACATTATTTTCATTTGCATATGAAGGGTGAACAAAAGCTTCAAAATATATATCCAAATTATTGTAAGTTATATTAATATCTCTTGCTATTTTTTTAAATTTTAACTCAAATTCCCTTTTATTCATTAATTACATCAATGTTTTCTTTCATAATATTTATAATATTGCCTTTCACAGCTGAGCGAGCTTGGTGGATTGCTCGATAAAAAGCGTAACTATTACTTGAACCATGGGCCTTTACAACTACACCGTCAACACCAAAGATCATCGCTCCCCCAATTTCATTCGGGTTAAGGCGGTTTTTAAAGTTATCTAAGTTTTTCTTCATAAAAAGATAACCAACTTTTCCGCTAATGGTTTTACTTATTTCTTCTTTCAATGCCTGTCCTAAAGCTTTAGCAGTTCCTTCCATAGTCTTCATTACCATATTACCAGAAAACCCATCAGTTAGCAAGATGTCACATTTTGTAGAAAGTAATTCTTTTGGTTCTACATTACCATAAAAATTAACCAAATCACTTTCGCTTAATAAATTATGAAGTTCTAATTCTAGTTCACGACCCTTGCCTGGTTCAGTTCCAATATTAAGTAATCCTACTAAAGGTTTTTCAATTCCCATTGCCTTATCTGCATATACAGAAGCAAATATAGCATGTTGCAACATATGCTCAGGACGAATTTCTGTATTTGCTCCAACATCTAATAAAAGACGCGATTTTCCAGTAAAGGTCGGTAATACCGGACAGAGCGCAACGCGCTTCATTCCTTTTAAACGACGAATAATTAAATGTGCAGCTACAATAACGCCTTGTGTAGGTCCGGCAGTTACTACTCCATCACATTCTTTGTCACGTACTGATTGGAATGCTTTAGTAATTGATAATTCTTTATTTCTACGAATAACACTAACTGGGTCTTCTTCACCCATTTCAAGCTTGTCCTTTGCATGAACAACTGTTACTCGTTCATTTTTTACTAAATACTTATTTATTTCCTCGTCATCACCAAAAACAAATAAATGTAAATCGTCATATTTACTAATAGCTAAGTTTACACCTTCGATAATTTCTTTAGGGGCGAAATCTCCACCCATGGCATCAATAGCTAATTTAATCATTTTTACCTCTATTCTAGAATTTCTTTGTTCATTTCATAGTTTTCATGAACTAATTCTAATAATTTTTTATACTCATCATCATTGAAAAATTTATCGCTATTTATTAATTTCTCAGCAGCCTCGTCAGCAATTTCTAAAAGCTCTTTATCGACAACGATATTAGCTAGTTTAAAATCAATATTACCCGTTTGTTTTTCCCCAAAGATATCTCCGGGGCCACGGATTAACAAATCTTCTTCTGCAAGAGCAAAGCCATCTGTTTCCTCTTCAACTAGCTTTAATCTTCTAACTGATGTTTCTACTTCTGATTTGCTAATCAAATAACAATATGCTTGATAATCACTACGTCGCACGCGTCCACGCATTTGATGTAGTTGCGCTATACCAAACCGATCAGCATCCAAAATTACCATAGTTGTTGCATTAATAACATTTACGCCAACTTCAATAACACTAGTAGCAACCAAGATCCCGATTTCATTTTTAGAAAATCTCTTCATTACTTCTTCTTTTTCATCATTGCTTAATTTGCCATGAATCAATCCTACATCACATAAGTCTTTATAGTATTTTTTAGTATTTTTATATACTTCTAAAGCATTTTTCAAATCCATTGCCTCAGAACTATCAATCATCGGGGTAATAATATAAACTTGTCTTCCAGCCTTGATTTGCTCAGCAATGTGATCAAATACTTCAAATCTTTTACTATAGTTAATATATTTAGTTAGAACGGGCTTTTTATTACCAGGTAATGTTTTAATCGAAGATATATCACTATCGCCTAAATAACTGATTGCTAGCGTTCTCGGGATAGGGGTAGCGCTCATTTTAAGGTGATCTATTAAGTAACCTTTACCTAACATTGAAACCCTTTGACGAACACCGAAACGATGTTCTTCATCGGTTACAACTAAGCCTAAATTCTTAAATTCAACATCTTTTTGGAATAATGAATGCGTGCCAATGATTATATCTATATTTCCATTTTTTAATTTTTCTAATACTTGATTACGTTCTTTAGTACTTATGCTTGAACTAAGTGTTGCAACATTTATATCTAAGTCATTAAATAAAGATGTAAATGTTTTAAAATGTTGTTGCACCAAAACCTCAGTTGGCACCATAATAACTCCTTGGTAACCAGCGGTTACAATAGCATAAATTGCTATTGCTGCAACAATCGTTTTTCCACTCCCTACTTCTCCTTGAAGAAGCCTATTCATTTTATAACTTGCCGATATATCTTTTAAAATGTCATCAAGACAGTGCTTCTGATCAATGGTTAATTCATAAGGAAGGCTTTTAATAAAAGCATCAACTTTGTTGCGATCATATTTAATCGCAATTCCTTCTGGATTGTTTCTACGCATATATAGCATGTATTTAACTTTTAACTGGTATTTTAAAAGTTCTTCAAATTTGATGCGATATATCGCTCTTGTTGTTTGTTCAATCGTTTCGGGAGCATTAATATATTTTATGGCATCATTAATTGAAATCAAACCATATTCTTCTTGCAAATCTAAAGGAAGATCATCAACTAATTTATCACCATAATCAAAAAGCAAACGCTCTTTAATATCTAATACTTTAACATCATCAATTCCTTTTATATTAAATACAGGATTAATTGTATTTCCTATTTCGTCAAAGTTTATTTCTGATGCGACAAACTTATTATATTTTCCATCGAACTTTCCGGTTAATCGAACCCATTTCCCGTAATGAATATTGTTTCTTAAAAAGTGACGATTAAATATTGTTACTCTTACCTTCTGATTATCAATCTCAACATAAAAATTCATCACTGTCAAATTGCTTTTCACTTTTGCGACAGTTGCTTTCCCCAAACAGATTCCAGCAATAGTCACATTTGTATCTAGTTTTGCTTCATCAATCGAAACAATGGTATAGTCATTATATCTTGATGGATAGTTATATAATAAATCTTTTACAGTATTAATATTATTACGTTTAAATGCTTGGACATCTTTAATAGTTAAAAAATCCAAAGTCTGCAAGTCCACCATTTGTTCCCTCCTCTTTTTTAAAAAAAGGGCTAAAGCCCTTATCCTATTCTATTGCTAGAATATAACTATAGACTTCTTGATTTCCTTCAATAATTTCAACTTCAAGATTACTATAATTTTTCTCAATATATTTTAAGATGTCATTAATTTCTTTTTGTTTAGCATCCGCCCCATATATAATAGTAATAATTTCTTTATCGTCTTGGATACCATGATCAACTAAATCTTTTAAAGCATCAAATTGACGTTTTTTAGAAGTAATGATCTTTTTATTTAAAATCCCAATAAACTCGTTTTTCTTAATATCAATATTTTCATAATGAGATTCACGAATAGCATAAGTTACTTGACCTGTGTCAACATTCCTCATGACCTCTTCCATCTCTTGAATTATATCTTCTGGATCGTTGTTTAAATCAAGCATTGTTAAGGCAGAAAAACCTTCAGCAATTGACGCTGATTCAATAACAACAATATTGCTTTCCTTATAGATTTTCGCAGCTTGCTTTGCCGCCAAAACAATATTTTTATTATTTGGAAAAACAATAATATTTTCCGCATTTAATTGATCAAAAGCACGAACAAAATCTTCAGTAGAAGGATTCATACTTTGACCACCATTAACAACAAAGTCTACTCCCATTTCTTCAAATGTCTTAACTAAACCCTTACCTGATGCAACCGTTACTATTGCATATTTCTTTCTTTGTTTAGGTTTTTCTGGCTGTTTAATATGTTCCTCACCACAATGGCATTGACCTTCTTCAACATGTTCCAATTCATTTAATTGGTTGTGTTGAACAGTCATATTTTCAATTTTCAGGTGAACAAACTCTCCATATTGTTGACCTATATCTAAAACTTTACCTGGAGTTAATGTGTGAATATGTACTTTAACAATTTCTTCATCTTTAACTACAACTAAAGAATTACCTAAAACTTCTATTTGTTTGATTATTTCTTTTTCATCAAAAGCATCAATTTCCACTTTGTCTTCCTGTAATTCTAAAACAAATTCTGTACAATAACCAAATTCAATTTTTTCTTCATCACTAACAGCTAATTTACTTACTACATGTAATGACTCATCAGCTGGAGTACCAGAGACAAAATCTCCTTCAAGTGCTCTTTGCATTCCTTCAAGAATACAAATATAACCAGCACCGCCACTATCTACTACGCCCGATTCTTTTAACACTGGTAAAAGATCCGGTGTACGTTCTAAAGAAGCCCTTGCTTCTTTAATATATTCAATAAAAAATTCATTAATTGACATTCTTGATGATGCAATTAAAATCATCTTTTCACTAGCTTCACGAGCAACAGTTAAGATTGTCCCTTCAACAGGTTTCATAACTGCCTTATATGCTTGCTCAACGCCGCTTTTGAAAGCCTTAGCTAAATTAATTGCATTAACACTAACAAATCCCTCAAGACCCTTGTATATACCACGGAATAATTGGGATAAGATAACACCAGAGTTTCCTCTAGCTCCCATTAACATTCCCCTTGATAATTTTTTCGATACTTCATAAATATTATTAACTTCGAAATTGAATATTTCATTGATGCCACCATCCATAGTCATTTTCATATTAGTGCCCGTGTCACCATCCGGTACCGGAAAAACATTCAAAGCATCAATGGTTTGATAATTAATTCTTAAATTTTCAGCTCCATTTATAATAAGGGTTTTGAACAGCAAACCATCTAGTTTATTTATATGCATTCTACTGCCGCCTCCAATTTCTCTTTTTTAAATTTATAGATCCCTTTTTTAAATACTACCCAAATATTATATCACAAAATATTGACCATTGCAAGCAAAACTTGTTGTTCTATACCGTATAAAGTCGATTGGAAATGTTTACTAAATTACCTATTTTTATTATTTCTTGAAACAAATATTTCTTGCTAAAAACAAAGAGCTGTGGTATAATATTTTTGTTATAGAGTTAGGAGGTCTTAATATGGCTCGTCAATGTTATGTTACTGGTAAGAAAACAAAATCAGGAAACACTCGCTCATTCTCATTACAAGCAAATAAAAGAAAATGGAAAGTAAATTTACAAAAAGTTAGAATTATCGACGAGGATGGCCGAGTTAAAAGAGTATATGTATCTACACGTGCTTTAAAATCAGGACTTGTAAAGCGCGCATAAACAATAGTTATAAGAGCTATTGTTTTTTTTATAATATTTTTACAACATTAAAGTAATAATTTATGATAAGCCAATTTTGAGGAAACTCTTCCATTATTGTCCAATAACTTACACCAACTAAATCATATTCTTTAACTAAATCAATTTTTGCAATGATACTTCTTGCATCTTCAAAATGAACGATATGTTGCTCACCATTATCTGAATAAACAAAATAAGGAGATTGTGCCACTTCATCAAATTCAATTTCCGCTCCTTCTCTTATAGCAATATCAATTGCTTCAAGATTATCAATTAATACTGCCATATCCCCTTCAACATATGGGATTTGAAAATCATAACCATAATTAGGAATTCCCATTAATATTTTTTGTGGTAAAATTGCCGTAACTGCATAATCTATTACTCTTCTTACTTCATTTATTGGTGCAACCGGAAGGGCAGGACCAAAAATATAACCCCACTCATAGGTCATAATTGCTACGCGGTCAACAGTTCTACCATGATGAAGATAATCATGAGCCTCATATAATAATCCACTTTGGTCAGCACTATATTTAGGGGCAACAGCAGTCATAAAAACATAACCTAATTGGTCAAATCTAATTTTCGCTTCACTTAAGAAAGCATTATAATTATTTCGATCTGCGGGATAAATATATTCAAAATCAATACAAACTCCATAATAACTTTTTTGATTAGCAACTCTAATAATATCATTAATAAGTCTAGTTCGATTTGCTTCGCTTGCTAAAACTTCATGAATTAAATCCGTACTAAAAACTCCCGGTTGATCGATATCTAAATTTGTTACAACCATAATCGGCGCTACATTATATAAGTAAGCCTCTTCAATCAATCTTTCATCATCAATATCATTTAATAATCCCTCATCAGTAATTTGATAAGAAAAGATACTTAAATAAGTTAAATTAGGAAGTGTCTTAATTAATGTATCGTAATCTATATCAGGATAAGCAAAACCATTTACCTCTAGTGGCTCTTTGTCAGGATATGCATAATTAATCTCTAAATTCATCCCAACATTAAGCTGATCAATATTAGAGATATTATTGAATTCTGTTAGTTGCCTTATCGTAACTCCAAAACGATTAGCAATATTGGTTAGCGTATCACCCGGCTTAACTGTATAAATAAAATTAACTGGTCGAATAACTAAACTCTGTCCTACTACTAATTTATCTATATCATCAATTGCATTATCCCTAGCAACTCTTTGCACTGAAACATTATACATTCTGGCAATACTAGCTAATGTATCGCCTGGTCTAACTACATAAATAAACATAATTTCACCCCAATTAAATATATGCTATTTTTATTAATCCATTACATATAAAAAAAATAAGACTTTCAATTTGAAGTCTTATTTTTTTCTAAATAAACTTATAATTTTATTAACAATGAATGACAAAAATCTCGGTAACCTAATAACATAGAACTTCATATTATTACTCCTTTATATTAAAATATATGAGTAAGTTGAAATTATATTCTAATTAGATTCAATAACCAAGATTTTTTTATTATTTGTTTCTAAAATAGCCTCATTTTCTACAATTTCATTACTCAAGCATAAATTATCAAAAGGGGATAAAGAATAATTTTTTAAATTATATTTAAATCCTGATAAACTAATTATTGTGTCTTTATCGATACTAAAGAAGGAGATATATTTATATTTGTTTTTTTTAAATTTAGTTTTTGAATTAACAATATAAATTAAGTTTTTATCATCAATAATCTTCATATTAAAATGAGTAAATTTTGCCAATAAATTAATCGCTACTTGATAGTGATCTAATCTTTTTCCTGTAGCATTATATATTATAATCGCTTTTATATTTCTATTTTTTAAATATTGATTTTGAAACTCCTTGCTAGCAATATAATCTAAGGTCAAATGCAAATCACTTTTATCTTTTTGCGGTTTAAAAAATATTGTTTTTTTACTTTTCTTTTCAATATCTTTGATTTTAGTGCTATCAAAATCACCAATGGCAATATCTACTTGTAATTTGTTTTTGATTAATATATCAGCGCCTGAATCAATACCAATTAAAAGTTCTTCATCATCATAATTATATAGCTTGGAAAAACTATCTATTCCACCGCCAACTAATTTTATAATCATAATTTTTTTAACTCCTCAATGATTTCTTTACGATTTTTTAAATTAAAGATGAACGAACCAGCTACTAGCACCTCAGCTCCAGCTGTCACCGCTGCTTTGCCCGTCTCTAAGTTGATTCCACCATCAACTTCAATTAGGTAATTATAATTATGATTTTCCTTTTCTCTTTTTAAATATTCTAATTTTGGCAATGCTGAAGGTAAAAACTTCTGACCACCAAAGCCAGGCTCAACTGACATAATTAAAACTAAATCCAAGATTGGTAAAAAAGGTTTTATTGCCTGCACATCGGTATCGGGCTTTATTGAGATTCCAGCCTTTGCCCCTAATGATTGAATATGTTTAATCACTACATCTGGATTTTTTACAGCTTCATAATGGAATGTAAGGTAATCGGCTCCAGCATCAATAAATTGTTGCGCATATTTAAGTGGATCACTTATCATAATATGAACATCAAAAATCATATCTACTTTACTTTTTAAATTTTTATACACTGTCGAACCAATACTAATATTAGGTACAAAGTGACCGTCCATAACATCAATGTGAAGAAACTCAGCATTAGATACAGACTTTACTTCTTCTAATAGTATATTAAAATCAGCTGATAAAATTGATGGTGCTACTTTTGCCATTGTATCACTCCCATGGTTTTTTTCTATTATTGATTTCTTCAACAAAATTTAAATAATTATCATATCTTGATTGCAAGATTTCTTTGCTTTCTACTTTTTTCTTGACCTCGCATCCTGGTTCTTTAATATGTAAACATTCGGAAAAACGACAATTGCTATTAAAAAACTCAATAAATGTATGTGATAGTTCTACTAATTCCATTTGTAAATCAGAGATTCCAAACCCAGGAGTATCAGCAATCCACCCACCTGCAACTGCATGTATTTCCACATGTCTTGTTGTATGTTTTCCTCTACCTAAGGCTTTAGAGATTTCATCTGTAGGAATATTCAAACTCTTGCCAATTGCATTAATCATTGTTGATTTACCAACGCCACTTTGGCCAGCAACAACACAAATATTATTTTCAATTTCTTTTTTAATACCTTCTTCATCACCTGGCATTAAATAAACCGGATAAGAAAGTTTTTTATAATATTCTAATTCTCTTGCAAAATCCTTTAAATTAACTAAATCTTTTTTTGTAAACACGAGAATTATCTTCAAATGTTCCCATTCGCTAATGCTAATTAAACGATCCAAAAGATTCAAGTTTAAATTTGGTTCCGTAAAAGAAGTAAGAATAAAAATTTTATCAACATTTGCTACATTTGGTCTTGTTAAATCATTCTTTCTTGGTAAAATTTCTGTTATCATTCTGTCTTCAACAATAACATTGTCCCCTACTTTAGGGCTAACATTCCGGTGACGAAATATCCCCAAAGGCTTAGTAACAATATTACCTTCAGAAGTGTGTACAATATATTCACCACTAATAGATTTAATAATTACCCCTTGCATTAACCATTCTCCCTCTTTATTCTTAATTGGCCACAGGCAGCATCAATATCATGCCCTTGTTCTTTTCTTAACGTAACATTAATATAATTTTTAGCTAACAAATCATAAAATTTATCTGTTGCCTCTTTACTACTTCTTCTTAACCTTCCATCAGTTTTGTTCATTGGAATTAAATTTACATAACAATTTAAATCCTTAATCAAGTTTACTAGTTCTAAACCAATCTCTTTAGTATCATTAATTCCATCTATTAAAATATATTCAAAAGTAATCCTTCGATTAGTTTTTGAAAAGTAATATTTCAACGAATCGATTAATGCTTCTAAATTATGAGCACGATTAATTGGCATATATTTGCTTCTTAACTCATCATTAGGAAAATGTAGACTAACCGCAAGATTTACTTGTAATGGAAGCTCTGCAAATTCATAGATTTTTGGAACTAATCCTGAGGTTGAAACAGTAATATGTCGAGAACCAATATCCAAACCTTTACGATCATTAATAATATATAAAAAGTCAATTATATTATCATAATTATCAAATGGTTCACCGATTCCCATTATAACAACATGACTAACTCTCTCGCCTTCTTTACGAAGTTCTTCATCAATAAAAAGAACTTGAAGAACTAATTCATCAACCGTTAAATTTCTCTTACGTT
>Ga0079223_10001086_pt1 | contig 15639 bp, 18 predicted proteins | sample Stecom2011_FD_75072 | JGI IMG/M metagenome (GOLD analysis project Ga0079223, IMG submission 75072) | Agricultural soil microbial communities from Utah to study Nitrogen management - Steer compost 2011 | ecosystem: Environmental > Terrestrial > Soil > Agricultural land | place: USA: Utah... | reverse complement strand
TTTATTGGGCACCTAAAGAGATTAGAAAGCGTTTCTCAATGTTCAACCGTCAAGGGTTAAAAGGTTCAGGAGATTATGGAGTGGTTGGTTTAGGAGTTTTTAATGGACAAACCGGCAATGCACCTGAACTAAACAACAAACTTCATGTGGTTGGTCGTGTGAGTTACCCGTTTAAGATAGGTAATCAGTTTATAGAACCCGGTCTTCAGGGATATACCGGACAGTATCAAATTCCGGTAGGAAATATTAGTGAAGGCACTAGTGTGCGCGAAGACCTTAATTATCTTGACCAGCGTGTTGCAGCCTCGTTTATTTTGTATCCGCAGCCCTTTGGAATTCAAGCAGAATACAACATTGGACGGGGTCCTCGATTTAATACTGAAAACAATACCATAGAAGAAAGTCCAATCAAGGGCGGATATATTACCATGACGTATAAAAAGACTCTTTTCGACCAATTGTTTTATCCGTTTCTGCGCTATCATTATTATGACGGTGGAAAAAAGTTTGAGCAAGATGCCCGAAGCTATGAAGTGAGAGAATTGGAGTTGGGTATTGAGTGGCGACCCTATCGCAGTTTTGAATTGGTGGCTATGTATGTGATTTCTTCCAGGAGGTTTGAAGACTTTGTGATGAATAATAATTTACAAGAAGGGAACCTCTTACGAATTCAGGCTCAGTTAAGTTTCTAGGAAACTAATTTCGATACAAAAAATAGTTGTTCACGGCATCTACATAAGCTTGTTTGGCTTCATCTTCGGTCATGCCTTTGGTTTGAAAGAGTGCATTGGCTTTGAAAGCGTTGATGAGTGGTTTCTTACTGTTTGGGTCATCGCTATTGTTGTTAGCTCTTTTGTAATAGGCATACAAGCGCAATAGGAAATCAGCAGGAAAAGTTTCCGTGTGATTGTTAATTCGATTTACTGCCTCATCAAATGCTTTTTGAAGTTCCTCGGGTGTCATTATTTTTCAGCTAAAACAGAAATTCCTCCTTTTACGACCTCGTTTAAATTAACTTTAACTTTCGCATCCAAAGGCAGAAATACATCTACTCTGGAGCCAAATTTAATAAATCCGCTATCGGCTGTTTGTTGCGCTTGCTCACCTTCTTGAGCATAGTTGACAATCCTTTTTGCCAAAGCGCCTGCAATTTGGCGGTACAACACATCACCAAATTCTTTTGAACGAACCACAACGGTTGTTCTTTCGTTTTCTTCAGAAGCTTTAGGGTGCCAGGCAACCAGGTATTTTCCGGGATGGTATTTTGAAAAAACTACTTCACCACCCACAGGATAACGGGTTACATGTACATTTATGGGCGACATAAACACCGATATCTGCAAGCGTTTGTCCTGAAAATATTCTTTTTCAAAAACTTCTTCAATCACTACAACTTTTCCGTCAACCGGAGAGAGGACTTCGTTTTCATTTGGATTGAAGTTCCGTTTAGGGTTTCTGAAAAATTGGAGGATTAAAAGAAAAAGAATGATAAAAAAGACGACCATTAGTTGTCTGGTCATTTCATTTTCTACTAAAAAGTTGGCTGCAAGTGCAATGGCAATAACCAGCACTAAGCTGCTTAGGATAATTTTATGTCCTTCTTTATGAAACATAGTCTGTCAATAGTAAATAGATATAAATAAATGGTGCTGCATAAATGATGCTGTCCAGTCGGTCATAGAGTCCGCCGTGGCCCGGCATCAATGTTCCACTGTCTTTTACTCCAGCCTGCCTTTTGAACTTTGATTGAATTAGGTCGCCTATGGTTCCGAAGACACAGGCTATTAATGCAAGACCAATCCAATAGGCCGGGGTGTACATTTTTGCGAGTTTAAAGATAATAAATCCTGCAATACAACAGGCAATCAATCCGCCCAAGAAGCCTTCAATTGTTTTTTTTGGTGAAATTCGTTCCAGGAGTTTTCTTTTTCCGAAGCTTTTACCTACCAAAAAAGCAAATGTGTCATTCACCCATATCAGTATAAAAGCGGCAACAATTGGCATTGGATTGAAACTGCCTTGATAAAACGGGATGAGAGTAATGCACAAAAAGCCACCGATCAAATAAAATATGGAAACGGCATATTTCTTTTGGCCATACATAGGAATCATGCTCACAACAAGCAAATCTTTATACAAGAACAGATTGACAAAGCCGGTGAGTATAAGTAAGAGTTTAACACCGTTAAAATCGTATTGTTTATAGGAGAAAAGGTAAAACAATACTGCAAAAAGGAAGTACAGCGCAATTGTACGCAACCGCAGCAATTTAGAAAACTCTTTGAGGGTAACCAATCCGAGCAAGAAAAAAAGCATCAAAAAGATCGTTTCTGAAAAATACATAGAAACGATTAGAATAGAGACATAGAAAATCCCTGAAACACCTCTTACGATAAGTTCTCTCATAGTTACAGGTCTTCCAAGAGCAAGAGGTAAAGATTTTTTGTTGTGCTGCCATAGCTCATAAAATCTTTTTCTTTCTTGGTTTCAAAGTTTTTGATGGTGGTTATGTTTGAAGGAATATGTGTTTTGTTCCTGTTTTTGATAATTCGAAGTCCTTCGCCTATGGTGTCGATCAACTGGCTGGTTGTAGCAAAAATGATAAAACTATCAGGCAGTTCATACAGTTTTTTTTCTTTTATTTGATTAGAAGACACCAAGATAGCACCTGTGTCAGCCACCAAAGATTCGCATTGCGAAAAGAAAAAAGTAGCTTTGTTGTTGGTGCCAAAAGTGAGATTGTAGCCTTTAAATTTTGAAATTAATGAATTGTCTATGCAGAATACTTCAGATTCATACCAGTCATTTTCAGCAAGGATATTATCAAAATTTTCTTGTACTTCATCAAGGGTTTCACAATAAATAAATTTCCCACCGTTTTTTTTGAAGTTGTGGGTAAACTTTTCATCAGTTGGCAGTGGGGTCTCCGGAAAATATTTACTTTTTTCCAAAGCATCGTCTTGCTTCTGTTCTTTTTCAGGCTTTTTGAAATTGAAAAGTTTTTTAAACAAATTCATAGGGGGACTTTGAATGTGTGATTTGCCATAAGCCCCAAATATAAAAAATCTTAACCTAATAAAGAATTAAGTTAAGATTAATCTATGCATATAGTGAAAGAAAACTATTCAGTTGTTTGTTCTGAAACGTTTTCGGATTTTAAGGGTTCTTCAGTTTCTTGGTTATCGAAAGGTCTTTTCCCGAAAATTGTTTCTAAATCATCTTTAAAAATAACCTCTTTTTCTAAAAGAATTGAAGCCAATTGTGTAAGCTTATCTTTGTTTTCCTGAAGTATTTTTATAGCTCTTTGGTATTGTTCTTCAATGATTTGAGAAATTTCTTTATCAATCATTTCAGCAGTTTTTTCGCTGTAAGGTTTAGTGAAACTGTATTCAGATTGGCCTGTGGAGTCGTAATAGGTCAGGTTTCCAACCTTGCTGTTTAAGCCGTATATGGTTACCATAGCTCGGGCTTGTTTTGTGACTTTTTCCAAATCGCTTAGTGCACCGGTAGAAATTTTGTCAAAAATTACTTTCTCAGCAGCTCTTCCACCAAGTGTTGCACACATTTCATCAAGCATTTGTTCCGTGCGAACAATGAGACGTTCTTCCGGAAGGTACCAAGCAGCGCCCAACGATTGCCCTCTGGGAACAATGGTTACTTTCACCAGTGGTGCTGCGTGTTCCAGCATCCAGCTTATGGTTGCGTGACCTGCTTCGTGAAAGGCAATGGCCTTTTTTTCATCGGGAGTAATGATTTTATTTTTCTTTTCAAGTCCGCCAACAATTCGATCAACAGCATCAAGGAAATCTTGTTTTCCTACTGATTTTCGTTCTTTTCGGGCAGCAATGAGTGCCGCTTCATTACAAACGTTGGCAATATCGGCACCTGAGAATCCCGGCGTTTGTTTTGCGAGAAAATCTAAATCTAAATCGTCTGATTTTTTTAAAGGTTTGAGGTGAACCGCAAAAATTTCTTTTCTTTCTCTAACATCGGGCAAGTCAACATAGATTTGTCGGTCAAAACGACCGGCACGCATCAAAGCTTTGTCTAATACATCGGCACGGTTGGTGGCTGCTAAAACAATGACATTGGCGTCAGTGCCAAAACCGTCCATTTCTGTGAGGAGTTGGTTTAGGGTGTTTTCGCGTTCGTCGTTAGATCCTGAAAAATTGCTTTTTCCGCGTGCTCGACCTATGGCATCAATTTCATCAATAAAAATGATTGAAGGTGATTTTTCTTTAGCTTGCTTGAACAAGTCACGCACTCTCGAAGCGCCAACACCTACAAACATTTCAACAAAATCTGAACCTGAAAGTGAGAAGAAAGGTACTTTGGCTTCACCGGCAACGGCTCTTGCCAAAAGTGTTTTTCCTGTTCCGGGAGGACCAACTAATAAGGCTCCTTTAGGTATTTTTCCTCCCAGTGAAGTATATTTTTCGGGCTTTTTTAAGAAATCAACAATTTCTTGCACTTCTTCTTTGGCGCCTTCAAGTCCGGCAACATTTTCAAATGTTGTCTTTACATCAGTATTTTGGTCAAAAAGTTTGGCTTTTGATTTTCCGATATTAAAGATTTGACCACCCGGACCTCCTGCACCACCGGCAGACATTCTTCTCATAATGAATATCCAAATGGCAATGATAATGACAAAAGGCAACAAGGTTAAAAGTATTTCGCCAAACAGGTTTGATTCTGTGTCATAAACAACAGAAGTGGTTAAGTTATATTGTTCTTTGGTTTTTTTAATTTCGTTTTCAAAATTCTGTAAATCACCAAACTCAAATACATAGGTGGGAGCATCTGATGAAGCAAAGGTTTGGCTTCCGGAATTTCGCACATGGACTTCTTTATTCTTTGCCTCTTGAGTTAGATATACCTTCGCCTTGTTTTTGTTAACAATGACAACTTTTTCAACATCGCCATCGCTTAAGTAGTCTTGAAATTCAGTAGGTGTTGTTTTTGCAGGTTCAGACCAGCCGCCACTGCCAAAAATTTGTATGCCAACAAAAACTAAAATGATAATGGCGTAAACCCAGTAAGCACTGAATTTGGGCTTTTTATCCATTGGGTTTTGATTGTTGTTGGGGTCTTTTTGATTTTTATTATTTGTCATAAATTCCGTTCCTTATCTGTTGGAAATAAGGGTATTTAATATTTTGTTTCAATTTTAAGCGTTTTGGCGTCTCCCCAAAGGCTTTCTATGTCATAGTATTCACGAATGTGTTTTTGGAACACATGCACTACAACGTGCACATAATCAATGAGTACCCATTCAGCATTATCACTGCCCTCAATGTGCCAGGGTTTTTCCTGAATGGTTTTGCTGACCGTTTTTTGTATTGAGTTTACAATGGCGTTGACTTGGGTGTTTGATGTTCCATTGCAGATGATAAAATAGTCGCAGACTGTATTTTCAATTTCACGAAGGTCAAGAATCTCAATGTCCTGTCCTTTCACTTCTTCAATCCCCTTTATTACGTTTGTGATTAATTGATCGGTTCCTTTTTCGCTTTCAGTCATTAAATAAATTATTTTTGCAAAGTTATTACTTTTTTGCTTTTTACTAACTTTCTGTTTTATAAGATTAACACAAGATTTGTAAATCTACCTTATGCGAATAATCAAACTTGATGCCACCCCATCTACAAATTCATTTTTAAAGGCTTATGCCAAGGAAAATAATTATGAAAGTGAATGGGTTGTAGTTGCTAATCAGCAAACACAAGGTAGGGGTCAAGCCGGTTCAAAATGGGTGTCAGAAAGCGGGAAAAGTCTAACCTTTAGTGTCTTTAAACGAATTGATAGACTGGACTTACACGAGCAGTTTTTTGTGTCAATGGCGGTGTCCTTAGCGGTAAAAAAAGTACTGCAAGCACATCTGGTTCCTAATCTATCGGTAAAGTGGCCTAACGACATTCTGTCAGCTAATAGAAAGATATGTGGTATTCTCATAGAAAACTGCATCTCTAAAGGCAACTATTTAGGAGCTGTGATTGGTGTTGGTGTTAATGTCAACGAATCTTCCGTAAAAAATGTGCCAAAAGCTACGTCGGTTTTTATAGAAACAGGGGTTGTCTCAGATTTAGATGCGTTAGTATTAGAAATGACACAATCTATTTCCGAAAGTGTTATTGAGCTTATACAAAACAAAGCGACGATTAAGCAAAAGTATGAAGATGCCTTGTTTCAAAAAGATAAGATTATGACTTTTCAAGACGTGTCCGGAACCTTTTTTAATGGAATAATTACAGGTGTAGATTCAATAGGTAGGTTGAAACTTCAAAAGGAAGACCAATCATTTTCTGCTTATAATACAAAAGAAATACGCCTCTTGTATTAGAGTGTTTTCATATTGGAGGTGAGTGTCTCCAAAAACTTTGTAATGGGTCCTTTAATCATCATTGCCATCATCGCATTAAATTCACCTTCAAAAAATAACTGAACCTCGGAAGTGTCTGTAGCGATTTCTTGAATTTGAGCAGTGAGGGTAAATGGTAATTTGTCACTTATAGCGCCTAAAACTACTTTATTTGGAGTAGCGACTTCTTTTACTTCCAGTGCAATTTCGGGCATACCTTTTAGGGCAAAAACGAATGCATTTTCACGAATAATTTCAAACTTACTGATGTTTTCGGGCATCAAACGCTCAAAGTTTTTAACGTCGCTCAACAATTGACAGGTTTCTAAAGCAGTTTTATTGAGAGTTACAATTTGACTTTCCAGACGCATACATATATTATTTAGGTGTACAATTTTACTTTCCCCATCTTTCGGGGTTTTTATTCCAACTGTTTAAAACTTCCAGTTCGGAGGCGGCAATATAATTTGATTTTTGAGCTTGCTCCAGCAGGTGTTGGTAATTGCTCAACGTGTGCAGTTGAATCTTCGCTTTTGCAAAATTTTCTGTAGCTGTTTGAAAACCATAGCTAAAGATGGCAATCATTCCTTTGACATTTGCTTCTGCTTCTTCAAGTGCTTTAACGGCATTTAAACTGCTTTTTCCTGTGCTAATAAGGTCTTCGATGACAACCACGGTTTGGTTGGAATCAAGTTTACCTTCTATTTGATTTTGTCTGCCATGGCTTTTAGCTTCGGGTCTCACATATACAAAAGGAAGGTTCATATAATCGGCCACCAACATGCCAATGCCAATTGCTCCTGTTGCTACTCCGGCAATAACATCGGGTTTTCCATAGAGTTCTTCAATTTGTCGTGCCATTTGTTCGCGAATGTAATTTCGAATTGGCGGATAAGACAATGTAATGCGGTTGTCGCAATAAATAGGAGACTTCCATCCCGATGCCCACAAAAAAGGGTTTTGTGGTTGCAATTTAATTGCATTAATTTGTAATAGCAATTCGGCAGTTTTTTGAGCCGTTTCTTTGTTTAAAATCATATTGCAAATGTATAAAGTTTTTGTCAATGACCGACCAATTTTTCTCACAGCTCAAGAACAGCCCGATCAACTGCTATTGAAAAACGTGAATATAGTTGACCTTGCCCGAATGCTCGCAAAGGATAAGCGTAAAGAAGCCTATCTCTTTCACGAAAACGAAGAAGTGTTGTTAACCAAATTTAAAAAACTGCTGCCTGTGGTTACCGCATCAGGGGGCTTGGTTAAAAATAAAAAAGGTGAGATATTGTTCATAAAGAGAAATGGGAAATGGGATTTGCCTAAAGGACGAGTAGAACGGAAGGAAGATGTTGGTAGTGCTGCTATTCGCGAAACAGAAGAAGAAACCGGTGTCACCGGATTAGAAATTGTAAAGCCACTGCAAGTCACCTATCATTTGTTTAACCGAAACAACAGTTTAAAAATTAAAGAAACCTATTGGTTTGAAATGAAAACAACTTATACCGGAAGCCTTGTGCCTCAAACCAATGAAGGCATTACAAAAGTACGCTGGAAAAACTCTGAAAAGGTTAAAGAGGCATTGCAAAAATCCTATGCTAATATTCAGGAACTCTTTGTATAAAGATAAAAAAAAATATTTTTTCAGAAAAAAAGTTGCGGATTAAAAGGTAAATGCTGTATATTTGGCCTTAATAAATTTTTAAAAAGATACAATCATGAAAAAAATTACTTTATCAGCAGTATGTTTTGCCATATCAGCAGTTATGTTTGGGCAAGAAATGTTAAACAATAACACAACATCAAATAACCCAATTGTTTTAGATGGTGTTATGGAAGAGTGTTCACAAGCCGTGCCTTCTAATGGTATAGAAAATGGTTTGTTTTTTGGGGGAGATACGAATCAACGCTTAGCGGTTGATATTATGGTTGATGACAATGTAGCTTTTGCTGTTGAAACGCTTGCAGTTAATCTAACTGATGATGGAACTTTTGTAAATGTTATCGTTTATGACGATAACGGATCTATGCCGGGTACTGTTGTAGCTACTGTGAATGGTGCTGCTGTCGTTGATGTTTTACCTGTAGGTACAGAATATGGTTTTGATTGGGTTACTAATGTAATCGATTTATCAACAGAGGGAATTGTACTTGAGGGTGAAGCAAAATACTGGATTGAAATTGAGTCAGATGCAACAGCTTGGGAAGCAACTACAGCTTCTATTTTGGGTGATGCATTAGCTTTCTTGAATGACAATGTAGAGGGGTGGACACTTTCTGCAGATGAAAATGGCTCTACTGAACTAGTTTTTTCGGTTACTGGTGATTGTACTCCTCTTTCAACAAATGACTACTTACTTTCACAAGTTGCAGTATATCCAAACCCTGCAAACGATGTAATCAACATCAGCCTACCTGCTTCAGTTGAAGTGGTTTCAGCAACATTATTTGACATCCTTGGAAAAAACACCGATGTTTCTCTAAACAATGATGCTATTAACATTTCTACACTAGCAAGAGGTGTTTATATGCTTAACATTGAAACCAACCAAGGAAGCATCACTAAGAAAATCATGAAGAGATAATCATCTCAAAAAGATATATTCTTAAAAACCCCGAAATTTTTCGGGGTTTTTTTATGCTCATTCCTTTTGTTATGCACGCATACTAAATCATTCAATTATATTTTATGACATTGGCTTTAATATGTATCTTGCTACTAGTTAATTAATTTATCAGTATGTATAGAGCAAAACTTTCAGGACTTGGTTTTTATGTGCCCGAACGTGTGGTGACCAATGACGAATTGTCAACAATGATGGATACCAATGATGCGTGGATTCAAGAACGCACCGGAATACAAGAGCGCAGATGGGTCGCCCCAGGGTCGGGTGATACTACCTCAAGTATGGGTGTGAAGGCGGCACAAAAAGCTATAAATAGTGCAGGGATTGATAAGAATGACATTGACTTTATTGTGTTTGCTACCTTGAGCCCCGATTATTATTTTCCGGGACCGGGGGTTCAAGTACAGAAGGAATTGGGGATTGATACGGTTGGCGCACTCGATATTCGCAATCAATGCTCGGGTTTTGTTTACGCAATTTCAGTAGCCGATCAATTTATCAAAACCGGAATGTATAAAAACATTCTTGTTATAGGAGCTGAACTACATTCCCAGGGATTAGACAAAACAACCCGCGGTAGAGGAGTTTCCGTTATTTTTGGTGACGGTGCAGGTGCTGTTATTGTAAGCCGTTCTGAAGATGAAAATAGCGGGATTTTATCTACACACCTACATTCAGAAGGACAATACGCTGAGGAACTTTCGCTCGTTGCTCCCGGAATGGGAAAGCGATGGGTTACAGATATACTCGCTGATAACAATCCAAATGATGAGTCATATTTTCCTTATATGAATGGACAGTTTGTTTTTAAAAATGCCGTGGTACGTTTTTCAGAAGTGATTATGGAAGGGCTTTATGCCAACGGACTTGATAAAGAAGCCATTGATATGTTAATTCCGCATCAGGCCAACCTGAGGATATCACAGTTCATTCAAAAGAAGTTTGGTTTGCGTGACGACCAGGTGTATAATAATATTATGAAATATGGCAACACCACGGCTGCTTCCGTTCCAATTGCGCTCACAGAAGCTTGGGAAGCCGGAAAAATCAAAAAAGGAGATCTTGTAGTGCTCGCTGCTTTTGGAAGTGGTTTTACCTGGGGAAGTGTAATTATTCGCTGGTAATCTATTCCAGCGATTCTACAAATTCAGATATCACATCCACCAATTCAGGCATCACAGGACGCTTGGATTCGTTGTAGGATTTTCCATTGTCCAAGGGATCTGAATTGTCCACTTTCTTTAAGACGTGATTCATTCCTTCAATGATTACTAAAGAAGCTGTTTCAGAACTGTCTTTCAGTAGTTTTGCCTCATTCTCATCCACCTGAAGGTCTTCATCCCCATTGAGAATTAATACCGGAATGTCCAATTTTTTAATTTCCTTTTGCGGATTGTATTCCATCCAGCTTCTCATAAAGGGTTGAATGCCGGGTCTGAAAATGGAAGCCAGATTTTGATCATAATCATCTGTAAACCCATTCACTCTGATATCGTCAAAAGCTTTTCGGGCACTTTCTTTCAGAAAAGGTGCTTGTCTTTCCAGTTGGTCAACAATCACGTCGTCAATTTCTTGACCGGCACCTGCTATGGAAACAAATCCGTCAACAGAGTTACGTTGTGCGGCTATCATCCCAATAAGCGAGCCTTTGCTGTGTCCTACAATAATTTTTTTTGAAAATCGAGTGTCGTCTTTAAAAAACTGAACAATTGCTGAAACGTCATCGATAAAATCTTCAAATGAAATGTTTTCTTCATTAAAATTTTGCATTTGAATCAACTTAATTGTTCTCTTGTCAAAACGAAAGGTAGCCAAATCATTTTGGCTAAGTGCTTCAGCTAAAAGCTTTAAAGAGTTGTTGGTCATCATAGGTTGATTGCCATTGCGGTCTGTGGGCCCTGAGCCTTGAATGATAATAACCAAAGGCGTGGGGGCATCTGTTTTTGGAACTAAAAGTGTTCCGTCAATCCAGTTACTGACTTTGATTTCTTCTGAAGTAAAGTTTTTCTTTTGACCAATGGCAACAAAAGTCATTAATAATATTCCGATTGTGAATAGTTTTTTCATAATATTATATTGTGGTTTTATTCTTTTTGTTTTCAAGATGTTTAAATTTGCTCCTAATGGCTTTTTCCACTTTTACAATCATTAGGATACTCATTGCAATAACCAAGCCTAAACCCAAACTTACATTCCAAGTTTGAGAGAGGTTGATGAATGAACCCAAAACTCCTAAGACTAGTAAGAGAAAACCTGTGCGTATCATTTCGGCTGCAGCATATTTTTGTGAAAAATCCCAGCGTTCTTGTGTTTTCATAGAACTTGGTGTTCGGTAGCCATAGAGTGAATTAATTTTTTTTGGCGGATATTTTTTCATAAAAAATCCCATGATGATAAAAACTCCTCCGGTAAGAGCGGTTACCAACACGAGGTCATTTAGTAAGAATTCGTTCATTGTTTTTGATTAAAATAGTTGTCAATTGCTTTTTGTGCTTCCTTTGTTTTTTGAGTCCCTATCAGTATTTTTTTGTTGTTTTCCAAAACCAGTTGAATGCCTTGATTGCCTCGCACATTAATAGCTTTCCCTTTTTTAAAACTGATTCTGTATCCCCAACCTCCATAATCTCTAATGGGTCGGTAGGTTGTCGTATAGCAAGATTTTATTTTTTCCCACGGAAAAGACTTTTCAGCAGACATCACCGGAATAAATCGGTAGTGAATACCTCGGGCGTCAATGGTTGTCTTTAACTTTAGGATAAATAACAAGAAAAAAAATAGCGCAATGACCAAAAAACCAAAGCCAATGGTCACCCAAAAAGGGGCTTCAGAAAACTTGATATCTTCCCAAAATGCTATGATGGGCGCAATAATAACTGCTAAAACTATCGCAACCAAAATGCGAAGCCAAGGCTGATTGAATTTTTGGGTTTCTTCAAAAGGTTTCACCAGATTAAATGATTATTTGTTAACTTGATTTTTTTCGACATTAAAGATATTTATTTTTATGTTTACAGACTTAAAAAATCACAAATTATGAAGGCTGCTGTTTTATTTATTTTCTTTTTTATTTCTCAATTTGTCTTTGCAATCTCAGAGGATTGGGGCGCAAACGGACATCGAGCAACTGCAGCTGTTGCTGATGAACATTTGTCTAGAAAGGCTAAAAAAACTATAAAAACATTGCTTGATGGAGAAACATTGGTTTCGATTTCTACGTATGCAGATGAAATAAAGAGCGATAATGCCTTTAGGAAATACAGTGCTTGGCATTATGTCAATATTCCTTTTGAAGAGACTTACGAAACCATCGAATCCAGTGAAAAAGGAGACCTTATCAGTGCTATAGAATTTTGCATCTCTGTTTTAAATGATGCTGATACCACAAAAGAAGATAAAAAATTTCATTTGAAGCTTTTGGTGCATTTTATGGGTGATTTGCATCAGCCGTTGCACTTGGGTCTTGAAGAAGACAAAGGCGGAAATGACATTAAAGTAAAATGGTTTGGCGCTTCAACCAACCTGCACACGGTATGGGATAGTAAAATGATTAACAGTTATGACATGTCTTATTCTGAACTGGCAATGAACTTTCCAAAACTTTCAAAAGCCAAAGTCAAAGAACTACAATCGGGAAGCCTTTTGGATTGGGTGGAAGAAATACGCAAAAAAACCCGAATGATTTATGACAGTGCGTCTAGCGGAGATCCATTAGGATATCGCTATATGTACGACCATTTTTCAACAGTTGAAGAGCAGCTACAACTGGGAGGTGTGCGTTTAGCCAAAATACTAAACATCATTTTTGGTTAATACTTTTTACAAAGAACTACTTTCAAAAAGCAAAGGAAGCAGGGTTTTTACTGAATCAACTTTGGCAACTTTTCCTGTTTCGCCCATAAAAATAATTTCAATAGGTTGCTGTTGTTTGATTTCATATTCTGCAATAGATTGTCTGCAAGCACCACAGGAAGATATGGGGTTTTTGAGCACTTGTGTAGGGGATTTTGCTGTGAGTGCCATTTTTTTGATGGTCACCCCCGGATGTTGAGCTCCTGCTGCAAAAAGTGCGACTCGCTCGGCACATAATCCTGAAGGATACGCAGCGTTTTCCTGATTGCTTCCCAAAACACAAATGCCATTTTCTAGGAGTATAGCAGTGCCCACCTTAAATTTTGAATAAGGTGCATAAGCGGTTTCACGAATGGCAATCGCTTTTTCAAGCAAGTCTTTGTCTTCCCGGTTTAGTGATGCTATAGAGTCATAAAGTTCATAGGAAGTTTTTATTTCTTTTCTTTTCATAATTCAATCGTTAAACAGAGATGAAGATACTACAAAATTGCATGGAATAAAAAAACCCGTTTCGATTTTTCGATAACGGGATTAAAGTTTTATCCAAAAAAAGTGTTTTTAATACTCTACATAATAGTTGTCACCAATGTTAAAGGTAAGTCCAAAACGCAAAGTGCCTTCCAGCGGACTTCTCACATTTGAAGTTGAGAACAGATACGACATATCAATATTGATAGAGGTATATCTAAAGCCGGCGCCGAGTGACATAAATTTTCTGGCACCTTTCTCTTCACTTTCGTTGAAATATCCGGCACGTAGTGCAAACACATTATCATACATGTATTCTACACCTAGTGCCCATGTAAATTCTTTTAGCTCCTCGCTGAATCCTCCGGGTGCATCACCAAAAGACTGAAACATTCCCTGAAAGAACCCTACATTGTTGTCTTGTCCTGCAATAATATTACCGTCGATGTCTCTCAATGGTGGTGTTGGCACCAAAAGCTTGTTAAATTCAGCAGTAACACCTACTTTGTTATACATATCTAAAATAAAGTCAAATCCACCACCTATAGCAAGGTTGGTCGGCAGGAAGTTTTCCTGACCGGTTTCGTCATATTTTATCGCAGGACCAACATTTGAAATGTTGAATCCGGCTCTCCAGCGACCGTCAAAATTGTCATAAGGAATTTCTTCACTTTGATAATATCCTGCAATGTCAACAGCAAATGAACTCCCTGCTGTGGCATCTTCAGCGTCAATTTGCAGCTTGAGGTCAGAACGCAGGTAGCGTCCGGAAACAGACATTGAAAAACGCTCGCTCAGTCGCAACGCATAAGACACGTCAAATGTCAATTCGTTTGGTCGTGCAACCAGCGGGTTGTTGATTTGTGATGGGTCGCTAATCAAATCAATTTCACCAAGGCTGAAATACCTAAAGCTTGCCGCAAAGGCACTTCGCTCGTTAAGTCGATTAAAGTAGGTTACATTTCCAAGAAAAATATCATTAACCAAATTGCTCAAATAAGGCGTATAAGTCACACCTACGCCTTGTCTGGCTTCAGAAAAAGCATATTTTGCAGGATTCCATTGTTGGGAGAATGCATCTACAGAAGTAGCAACACCCATGTCTCCCATACCGGCTGCTCTGGCATCTGATGCAATTAAAAGAAATGGAACTCCCGTGGTAATTACTCTACTGTCATTTGGGTTTGGTATTGGTTCCCCTTGTGCATTTACATCCAAAAAAAATATGCACATTAGTATCGGAACAAGTAGTTTCTTCATAAAGTGTTAATTTAAGGCAAATATATAGTTTAAATTTTATAGGATTACTAGTTTTTCAAACTTTTCAGATTTTTGATTTGTTAAGGTTGATCTTACTGTGAGCTTGTAAACATACACCCCTTTCCCTATTTTATCTCCAAAGTCATCCCGTCCGTTCCACACAATTTCTCTAGAGAGAAAACCATCGGTATTCACAATTTGATTTCGAGTCCAAACGACTTTTCCTGTAACGGTAAAAACTTGAACTTGAACCTCAAGCGGCTCAAAAGGGCGGTTGTGGTTGAACCAAAACTCAGTGTAATTTACAAACGGATTTGGGTAGTTTAAAACTCTTTCAATTTTGAGTTCGTTGCTGCCTGCGACTACAAATTGTATTTCAGCAGTTGAAGAATTGTTATACACATCCCAAGCTCTTAAGGTGAGGGTGTGAAGCCCTTCTTCCAAATCCCTCAAATTATAAGAAAGTGAGCCATTTTGATAACTGTCCACGTCTGCTTGATAATATTCATTCAACACAATCGGATTTTCAACATCGCCGTCTAAAATGGCAATGATGTCATGGCCTATGCCACTGGCTGTGTTTATTCCGTTTTCGTCTTTGAGTTTAGCGATGAGTGTTGGAGACTCGTTTGTTGTGCCTCCATTAATAAAAGTTTCGTCATTCATAAACAATTTAATGACAGGGCCTTCATTATCTTCAGGAGCATTTTTATTAATACCGCCAACCTTTATGGTTTCATTATAGCCGGTTTGGTCATCAAGTTGTTTGTTGCGTTTGGAATACAAGCTTACCCTTCCGGTTCCTACCGGAATAGCGATATCTCTAGGCACCACAAATTCAAATTCAAAAGTACCATTGGTTACCGAAGCCTGTCCGTTGAAAATTCCTTCGCCTAGTGTTTCAAAATCCATGATAAAAACTTCACCTCCAATTACAGTTCCGTCGTTGCCAAGGGTTTGACGTTGCACTCTTTTATCAAAAACCCGTGCTTCTAAAATCCCGTTGTAATTCGTGAGAAGGTTGCCATTTTCATTGACAACCTCTCCTGAAAATCGCACTTTACTTAATGCTTTTAGCGTATC
>Ga0079223_10001081_pt1 | contig 15660 bp, 12 predicted proteins | sample Stecom2011_FD_75072 | JGI IMG/M metagenome (GOLD analysis project Ga0079223, IMG submission 75072) | Agricultural soil microbial communities from Utah to study Nitrogen management - Steer compost 2011 | ecosystem: Environmental > Terrestrial > Soil > Agricultural land | place: USA: Utah... | reverse complement strand
GAACCCCGTGTCTTCGTTCTGAAGGCGGGGGAATGGCGCACCATTTAAACTTTAAGAAAAGTTCCCCCATCCCTGGGGGAACTTTATGCCATCAGGTCCTCGAACCCCGTGTCTTCGTTCTGAAGGCTGGTATGGTGCATAATATTTCTTTTCATGAAGTTTATGTCATGGTATAATAAATTTTACCAAAAACAAGTATAATATTTGTGCCTAAGGCTAATTTGCCTGCGATGAGCGGTGGATTAAAATTAAACTGGGGTACGCGGGAGACGGGCGGCAGGAACAGGATTAATGGAGGTGGGAATATGCGAAAGCCCTTGCGTTGTCTGGTCTTCCCATTAATAGCACTATTACTGGTTAGCTCAATAACATATGCGGGTTTCTTCGACAGTCTGGAACTGTCCTTGGAAAAGGAAATTGGCCATAATGCTTATGAAGAGATCACCACTGGAATGAAGGTGGTGAAACTCCCCGCTACGGAAGAGGAACGTTTACAAGCCATCTTCAGACGCTTGGTTAATGTCAGTGAGCGGAAAAAGGAACTACAATATACCTTGACTGTGGTTGAAGATAATACGGTGAACGCTTTTGCCCTGCCGGGAGGGTATATTTTTGTCCATACCGGGCTTTTGGCGTTTGCCGAAAGTGACGGGGAAATTGCCGGCGTGCTAGCCCACGAAATTGCCCATGTGGACCGGAAACACGGTATGAGCCGGATTAAACGGCAGCTTGGCATGGCTTTTTTACTACAACTAATCCTGAAAAAGAGTGAAGCCAAGGAAGAACTGGGCAAGATCGGGGCTATAGCCATAAACCTGACACAGTTGGGTTACGGGAGAGAGGCGGAGTATGAAGCCGACCGTTATGGTGTCTATTTCATGGAGAAAGCCGGTTTTGCCCGGAAAGAGGTCCTGAACTTTTGGGAACGGATTTTGGAACAAACCGGAGGAAAGGAAAACCCGGCTTTCTTGCAACTTTTCTCGACCCATCCTCCGACATCGGAGCGGATAAAACGTATTAAGGCGCTGTAAGAATAAAAGGATTTTTGCGGGTATAAGACTGTAGAGGGAATACATATTTTAAGGGGGGGGTAAAGATGACTGGCAGAATGACAGGAAAAGCGGCTATCGTGACCGGTGGTGCGTTGGGGATTGGGTTTGGCATTGTTCGCCGTTTTGTCCAGGAAGGAGCCGGCGTGCTCTTGGTCGATCTGAACGAAGAAGCGGCGCGGGCTGCTGCGGGGAAACTGGCAGCCGGGCCCGGCCGGGTGGAGGTTTACCCGGCTGACGTGGGATCTGAGGAGACCGGTGAGAAGGTGGTCGCCCGCTGCGTGGAGGTTTTTGGGGGCTTGGATATCCTGGTTAATAATGCCGGGATCTTTCCACAGGCGCCGGTTTTAAAGATGGCCCCGGAATTATTGGATCGGGTCTACCGGGTTAACCTGAAGGGGCTGGTACTCACCGCCAAGGCGGCGGCATTGCAGATGGTTGCCCAAGGCCGGGGAGGCCGGATTATTAATATTGCCTCCATTGACGCTTTTCGCCCCTCCATGGTGGGACTGGCCGCTTATGACGCCAGTAAGGGCGGGGTGGTTATGTTTACCAAGAGCCTTGCCCTGGAGTTGGCCCCGCACAACATCACGGTGAATGCCGTGGCGCCGGGGGCGATTTATACCGAAGGCGTGGCGGAAGCGGGCGTAAGTATGGAGGAGTTCGCAAAGAGGATTCCCCTGCGGCGGGTGGGAAAACCTGAAGATATCGCCGGCGCGGTTGCCTTTTTGGCCTCGACGGATGCGGAATATATCACCGGCGAGACCATTGTGGTTGACGGGGGCGCCCTCTTGACTTAGGCTGGCCGGGGGAAACCGGGCTTAGGGGTCTAAAGAAAGGATTGAAAAGTTTAAAGAGTCATTCTCCGGGTTAATTGCCTTCATTTCGTGCAGGAGGGTTCTGCGGCCGCCTGCGGACAGCGGAAAGAGCGGTTAAGCAGAATCCTCCTGCTCTTTTATCTTGCGTGCTACCTCCAGGCCAAGCGCACACTCGATCCGTTTCCGCTGCATGGTACAGGTTATTTCGTTTGGGGTTGCCGGGTCGTTAGTACTGAAATAAGAGTCCGCGTGACACCCCCCGGAACAGAAAAACTTGGCCCAACAGTTTTTGCAGGCCGCTTTCGTTAGAATATTGGTGTTCTTAAAGGTTTCAACGAGACGCGGGTTTTGTATCCCCCCCCAGATATTACCGGCCTTAAACTGGGGAAGGCCGACGAATTGGTGGCAGGGGTATAAATCCCCTTCCGGGGAGACGGCAAAATATTCGAAACCGGCGCCGCAGGCGGCTATTCGTTTGTAAATGCAGGGTCCCTTGTAAAGGTTCAACTGAAAATGGTAAAAGCTGAAACCTGGTTTGGCCGGATCCGGGGTGGCGATGACGCGCGCCAGGTTATCGTATTCGTCAAGGATCGCCGGTAAGTGCTCCTTGCTGATATGATACCCGGCGCCGCTGCCGGTGACCGGTTCCAGGGAGATTCGCTTAAATCCCAGGCCGGCCAAGTGAAGAACGTCTTTGGTAAAATCCGGGTTTTTGGTGGTAAAGGTACCACGGATAAAGTAATCCCGGCGTTCGGGGGGGTTTTTCTCCCTCTCCCGCACCAGCTTAACAGCGGACGGCAGGATCCGGTCATAGCTGCCTTTTTTCGCTGCGTCATACCGGAAGCGGTCATGTACTTCTTTTCTGCCGTCAATACTGATGACAATGTTATGCATCTCCCTGTTGAGAAAGGAGATTTTTTCTTCGTCCAGCAGGACGCCATTGGTGGTTAAGGTAAAATAGAGTTTCCGGTTGTGGATTTTGGCCAGCTTTTTTCCATAAGCCACTGTTTCTTTTACCACTTCAAAATTGAGCAGCGGTTCGCCGCCGAAAAAGTCGATCTCTATGTTTTCCCGCCCCGCGTTTTCCATTAAGAAATCCACTGCCCTACAGGCCACTTCGAGATTCATGAGGCGGCAGGCGTTTCCCTGTACACCTGCAGGGTACGCGCGCGCGTGCTCGCGCCCGTCCGTGTGCGAATAATCCCCCTGGTGGGCAAAGCAATAATCGCACCGCAGGTTACAACTATGGCTCACATGAAGGCAAAGGGCTTTCAGGCCGGAACGGGGTGCGCGTGCACGAAGTTGTTCTGCGGTTTTATCGTTAATAAACTCGGGTGAATAGAGCATCTTTTGGTCGATGAGGGCTTGCAGTTCAGCATAGGCTTGAGCAAGGGTGGCCTCGGGTATACCCTGTGGGTAGAAAACTGCCAGTTGTGCCCGGGCCTCTTCCAATGTGGGCGGGCGGTCCGGGAAATTGGCAAGCATTTTAGCGGTTATCTCATCAAAAAGGAATATATTGCCGGTATAGACATCCACAGCGATTTGCAGGCCGTTTTGGGAAAAGACATGAATCATTTGCTACCCTTCTTTACTTTGTTAACATTTCATAAAAAAAAGACCCAGATTGAATTATAAGCAAGTGAGTCATGGCCTGTCAATGACTAATATGCTGTTACAGACTGTTGGGGATAAAATAGTTCCTGTAAAACAAGGTGTTAACGGGTATCCGGAGGGAGTACGGGGGAGAGAACGATCCGGTTGATTATTTCAACCCGGTCAGGCGCTTGATCAGATGTAACAGGCAGGCAAGATCTTCCTTGTTAAGTTTTTTAAAGAGACAATAGAGTTGGTTTAGGATTTCGTCTTTCTCACAGGTAGTAGCTGATGCCAGTGGAAATTTTTTCTTAAGATAGGTACATGACTCTTCACAAACCTGCGGGTAGGGGTTGGGATTGTCGGTTAAGTCAAGGAGATAATCAGATGAAACGTTAAATGTTTTAGCTAGCCGGCTCAGCATTTGCGGGTCGGGATAGCGTTCTCCCTTTTCGTAGTTGGAAATGGCCTGCCTGCTAACACCGAGCAGCCTGGCGAGGTCCTCTTGACGCATTTTTCTTTTCCGACGTAAAGCGGCGATTTTCTCTCCTAACACTGCGACAACCTCCAAATAAGATTATAGGCGACAAAATGTAGCAAAGCAATAAATGCCACGGAATGCAGATCTGGTCTTGACATGATGCAAAATGTTGTCTATAATATACTGGAATTTCTCATTTATGGTAACTATTGGCCAAAAAGACTAAAAATCACTGCGTTGCCAGAATAGACCCGGGCTTACTATAGAGGTGTTATAATTATGGCAAGACGCCAAAAGGGCTGTTTTGATGAAAAACTTCCGTGTACTTATAATAGAGAAAAACTCTAGAATGAGAAGGGGTGGATAGGCGTGTAAAAGATTCCGGTATTCCTCTCAGTACTCATATACTATACTTGCAACTTTTTCTTGTGCACTTCTATTTGTGCACGAGTATTGAAAAATATTGATAAAAATATAAATAATGAGGTTGATCAAAACGGATAAATTTGAGTCTTTCTGTCGTGTCCTTGAGTCGATGATGGAGTGCGGTATCAGCATCCTGGGCTATTTGTATAGTCAGGGCTATGTCAGACTGGTGGAAGCTGGAAAGGACTTGCGGGTCTATCATTTCTTCTCCGTTTCAGGAGAAAAGTTTAAGATAGTCGTTGGTGAGGATGGTTTCCTCTCCGTTATTCCCTTGGAACTACCGGATAAGAAGGAAACGAACGCAAAAAAATAACCTGCGGTTCAAACAGGTTATAGAGAATATTGTCCGGGAGAGAGTCCATCTTCTGCGGTGCAGAACCCGGCTTGTAGGACGTTATCCCGGTGTCCCATGTTCATTAACACTCGCATAACCGCAAGCCAAACATTTGGCGCAACCTTCTGTCATGGCAAAAGCGTATATACCACAGGAAGGACAGAGGTTGAAAGAGGTTTTTCCCCGGTTTCCCCGGGGGAATTCTTTCTGCCCGGGGGAGATCTCCGGACCGGGTGGCGGGAAGGAGAGATTCTCCTGCACCGGAGCGGTCTGGGTGGTATGGGAGTCGAAATTTTGCAGATATTCCATGATGAACCGGCCGATGGCATCCGGGACCGAACGCACGCGGTGCGGTCCGAAACCCACCGAGCGGCTGCCGCCGATCCCCAGCAATTGTTCGGCGACACCGGCCGGATCGATCCCACAGCGGAAACAGAGGGAGACTAGACGCGCAATTCCTTCAGTGAAGGCCATAATGTCACTGCCGGCCTTACCGATCTGGGCAAAGAGCTCAAACGGCTGTCCATTATGGAGGTTAAGGGTAAGGTATAATGTCCCCTCCGGTGTTCGCTTGCTGTCCGTGATTCCCCGCAGGCGGTCAGGGCGGGGGAGCGGGCGAAGTTTACCCCATTTTACCCCGGTTGCGGCCGGGGCCGGTTTCTGTTCCGGTTTGGCTATCCCCTTGCGCATGGGCTGGTTTTCCAGGCAGCCGTCCCGGTAGACGGTTACCCCTTTACATTTGAGCTGGTAAGCAAGGTGGTAGACGGCGTTCACCTCATCCTTGCTGGCCGTCCAGGGAAAATTGACGGTTTTCGAGACCGCATTATCGGTAAATTCTTGAAACGCCGCTTGCATCCGGATATGCCATTCCGGACTGATTTGGTGGGCGGTGACAAAGACTTTTTTTACTTCCGGCGGGACCGCAGTGCATTCTTCCAGAGACCCCTTCTCCGCCAACTCCTCAATGAACTCCGGACTGTAGAACCCTTTTTCCTCGGCGATCTGGCGGAATAACGAGTTGACCTCCAGTAGACGGTCGTTGTCCAGAATCTGGCGGGTGAAAGCCAGGCTGAAAAGGGGTTCAATACCGCCGCTGGTCCCGGCAATGATGCTGAGACTGCCGGTCGGGGCGATGGTAGTGGTGGTGGCATTCCGTAACCTGGGGAGTCCGGGCTGGTCATAGATACTCCCGGTAAAATTGGGAAAGGCGCCCCGTTCCTCCGCCAGGCGCGCAGAGGCCGCCTTGGACTCCCGGTCAATAAAGCTCATCACCTCTCTTGCCAGGTTAAGCGCTTCTTTGGAATTATAGGGGATTTCTTTTTTTATTAACATCTCCGCCCAGCCCATGACTCCAAGGCCGATCTTCCGGTTGTCCTTGACGTTCTTTTCGATCTGGGTAACGGGGTAACTGGAGGCGTCAATGGCATTGTCCAAAAAACGAACACCTAGGTGTACCAGGCGTTTTAACTCATCCCAGTCAATCTCCAAAACCCCGTTTTCTTCGCGGAACACCAAAGAAAGATTGATGGACCCAAGAATACAGGCTTCATAAGGAAGTAAAGGCTGTTCTCCGCAGGGGTTTGTGCTCTCAATCGGCCCCAAGGCCGGGGTGGGGTTGGTTTCATTGATCCGGTCGATGAAGATTACGCCCGGTTCTCCGGAAGCCCAGGCACAGTCGACAATTTCGGCAAAGAGTTCCCCGGCGTTAACCTGCCCGGCCGGGGCTTTGGTCCTGGGGTTAACCAACGGAAAATTCTCACCCTTGGCCACTTTTTCCATGAAATCGTTGGTGACAGCCACCGACAAATTAAAGTTCCTATATTCCCCTGTCCCGTATTTGGCACGGATAAAATCCATGATATCCGGGTGGTCGACCCGGAGGATGCCCATATTCGCCCCTCTTCTGGTGCCGCCTTGTTTTACCGCTTCGGTACTGGCATTATAGACCTTCAGGAAGGAGAGGGGCCCGCTGGCAACGCCCCCGGTCGAGCCCACCTGGTCATTTTTGGGCCGGATATGTGAGAAGGAAAATCCTGTTCCGCCCCCGCTTTTATGGATGAGGGCCGCTATTTTCAGGGTTTCGTAGATGGATTCCAGGGAATCCTCAACGGGCAGGACAAAACAAGCCGCCAGCTGTTGTAGTTCACGCCCGGCATTCATCAAAGTGGGCGAGTTCGGTAGGAATTTTTTTTCGTCCATCGCCTGGAAAAACTCCTCCGCCCACTGCTCTTTTTCTGCGAAAGATTTGCCGTATTCCCCTTCAACAGCAGCGATATTCTCCGCCACTCTTCGCAGCATATCTTCAGGGGTCTCCACCGGCTTTCCATTCTCTTTCCTCAGGTATCTGCGGTCCAAAACGATCCTGGCATTCGTTGACAGTTCCAAAAGAAACACCCCCCGGCACAACATATAGACTATATTAAATTCTACTACACAATATTTAGGGTGTCCAGGATGCTGAAGGAAAAAAACCGGACCTCCAGGTAGAAAAGGGAGGGTTTTCTCCGGCGTTTACAAATTAATAAGCAATTTCATTTTCATTTGTCAAAAGAACATGCTAGTATTAGAATGAAAAGAAAAAATATGATTCTACGGGGAGGGGGGAAGCTGATGGCCCTGAAGGAAGATCTTGAAGCCGTTCCGGCCAAGCCCGGTGTTTATCTGATGCTTGACCGGGAGGAAAAAGTGCTTTATGTCGGGAAGGCGGCTTCCCTCCGCCCACGAGTGCGTTCTTATTTCCAACCGTCAGCCGCTCTGCCGCCCCGGATTTCCCGCATGGTGGAGCAGGTCGCCCGGGTGGATTTCATTACCACCAGTTCCGAACTGGAAGCTCTGGCCCTGGAATCCAACTTAATCAAGGAATACCGCCCGAAGTACAATGTGAAGTTGCGGGATGATAAACAGTATCCCTGGTTGAAGGTGACAATGGGGGAAGACTTTCCCCGGGTTTATATTGTCCGCCGCCCGCAGAAAGACGGCTCGCGTTATTTCGGTCCTTATACCGATGCCGGGGCTTTACGGGAGATCTTCCGGCTGTTGCGGAAGGTATTTCCCATCCGGACTTGCAAGAAAAAGCTGGCCGGGGGTGAGAAGGCGCAACGTCCCTGCCTCAATTTTCATATCGGGCGGTGCCCCGGCCCATGCACGGGCCGGATCACCCCGGAGACCTACCGGGACACGGTCCAGGACTTAATCGGCTTTTTGGAGGGGAAAACAGAAAAACTTTCGAATGCTTTAAAGCGTGAGATGGAGAAGGCAGCGGAAGATCAGGAATACGAAAAAGCCGCCGCCTACCGGGATAAGCTCCGGGCGCTCGAAAGAGTCCTGGCCAGACAGACGGTGGTCTCTGTAGCCGGGGAACGCGATGTTCTTGGCTGGGCCCGGCAGGAAAACGACCTCCTGATCCAGGTCCTCCAGATCCGCCGGGGACGGCTCATAAATAAGGTGGATTTCTACTTTGTCTTGGAAGACCCGGAGGAAGAGGAAGAAATCCTAAGGAGATTCCTCCTTCAGTACTATGACGAACAGGACCGGATTCCCCGGGAAATACTGGCGCCTTTCTTTCCCGGCGACCGGGGAACCCTTGTTGCCTGGCTACGGGAAAAAAGTGGACACGCGGTCGCCCTGCTTTGCCCGAAAAGAGGAGAAAAACGGCAGCTTTTACGGATGGCCGGGGAGAACGCCGCCGTCCGCCTGGCTGAAGAGGCCCGGCGGCGACGGCAGGAAGAAGAGGGGTATGCAGAAGTCCAAGGGCGTTTGCAGGAACTCTTTGCCCTCCCCCGGCCGCCCAGGAGGATTGAGGGCTTTGATGTCTCGAATTTCCATGGAGACCAGGCTGTAGCCGCCATGGTTGTCTTTGAAGAGGGGAGACCGCGCAAGGACGCCTACCGCCGGTTCCGGATCCATGGTGTGGAGGGCATCAATGACCTGGCCATGCTGGAAGAGACAGTACGACGGCGGTTTGCCCGGGGACTGAAGGAACGGGAAGAATCCGGCGGGTTGCACACGGCCGTGCCCGGAGGTACCGCGGGAACAGAGAAAGAAAAGGAGTCCGGTTTTGCCGAATTTCCCGATCTCTTGCTGATTGACGGCGGCAAAAACCAGGTTCAGGCGGTCCTTCGTGCCTTGACCGGTCTGGGCCTTGCCGATCAACCCCTGGTGGGGCTGGCGGAAGAGAACGAAGAACTCTTCCTGCCCGGCTGCGGAGAACCGATCCGCCTGCCCACGGAGGATCGGGCCCTTCGCCTGTTGGAATATATCAGGGATGAGGCCCACCGTTTTGCCGTCACCTACCACCGTACTCTGCGCCAGAAAAAGCTTACCGGTTCCGCCCTGGACCGGATCAAAGGGATTGGCCCCCGGCGGAAAAAAGCCCTCTTGACCCGTTTCGGCTCAATCCGGAAGATCAAGGAAGCCGGTTTGGAAGAGTTGATGACTGTGGAAGGGATCACAGAAGATCTGGCCCGCGCGATCCTGGAAGAGCTATAGCAGGGAGGCGCGGCAAGACTGCAGGGATCACCGGGCGGAAGAAAAAGAGCAGAAAGATAAAGCACGGGAAAGGGAAAAGAAAGGGAGAGAATGATGATTCGCCTTGTTGCTCTGGATCTGGACGATACCTTGTTACGGCCGGATTTGACCATTTCGCCCGCCTGTCGCCAGGTGTTGCGGGAAACGGCCGCCTGCGGCGTGAAGCTTACCATTGCTTCCGGGCGGATCTATTGCGCCACGTTGCCTTATGCGGAAATGCTGGAGATCTCCGGGATACCCCTGATTACATATAACGGAGCTTTGATCCGGTTTTCCGGGTACGGGGAGACCCTTTTTCACCAGCCGTTACCGGCGGCGGCAGCCGGCAGGCTTATCAGGGCGCTGCGCAGGATCGGCCTGCATATCAACGTGTTTGTTGACGATGAGTTGTATATGGAAGATTTAAGTGAGGAAGGAAAGAGATACATCGAGCGCAACAAGGTGCCGGTCAAACTGACTACCGACCTTGCCACCATCCTCGCGGACGGGCCTACCAAAGTTTTGGCGGCCGGCGATCCGGAAGTGATTGTCGAGGCGGAAAAGGAGTTGAACGCTGAATTCCAAGGCGAGATCGTTTTTACCCGTTCCCGGCCGCGGTTCCTGGAATGCCTAGCGCCGGGGGTCAACAAAGGATTAGCCCTGGAGAAAGTGGCCCGTTTCTACGGCCTGGACGCCCGGGAGGTGATGGCGGTCGGCGACGCCCCCAATGACCGGGAGATGTTGGCTTGGGCCGGGATTGGGGTGGCCATGGAGGGCGCTCCGCCGGAAGTCCGGGCAGTAGCCGACTGGACCGCTCCTTCCAACCGGGAGGACGGGGTGGCGGCCGCCTTGCGCAGATATGTTCTGGAGAGTAACCCCTTTGGGGAATAACCCCTTTGGAAAATAATCCCTTGGGGGAATTACTCTTTAGTGAATAAAGTCTTTGGGAGAATAAATCCTGGGGAAATAAACTCATGTGGGAAAATAACTCTCTTTGGAAATAAATCTTCTTTGGTAATAAATAAACTCCCCGGGGGACCTCGAAAGGGTCCCCTAATTGGTTCCTGAAAGGGGAATATGCTCCTCTGGTGCCAACAAGTACATGCCCGGGTTGAGCAGGAGTTTTTCAGTGGGGTGAGAAAATAAACTAACACAAACCAGTACACAAACCAACACTTGGTTTACAACGTCCACTAAACGAAGACTAAAACCAATAGAGCAAAAACCCTGTCTACAGCGAGTCCGCCGAATCCGCAAGACCAACTTGAACAAAGAGTTTGCTACCACCGGCTCCCGGCAGACTGGAAAGGGGGGAGAACCGGTAAGCGCTCTGCACCGGGAGTAAGGAAGTAGCAATTCAATACAGCAACAGTCGCAGTTGGAGAAGGGAAGCGGAGGAAATTAAGAAACTCGATTCTTTTCTCCTGTCGCAGCAAGAGAGATCTTCACACTAAACAGAGTAGGAATCAGAGTAAGAAACAGACCAAAATTCGAAGCTAAGGAGGAGTAATATTCAATGAAACGGATCATTGCTTTTCTTACCGCTGCAGTGATGATTGTCGTTCTTTCTCCGGTAGCCAACGCTGTTCCCGGGGCTCTGGATCTCGGCGGGAATTTTCAGACAACGATCGAATATGAGAAAGAGCAATTAACAGGTAAGTCTGAGCTTTCCCTTGAGGCTTTGATGGGCGAGGACCTGAAAGCCGGTTTTTCCATCACCGGTTTGAACCGCAACTTCAATGGTCCCTGGGAAAACGGCGGGATCATAAGTGTGGATAAAATGTGGCTTGAGACTCGGGGTCCCTTGTTCCCCGGCACCTCCAGCTTTGTTACACGCCTTGGCGGGTTGGGGATTGCTTATTCGCCCTATACTGCAATTGTCGGCGAAAACGGGATCAGCGTGGATGAGATCAACCTGGGCCCCGCTTCTTTAGGGGCCTTTTACGCCTGGGACGGTCCGGACAGCGTGGTACAAGGAGCCCGTCTTGGTCTTTCCCCGATTGACGCTGTGAAAATTCAAGGCAGCGTGGTGAAGGCTGATCAGAATTACTACGATATCCAGGCTCAGATTACCCCCGCCGATTTTATGAAATTGACCGGGGTATACGCAACCGAAGAAGCCGAAGAAGAGCATGCCTTGAAAGTCGACGCCGCAGTGCAAGTCTTCCGGGATCTGCAGATTCGGGCCGGTTTTCGTGATATCACCGAAAACTTCAGCCCGAAATACGGCGATCCCAACTATAAAGACCCGAAAGTGCCTTATTATGTCCCAGGGCAGGAAGGGTTCCTGGCCGGCGCCACTTTCAAACAACCGAACCTGGTAATAGAGGGCACTTACACCTTCTTTAACGACCAGTTCAAGTTCGCAGCCACCCGTACGCTGGGGCTGGGTGACATTAACTTCGACGCCGTCCTGGAGGGAACGTACAAAACGGATATCTCCGAGATACGCAATTTGGAAGCCGGCGTCAAGTATAAGGCGCCCAACGGTTTGAACCTTGAGGTCGGGTATGACTTCATTGTGCAACAGCCCAGTGCATCCGTGGAATTGCAAATGGCGTTTTAAGCGTCTTCCAGTGAAAAAGACGGGGCTCATCTTACAGCCCCGTCTTTTTTTACGCAATTAATTTGGAAGGAAAAGAAAAATGAGAGCAGGAAAAATTAGTTTTATGTCGAATAGTATCTGTTGAAAAGAACCGGTATGAAAAAACCGGTAAAAGAAGGTGTATAAGGGGACCTGCTCCGGCCAGGTGAGGCCGGAGGCAAATTATGACCAGATTATTCCGAAATTAGTTCATAAAGATAAAGGGTGGAGCTGGTTCGTGTGTTTACTGGTCAAAGTAGGAGGTGGAAATTTTAGACTAGAAATTAATATAAAATAATAGATATAGATATCGAGAACTTATTAAATTTATGATAGATGGAGGAGATCGCATGGCTAAAGTAGTTTTTGATCATGTCTACAAAAAATTTCCCAATGGCGTGGTGGCGGTAAATGACGCCAACCTGGAAGTGAGGGATAAGGAGTTTATTGTTTTTGTCGGACCGTCCGGTTGCGGGAAAACCACCTCCTTGCGGATGGTTGCGGGCCTGGAGGAGATAACTTCCGGTAACATATATATCGGTGATCTTTTGGTGAATGATGTGGCGCCGAAAGACCGTGATATTGCCATGGTCTTCCAGAACTACGCCCTCTATCCCCATATGGACGTCTATAACAACATGGCTTTTGGCTTAAAGTTAAGAAAGTTCCCGCGGGCTGAGATTGACCGCAGGGTAAAAGAAGCCGCCAGAATCCTTGGTATTGAAGCGCTTTTGGACCGGAGACCGAAGGCCCTCTCCGGTGGTCAGCGGCAGCGGGTCGCCCTGGGCCGGGCTATTGTCCGGGAACCGAAAGTCTTCCTCATGGATGAGCCTCTTTCAAACTTGGACGCAAAACTCCGCGTGCAGATGCGCGCCGAGCTCTCCAAACTCCACCACAGACTGCAAACTACAGTGATCTATGTCACCCACGACCAAGTCGAAGCCATGACCATGGGTGACCGGATCGTTGTGATGAAGGACGGCATTATTCAGCAGGTCGGTAAGCCGTTGGATATTTACGACAGACCTGCCAATGTCTTTGTGGCCGGGTTTATTGGTACTCCGCCCATGAATTTCTTGGAAGGGGTTTTAAAAGAAGAAAACGAACGGCTTTATGTGGATCTGGAGACTTTCCGGATCTATGTACCGGAAGGCAAGTTCAAGACCGCCAAGATGTATGTGGATAAGGAGATCATTGTTGGTATTCGTCCGGAAGATATTCACGACTATGACTTCATGCCTGATGCCAATCCGGAAACCATCGTCCTGGTCACGGTTGACGTCAGCGAATTGATTGGGTCGGAAATCTATCTTCATGTCTCCAACGGCCCGCACAGCTTCACTGCGCGGGTTGACGCCCACACCAAGGCGACAGATGCTGACGAACACCAACTGGTCATTAAGAACGATAAAATCCACCTCTTCGATAAGGATACGGAGAAAGTTATTCCTTAAAACGGTTATTGTGAGTATGCGCACGTGCTCTCCATGCGCACACGTACGTAGTACGTCGTGATCGCGCCCAGCGCCTGCGCTGGGCGCGACGAATCCCCCATCTACCGGTGGGGGATTCTTAGTTTAAGGAGGAGGCGGAGTGGATGTCGGCTGCGAAATATATTGGAATTGACCTGGGCGGGACAAAAATTGCCGGGATTTTGGCGGATGCGGGTGGAGAGGTATTGCATCAGGAGAAGATCCCGACCAGGACTGAAGAGGGTCAGGAAAAGGTGATCGCCAGGGTTTTTGGGTTGATCCGTACCCTGCTGGCAATGGCCGGCACGGGGGAGGTAAAGGGAATCGGGCTTTGTTCGCCGGGTCCGTCCGATCTTAAGGCGGGTATAATTATTGAAGCGCCAAACCTAAAGTGGAAAGATTTGCCGCTCATTGCCCTTCTGGAAGAGGAGTTTAACCTGCCGGCGGTCTTGGAGAATGACGCCAACGCCGCGGCTTACGGCGAGTATGTCTATGGTGCGGCCAGAGGGAGAAAAGACCTGATCTATCTGACAGTCAGTACCGGAATCGGCGGGGGGATTATTATCAACGGTAAACTCGTTTACGGGCGTAATTATTCCGCGGGCGAAGTGGGACATATGGTTATTCTCCCGGATGGACCGCTCTGCGGCTGCGGGCGGAGGGGTTGCATTGAAGCGTTGGCTTCCGGTTCCGCCATTGCCCGGGAGGCCAAAGCCCTTTTACTGAAGGAGCACCAACGCGCGCCCGGGCAAGTGGGCTTGTTGTGGGAGATAACCGGGGGCGACCCGGAACGGTTGACCGCGAAAGAGGTGGGAGAGGCCGCTACGCAAGGTGACCCGCTGGCGCTTTCGGTTTTGGAAAAGGCCTTTGGTTATTTGGGTGTTGCCCTGGGGAACCTGGTGAATCTGTTGAACCCGGAGATTATTGTTATCGGGGGCGGAGTGGCCGCGCTGGGGCCGCTTCTTTTCCGCCCGGCCGTGCGGGCAATGGAAGCAACTGCCTTTGCCCATATGTGCCGGGATTTGCCGGTTGTTCCCGCCCTCTTGGGCGGCGAAGCCGGAACCAAAGGCATGGTGGCACTGGCCCGCCAGAAAATACCGGCAGGGGTGTAAGTGCCGGACAGCCCGGGAAGCAGCGGCAGGGATGTAGGCGCCGTGCTATTCGGAAAATACCGGTGTCAAACCGGTTTCGTGCGCACGCGTACTCTCGCGCGTATTCTCTATTATAGCCGGACGGTTCTCTGGGAAGAACATCTGGCAGCCCTGCAGCAGGCCGTCGCTGATCACCTCAGCCATCTGCATTACCAAGTTAAGCCGGGTATTTTGCAGAACGAGGTATTCCATGAAACCGCCGACATTTACTACTCCCACCACATGTAAATTGCCGACTGCAGGCAAGGATTTGTTGACACCGGTACCCGGCTGGAGCGGTCCCAATTTTATCGTTATGTAGCCGATGCTTTCCGCCTTTCCCAAACAGGCATCAACCGCTACGATGTAAGGACGGTGAAAGCGCCGGTGGATTTGAACGGTGGTTTCCTCTAAATTGACGGCGTGAACCGGTTTTTCCAGGGTACCGTAGACTTGAAAGAGCGTTGATCCGGCAGCCTGTAACTTACTGCCAATTAGGGGTCCTAGGCTGTCACCGGTGGAACGGTCGGTACCAATACAGAGGATGACCAAAGGCCGTTCCAGGGGATACTCCCTTTTTAGAAACTCTTTAAACTGGTGACCAAAAAGCTCCCTGGCTTCCGGTTGATGGACATGGACCCGGTAAGAAGCTGAAAAATTTTTCTCCGCGGGTATTTTTGGGAATAACGGCCACTTCAAAGCCTTTTCACCTTTCTTTCGAGGACATTTGCACGCCTCCGCCTTTCACCCGGCCGGGTTCGCTGTGCGTATTCAGTCTATTGTATGCGGGAAAAGGCGAGGGTATACATGCCGTTTCCAAAAACCGGGAAAAAGGCTTTTGCTACCGGCTTCTCTTTCGTGGTATAATATAATAAGCAAAAAAGGCCACAGGTAAGACGGCATAGGCAGGGAAATCCGTCGCCAATGTGCGGAGGTAAAAAACAAAAAGATTCAGCTGGACGTATGCGCCGGTCAGGCCGGAGATTTTTCACCGGGGTAATCGCTGTTTGTCTCCTGTTTTGCTTCTCTGCATCCGGGTGGCATGGGCGGAAAGTAATCCTGGAGGGCGTTAGTATTGCCGGAATCCCCCTTTCCGGGTTGCAACCGGAAGAGGCGGCTGTCTTTTTAAGCCACCGGTTGGAATTTTTACTGGAACGCCGGGTGGAACTGCGAGACAACAACTTTGTCTTTGGGTTTATCCCCAGCAGATGCGGGTTTTATCTGGACTACCCGGAATTGGCGGCGGAAGCCTTTGCCCAGGGGCGGG
>Ga0079223_10001075_pt1 | contig 15680 bp, 14 predicted proteins | sample Stecom2011_FD_75072 | JGI IMG/M metagenome (GOLD analysis project Ga0079223, IMG submission 75072) | Agricultural soil microbial communities from Utah to study Nitrogen management - Steer compost 2011 | ecosystem: Environmental > Terrestrial > Soil > Agricultural land | place: USA: Utah... | reverse complement strand
GGAAAGTGCGGGTAGCCAGGTAAAAGAGGGCCCGCCCGTAAATCCCGGCCGCAAGCATGAGGTCTGCCACCTGAATATACTCGTCTTTCTGGTGGGCCAATTGCGGACGGCCGGGGAGGTTGGGCCCGAAAGCCACCCCATTCCCCAGGGCGGTGGCGTAAGTTCTCCCGCCAATCGCCAGCGGTGGGCTAAAGTCGCCGGTCTCTTCCTGGTAGGCGGCGAGCAAAGTCCTTACCAGCGGGCTTTCCGCCGGGAGGTAATGGGGCGGCAGGCCGTGACGGCCGGTAATTTCAAAACCGCCCCCGCCCAATTCCGCTTTTATACGCGCAACGATAGACTCCTCATCAAGGCAAAGGGGATATCTGATATCCAACCCCAATTGGACTTTCCCGTTGCCAATGGCGATCGTCCCCAGGTTACAGGTGAGGGCGCCGGAAATCTGGTCCTGGCAGGCGATCCCCAGCCCCTTGCCGGTAAAATCCGTAATTTTCTTCGCCAGCAGAGCAATGGGTTCCCACGGTCCGTCCTTCTCCCCCAGCGCAGCCAAAATTGCCAAGAGGCGAATTATGGCATTCTCCCCCAGATGCGGCAGGCTGGCATGGGCCGCCTCTCCCTTGACCTGCAACCGGATCTGGCCGCCGGTTTTCTCCAAGGTAACCCGGGGGTCTTTGGCGCAGATGTCCTGGAGGCGGTCCCAGACACCGGCCCCGGAGTCCGCCGGTAAAAGAAGCGCTTCTGCGCTCTCCGGTACCACGTTGTGGCGTGTTCCTCCGGTCACGCGCAACAGTTCCAACCCGCCGGCAGGGGAAGGGTTATACCCGGCCTGTAATTGCAGAACAACAGACCCTTTTTCGCAGTGAATTAACGGAAAATCGGCGTCCGGGACAAACCCCAAGGCTGGCTTGGGCGCCTCTTGAAAATAATGCTTCATGCACTGCCAACCGCTTTCCTCATCACAACCAAAGATTACCCGGATTTTTCTGGCCGTTCGTATACCTGCTTCTTTTAAGGCCTTCAAAGCGTAAAGGACCGCTACTGCCGGCCCTTTGTCATCAACCGCCCCGCGCCCGTAAATCCGGTCACCCGCCAGAACCCCATGGAAAGGAGGGTGCTGCCACCCCGCGCCGGCGGGAACAACATCCAGATGCAGCAGAACGCCAACGTCTTCCTCGCCTTCTCCATATTCCAGGTGCCCGGCGTAACCCGAAAAATTCTCTGTCCGGAAACCTTCCTTCTCCCCCCAGGCCAGTACATACTCAAGAGCCCTGGCGATCTCCGGACCAAAGGGAGCGCCCGGGCCGGCCGGGCTGCTTTTCTCACTGGGGATGGCAATTAACTCTTGTAACCTCAGAATCATTTCTTCCTGATATTGGTTGATGCGCGCGCGTACGGGCGCAAACCCTGACAAGTCCACTCCAGTTCTTCCCCCCGCACCAAAGCTTCAGTAATATGTGGTATCTATTATATCTCCAAATCATTAATGGCCGATCAGCCACCGCCAAAACCGGAAGCTGTTTTCCTGGATAAAACTCTCCCCTGTGGCCCAGCCTTTATTGGCCACAGAAAACTCCCAAAACCATTTACCGGCCAGGTCCGACAGTTCTTTGGCCGCCGACGGCCGTAAAGTAACCAGGTTACCGCCGAACCGCCAGAGCCCTTCTTTTTCCGCAGCCGCAGGAATAATCCGGGACATAATAATATCACCCTGCTCAATTTGGCCACTCTCTTTTACCAGTACTTCCACTTCGTTCTGGCGGTAAAAATCGGTAAGCAGCAACCGTGATTTGTCCACGATCGCCTCAACCCTAAACAAACTGAACCTGCTGACCCTTATGTTTTGTAGAAATTCTTCCTCCTCCACCTGTAGTTTCTCCGCATTCTCCGCTATAAAATAGTCGATGATTTTTTCCCCTCCCGGAAGCGTCCGGTCACAGGTGATAAAGATTAGTAGTTCGAGGATGAGATCAATGGGCAAAGGCGGGGTTTCCACCCCGACAAATTGAAAGAACACATCCCCAACAAAGTTTTTCCACTTCTCCGAAGTCTGAGTATAATTCATCAGTTTACGGAAGACCTCGGCCGCCACGGGAGTAAAGAAGCCTTCTGTAACCTCTTCTGCTCCCTCCCGGCCTTCGGCTTCCCGTAAAGCCCTTTGGATCTGCTGCCACCTTTGGCTAATCCCACCCGGGGATACAGAAAACGATTTTGCTAAAAAAGCCTGGTTAAGCCATTTGTGCCCGCGAATTTTCCCCAAAAAATAGATGACCGCAGCCGCCCAAGTCCGGCTGTTGGCCCGGTAGTTCCCGCTTTTTTTGATATAGCGAACCCAAATTTCTTCCGCCTTAGCGATATCTTCCGGAGAAAAACTATGCCGTCGCAGCCAGGCGGTGATCTGGTTTAAAACCTCTTCCTGTGGTTTAAGAAGAAAATCCTTGTTGTAGCCGGATGTATGGTCTTTCACCAGAAACCCTCCATCTCTGGAATTTTACGCTTCCGTTTTTCTATATTTCCTCCTGATCTTATTTACTCCTTCCTGTAATGGTCCTTTTTTTTCTAACATTTTTTTCTTTTTCGGCCATTGCCAAGCTTTTCTGGAACGCATCCCAGCTAGCTACGGAAGCCGCGCACCCCATGATCATCATAGGCACTACAGTAGCGGCAGAGGGCGCCGCAGGCATCTATGATATAATGATTTAGAAATGATCTCACAAAAGGCGTTATCCAAGTCTCTATAAAGAAGTAGCTGGGGAGGATAGAAAGTGCCTGACGACTTGCTAGAGATATACCACCGGCTCCTGACTCATTTTGGTCCCAGGCATTGGTGGCCGGCCAAGACCCCTTTTGAGGTTGTTATCGGGGCCATCCTCACCCGGGCCGTAGCCTGGCGCAATGTGGAAAAGGCCATTGCCGCTTTGGAAAAGGCCGGCCTGCTGACCCCGGAGGCCCTTTACCGGTGCCCGACGGAACAGTTGGCAGCGATGATCCATGCTACCCTTTATTACCGGGAGAAAACCAAAAAAATCAAGGCGTTTCTCGCCTATCTTTTTCAGAACCACACCGGTGATTTGGAGCAAATGTTCCGGCTGCCCCCGGACCGTCTCCGCCGGGAGCTGCTAAATATTTACGGTATTGGTGAAGAAACCGCCGACTCGATCCTCCTATATGCCGGTGGTTTCCCCTTTTTTGTCGTTGACAGCTATACTAAAAGAATCCTTTTCCGGCTTGGTCTATTACCGGAGAAGGCCAGTTACCGGATGGTTCAGGATTATTTCCAGGCCCGGCTGCCCAAAGACTCCCAACTCTATAATGAATACCATGCACAACTTGATGCCCTTGGTCAGTATGTCTGCAAGACCCGGCCGCTTTGTTCCGAATGTCCCTTACTGGATCTCTGCGCATACGCGCGGGAAAACAAGGAAAACCAGCAGAAGCAGGATTGAGCAGGACTTAAGCAGAACCGTTCCCCTCAACTGCCTCCTGTCCGGGCTTGTCTTTTCCCAGCCCGTCTTCAGCCGGCGGCTCTTCTGGGCTGGTCCCTGGCTTTACCTCCCCTTCTTCCGGGGTTCCCTGCTCCAGTGCCCCCTGTACCAGGGCCGCCTGTTCCGGCCTCCCACCGCCGGGCAGGAGAACCACCCCAACGTCCCCTTTAATCTCTACCCGGGTATTAAAAGCGGCAGAAAGTTCCTGGATCTCCCGGAGCAACCTGCTGGCCTCTTCTCCCTTGAAAAGCTGTGGTTGAAATTCTACCTCATAATTGTTAATATTGATCGGATGGATCTCCGCTTCACGCACGCCCTTCCGGTCCAGCCGGACTTTGAGGATTATGGAATCCCGTGTACTCGAAGAATAGCCAGCGAAGATAAAATTGCCCAGACTGTAGGCGATGAGTCCGTTTTTATAAACCTCCACCCCCTGGTGAACATGGGGATGATGCCCAAAAACCACATGCGCACCGGCATCAATACAAAGCCGGCCAAAGCTGCGTTGGTAATCCCGGGGTACTTTTACCCTTTCACCACTCCAGTGAAAAGAGACCATCACCAAATCCGCCAAGCCGGCGGCCTTCTGCACATCTTCCCGGATATGTTCCCAAACCCCGCGGGCTGTTCCCGGCCGGTCGGACCCGGCATTAAACTCCAAAGGGAAGGTACTATTATAAGCCAACACCGCGATGCGCAGCCTTTTCCGCTCCATGAGCGCCGGCCTCCGGGCCTCCTCCAGGTTTCTCCCGGCTCCGGCGTACGCAACCCCGTGCTCTTGCAGAACGGCAATGGTATCCTCCAGTGCTTCCGGGCCGAAGTCCATTATATGGTTATTGGCCAGGCTGACAAAATCAAAACCGCCGGCGATTAAAGCAGGCGCCACCCCCGGATGGCAACGGAAGGTATATTTCTTCTCCACATAAACCTCCCCCCGCTGCGAAAAGGGGGCTTCCAGGTTCCCAAAGACTAAATCCGCATGGTCGAAAAGCTCGCGTATTCCCGGATCCGCATACGGGTAAGCCGGGTTCTTTAACAATATTGGCTCCAACCAACTGGAGAGGTACAAATCACCGACCATCACCACGGTGATCTCCCCTGCCGCGGCCTCTTGACCCCCGGCGGCTTCCGCGCCAAGCGCAGGGTTGCCACTGTCAGCAATCGCCCCCGTGATTATTAAAAGGATAAGTATTGGCAGCAGGATAAAACCGCGCCTGTTCATAGCTCAGTCCTCCTCTTTTTCCGTTTTATCTTCGAATTTCTCCCGGAACTTACGGAGATTTTTCCGCCAGGCGTCACCGGCGGGGTCTTCTTTCTGCGCCTCCTTTACCCGGGCTTTATACCTTTCAAGCAGGCTATTGATCCGTTCTACGCAGGCTTCGCAGTCTTCATGAATCTCAGTATTGGTAAAGCGGAGCACATGGTAACCGGCAGCCGTCAACTGCGCCGTCTTTTCCTCATCCTTCATCTGTTGCGCTGTACTTAAGTGGAAAAACCCGTCGATTTCCACAGCCAGATGCCCTAGGGGGATCAAAATATCCACCTCCCAGCCGGCCACCTTTTGGTTCTCCCGGTAGGGTATTTTCTTTTCCCGCAACCCTTGGGCTAGTTTTTTCTGAGCTGCCGTTATTGAAGGCTGAAGCCGCATTCTTTCCCTCCCGTCCTTACCGGAGATTTCCTCAATTCATCTTGACAGTGGATATTCTATACTTTATAGTTATTATAAAAAACACCGGATGTTATTGGCTGTCCTTATAAACCATAAAGATCAATATATATTAGATAAAACATGGTTGGAGATGTTTTCACTATATATTTAAAAGAGGTGTTCCCTTTGACCAAAAAAGAGGTGTTGCAAAAGGCCCGGGAGTTACAGGTAAAATTCATCCGCCTGCAATTCACAGATATCCTGGGGGTGGTAAAGAATGTTGCTATCCCCCTCCAACAGCTGGAAAAAGCCCTGGACAACAAGATTATGTTTGACGGTTCTTCCATTGAAGGGTTTACCCGTATTGAAGAATCGGATATGAACCTGCGGCCAGTTCCTGAATCATTTACCCTGTTTCCCTGGAAACCCGGGGGCACTCAGGTCGCCCGTTTGATCTGTGATGTCTACACCCATGAGGGGGAGCCTTTTATCGGTGATCCCCGTTATATCCTGCGCCGGGTGGTAGAAGAAGCAAAAACCATGGGTTATTCCATCAATATCGGTCCGGAATGTGAGTTCTTCCTCTTCCGCTTTGACGAAAAAGGTATTCCAACTACAATCACTCACGACCAGGGCGGGTATTTTGATCTTTCACCCGTTGACCGCGGTGAAGACGCCCGGCGGGATATAGTGCTCGCCCTCAATGAAATGGGGTTCGAAGTCGAGGCCTCCCACCATGAGGTGGCTCCCGGCCAGCACGAGATCGGCTTTAAGTATACCGACCCGCTCCTGGCGGCGGATCACGTCTCAACATTGAAATTTGTCACCCGGATTATTGCGCAAAAACACGATCTGCACGCCACATTTATGCCGAAACCCATTTACGGGGTGAATGGTTCAGGAATGCACACCCATATTTCCCTTTACAAAGACGGGAAGAACGCCTTTTTTGACCCGGCGAGGCCGTACCAATTGAGTGAAACCGCGCTCCATTTTATCGGAGGGCTTCTGGCCCATGTTGGCGCGTTCACCGCGGTCACCAACCCGCTGGTCAACTCCTATAAACGCCTTGTTCCCGGGTATGAAGCGCCGGTTTATATCTCCTGGTCAGCAACGAACCGCAGTGCCTTGGTGCGGGTCCCGTCATCCCGGGATGAAGGAACCCGGGTGGAAATACGCAGCCCGGATCCGAGCTGCAACCCATATCTGGCTTTTGCAGTCATGATCGCTGCCGGCCTGGACGGGATTAAAAACAAAATTCAGCCGCCGCCTTCCGCCCAGAAAAATATCTACCAGATGTCCGCTACGGAGCGGGAAGCGGAAGGGATTAAAAATCTCCCTGCCAACCTGCGAGAAGCCTTGGCGCAAATGGAAGGTGACCCGCTCATCCGGAAAATTTTGGGCGAACACATTTATCAACACTTTTTACACGCCAAAACCATTGAATGGGATCTCTACCGCACTCAAGTCCATGACTGGGAAATCCGGCGGTATTTAGGAGTGTTTTAGTCCGGAAGAAATGATCCGGACAGATGCAAAGAAAGCCCCTTTCTAAGGGGCTTTCTTTATACGCCAAATGCATACGTATACGTACGTCGTACTGAGTACGAAAAATCCCTCCGGACGGGCATTTCCGGCCCCGATTGCCTGCCACTCATTTCTCCGGTACCGGTGACGCCTGTATCTTCGGGGTATCAATCCGTAAGGCTTTACCCCGGTCTTTTTGGTCTTTCGGAATCTGCTGGCAATTCCCTTGAAAGACCGCTCCTTCCTCCACCACGAGCAGAGACATTTTTGCTTCTCCTTCTACTACGGCGGTGGGTACCAGTTCCAATTTGCCACTGGCCTCCAATTCGCCCTTGATTAGCCCGGCCACCGTAATATCCCTGGCTTTAACCTTCCCACTCACCTGCCCGTTTTCCCCTACCACCAGATCGCTCTTGGTAATAATATCGCCTTCAAATTTCCCATCCACCCGGATTGTACCTGATGATTCCAACCTCCCGGTGAGGGAAGATTCTTGCCCAATCAGGGTGTCGATTTTTTTATTCCCCATTTCCGTAGTGCTCCCCCGTTTCACTGAAACTCCTCCTTCTTCTCTCTCTGCGTATTATTGCCATAAATAAGTAGTGGGATTTACCGGCTTGCCGTTGACATGGACTTCGTAATGAAGATGGGGGCCCGTAGTATTCCCACTATCTCCCGAATACGCCACAACTTGTCCCTTACTTACCCACTGGCCTTGTCTGACTACTAAATTACGATTGTGTGCATAAAGAGTACGGTAACCATATCCATGGTCAATAATTACCGTCCAACCGTACCCCCCGTAAAAATTAGCGCGCACAATCCGCCCGCCCGCAGCAGCACGAATAGGAGTACCTTTCCGCGCTGCTATGTCAATCCCCCGGTGAAAATCATGTTTTCTGGAGATTGGATGGATACGATAGCCAAAGCCCGAGGTTATCCGTCCGTACACCGGCCAGATTGTCGGGGTGTAATCCAGTTCTTTATTAAAGGCCCGGAGATCCGCAGATAACTTGTCTAGTCTTTCTTCGGATTTTTCCAGCTCTTTTTCGACAAAATCCAGGTTGGTATTGAGAATCTCCAGTCGGGTTAGGTCGTTATCAGCACTGGAGAGGTTGTACGAGGGGAGACTGATCGGGCGGTAGGTATAACCCCGGTTAGCCGATCTGCTTTGCCCGGCCTTGTGGAGGATGGAGTTGAGGGTCTCACGGATCTCGGCAATTAACTTGTTGGTATTATTAAGCCGCTCCTCCATCTCATGGGTTTTTTCGATTGAGGGGTTGATTTGCTTGAGGTCCCGTTCCTGACGGGCGATGATATCACTCAATTGGTCAATCTTCTGCTCCAAATGGCTAATCTTAAGCAGCCGTCCTGGGTACCGGCATAAGAAATAAACATCCGCCGCCAATAAACAGAGACAAAATATTGTTAAGAAAAAAGGTATGCTCAGGCTCTTAGTTGTCCCTTGAAAATTGGGAACAACCATGACGGTATAGCCTTTACCCCGCTTTTTCTTTATGTAAGCAATTATTTTCTGCCATATCCGCATCGGTTCCATACACCCCTTTTAGACCGCTCCCTCCAGTGCTTGGGAGTAAACATTGTTTGTATTGACCTGAACCGCAACAAAATGGGCGGAAAAATCCGTAGATGAAATATTCTCCATATTTTACTTAAATCCTTCTTCTTAGCTAGTAATTTTTTTACGATTTGTTACTTAAAGCCCGTGCTAAAACCTGCTGTTCCTCCTCGGACAAGGGATAACTGGATTTCCCGTTTTTAATCGCCTTGGCATAAACCCGTGATTCTTCCCGCCCGTAAATGCTGCTCAATACAACACCGTCCCCTTTACGATCCAGAACAACCAGGGAAAAACTTTGTTCCCCGCCGGTATTGGCAAAAGCCTTATACCTCAGTAGCGACCACCTTTGTAAATATCTGCAGGCCTCTTCACGATTTTTTTCAAGCTCTTCTTCCACCCGGGAGAGGCTCTCCTCTAGTCTTTTCGTTCTGTCCCCCAATCGCATTAGCACTTCTTCCAGGTTTATTTCTCCCTTTCCGGTCAACAACCGCCGGTACTGCCAGATTAGGTTGCGCAGGCGCCAGCCGATTACCAGCAAGATTATTACCCCTATTATCTGTATAATTAGCAGAAGTAGAAACAGGTTTTCACCCAGAAGCATTATAAGTCTCCCCTTTTTATGCCCTTTTAATTAAAATAATTCTTTTGCCATCATATTATCCTTTATTACTGCCTAAAATTTTCTCCCTTTGTTTCATCATACCCCTTGCAATGGTCGTTGTAAGGCCTCCACCGCCTGGCGCCTTCATCTTCCGGCGTGTAACCGGTACGCAGCAACAAACAGAACACTTGTTCTGTGCCGGGGCATTCTAGCCTAAAGTACGAATAGGCGGCGTGGGACCCCTCCGATCCTTAAGCCGCCAACCGCATCCCCGGTGGCAACGACTGTTCCCGCCCGATGAACGCGTACCCTCCCTAGGAAACAGCCGAGGGTTCTAACTGTAGTTGGCGGTGGTGACTAATTCTCGCTGGATCACGCCCCCGGCACAAGATTACTGTTTCACGTGAAACAGTGCCACAGAAGGTTTCTTAAGCTCAATCGCCCGGCTCCCGGAACAATGTTTCCGCAAACGGGAGCAGGCGCCGGTTAAAAGTGCCTGGGGGCAGCGAGGATTTCGACGATTCTTTCCAGTTCTTCTGCGGAATAGTACTCGATCTCAATCCGTCCGCCTTTTTTACCGCCCTTACTCTTGATGTTCACCTTGGTCCCTAAGCTTCGGGTTAACTCCTCAATTACTGCTTGTAGTTGTGGGTCTGGCCCCGGCTCTTTTGCCGCAAGCTTTTTTGGCCCGGACAATGTTTCACGTGAAACATTGTTGTCAGCCCATTGCCGCACAAGATCTTCGGTTTCCCGGACGGAAAGGTCTTTCTTGAGAATCTCTTCGCAGGCTGTAATCTGAGCCTGGGGTGATTCGAGCCCCAAAATAGCCCGGGCGTGTCCGGATGTGATTTTTTTCTCGGCAAGCCGGGCACGGACCTCTTCTGTGAGGTTCAGCAGGCGGAGAGTGTTAGTAATCGCTGACCGGCTCTTTCCAACTGTTTTGGCGATCTCTTCTTGTGTGAGTTGAAACTCATCAATCAGTTTCTTATAGGCCTCAGCCTCTTCCAGGGGATTAAGGTCCTCGCGCTGCAAGTTTTCAACCAGGGCAATCTCCATTGTCGTCCGGTCATCCATCTCTTTAAGAATCACCGGAACTGTAAACAGGCCGGCCATTTTTGCCGCCCGCAACCGCCGTTCGCCGGCGATCAGTTGGTGTTTGCCGTCAACTTTTCTTACCAGTAACGGCTGGAGAACTCCATGGGTTCTTATGGATTCCGCCAATTCCTCCAGGCTTTCCGGGGGGAACTCACTCCTGGGCTGATACGGGTTGGGAACAATCTCTGCTATTGGGACCTCCGTAGGGTTTTGCAGGAGATCGTCTTCCATCTCCGGAAAAAAAGCGCCCAGTCCTCTTCCTAGGCCTCTAGGTTTACTCATTGCCCACCACTTCCTTGGCCAAACTCATATAAGATTCAGCTCCTTTAGATCTTTCGTCATATATGGTTATCGGCAGTCCGTAACTGGGCGCTTCACTGAGCCTAATATTCCGGGGAATAACCGATTTGTAGGTCTTCTCCGGGAAAAACCTCCGGATCTCTTCGGCCACTTGTTGCGAAAGGTTGGTCCTGTTGTCGTACATGGTCAGAATTACGCCTTCGATGGTTAGCGAAGGGTTGGAATATTTCTGTACCAGTTGAATGGTTCTCATCAGCTGCCCCACACCCTCCAAGGCGTAGTATTCGCATTGGATCGGAACCATGACCCCGTCAGCGGCGGCCAAGGCATTCAGTGTTAAGTTCCCCAGCGAAGGGGGGCAATCGATCAAGACATAATCATAGTCTTCGCGGATGGGTTCAAGAGCCCGGCGCAGCCGTTGGTCACGGGACATCATCCCCACCAATTCGGCTTCCGCACCAGCCAGCTTAATTGTGGACGGAACCGCCCATAGCCTTTGTACCTGTGTGGAAAGGATAACCTCGCAAATGGGGATCTCGCTGATTAAAACATCATAAAGACATCTCTTGATTTCGCTCTTTTTCAGCCCCATCCCGCTGGTGGCATTCCCTTGTGGATCGCTGTCAACAACCAAAACATTCTTCCCTATTTGTGCCAGACAAGTCCCCAAGTTTACGGCGGTGGTTGTCTTGCCAACGCCTCCTTTTTGGTTGGTGATGGCGTAAACCCTACTCATTATACTGCCAACCTCCCTTATCCGGGTTGCGCGCGCGCGACTTTTCCGGATTTTTATCAGAAGTGTTATGAGGAAAAGTTTCCATTCCAAACCCGGTAAACAATGTGACCGTTTTTATCGGACCCCGCCGGTAAAAAAATCGCCTCCGGCCTATAATCCGGGGGCAAAAAGCCCCTTCCTGTTTGTCTATGGTTTATTGGAAGCAATTCGCGATCCAGGCCGTAACTTCCTGCCTTGCTCCAGAAGAATTTTTCCTGCCGGCCCCTCTTGGCAAGACCGTCAGAGCAAAGGCCGTTTCTTGGGTATTCCCGGCCGCCGCGGGTACCGTAAAGGAGTGGGAGAAACCTTAGCAAAAAACAAGAGGGTTCTTTCCCCTTTTTCCCAGGGTAAAGCATATGAATAAGTAGTGTGGAGCTTGCCGCCCAAAACCTCGCAAGCCGTAGCGGCCTCCGCTACTTCTTGCCGGGCTTGCGGTCCTTTATAAGCCAAAAAAAACCCGCCGCAACGGCAGAAAGGTAAGGTCAACTCCAGCAACTCCGGGAGGCGTGCCACAGCCCGCGCTGTAACCAGAGGAAATTGCTCTCGGTAAGAAGCCTGCGTCGCCAGGTTTTCCGCCCGGTCCGCAAGGATCGAAAGTGAAGAGAGGTTTTCTTCCTCTTTTATGCCCTGGAGAAAACAGGCCTTTTTCTTGTTTGCCTCCAGTAAGAATATGCTTTTGCCCGGGAAAAGCAGGGCAAAAAGAAGACCGGGGAACCCGGCGCCGCTGCCCACATCGAGCAGGGGGTCCCAGGTATCGGCTTGCCTCTCTTTCCACCAGGGAGCCTTCAGCAACGCCAGGGAATCCAAAAGGTGCTTGCTCACCACATCTTCCCAGCTGGTAAGGGCGGTCAGGTTCATCTCGCGGTTTGCCTGGAGCAGGCGGCAAAGATATTTGTACAGTTGCTGAACGTTCTCCGCGGGAAAGACTAACCCGAATTCAGCCAGGGCTTTTTGCAACAGCTCATAATCGGCGTTTACCGCGTTCACCGCTTTATCCTCGCTTCCAGCCAGATTAGGAGGGCACTTAGATCGGCGGGACCCACCCCGCTGATACGTGCCGCTTGTCCGATGGTCAGCGGGGCGATCCGGGCCAGTTTCTCCCGGGCGGCAGTGGAAAGGTTCGGTACTGTATTATAGTCAAACCCGGGAGGGATCTGTTTCTCTTCCATCTTCCGCAGGCGCGCGGCCATTTTCGCTTCCCGTGCCAGATAACCCTGGTATTTGATTTGGTTTTCCACAACCCGGCCTTCATCTTTGACCGGTGGCAATTCGTCATAAGCCTCCTGAAGCATTTGAAAAGAAACCCCGGGTTTCTGCAATAACTGCGCCAGGCTTATCCGTTGCTTAAGGACGACCCCTGCTTGCCCTGTAATCTTCCGGCCGGCTTCGGTCTCCGGATCAAAAGCGGTTTTTTCCAGAGCGGTCTGGATCTGCTGGATCCGTTCTTTTTTCTCCAGAAAACGCCCGTATTCGTCCTTCGAAAGGAGGCCGTACCGGTAACCGTATTCCGCCAACCGCAAATCGGCATTCTCCTGGCGTAACGAGAGCCGGAACTCGGCAAAAGAGGTCATAATCCGGTACGGCTCATCCAATTCTTTAGTAATCAGGTCATCTACAAGCACGCCGATGTATGCCTCATCACGGCGGGGAAGGAACGGACTTTCCCCTTTGAGATAAAGGGCGGCATTAATGCCGGCGATGATCCCCTGGGCGGCCGCTTCTTCGTATCCGGAAGTCCCATTGATCTGTCCTGCACAAAACAACCCCGGACAGTCTTTCAGTTGTAAGAAGGGGGTCAGTTGCTCTGCAGCTACCACATCATACTCAATGGCGTACCCGGGACGGACAATTTCCGCCCTTTCCAGGCCGGGTACCGTCCGGATGAACTCTTCCTGGATCTCCTCGGGAAGGCTGGAGGAGAGCCCGGAGACATAAACCTCGTCCGTACCGGCGCTTTCCGGTTCGATGAAGACCTGGTGGCGCTGGCGGTTGGGGAAATTGACGACCTTTCCCTCGATCGCCGGGCAATAACGGGTACCGATCCCCTTGATCGCCCCGCAATACATAGGGGCGAGATGCAAATTCTTCCTAATAATCTCATGGGTCCGCTCATTGGTATAAGTCAGCCAGCAGGAAGCCTGCAACCGTGGCTTCCAGGGGATCCAGAACGAAAACCCGTGGGGGGTCTCCTCCCCCGGTTGTTCCTTCATGGCGTCAAAATTCAACGAGCGCCGGCGGAGCCGGGCCGGAGTACCGGTCTTAAACCGCCGGAAACTGATGCCCTCGGTCGCAAGTTTTTCCGGCAAAGAGACGGAGGGATGCTGGCCCTGGGGTCCGGAAAGAAAAGAAGTAAGGCCGATATGGACCGTCCCCCGGAAAAATGTGCCGGCAGCCAGAATCACTACTGGCGCTTCCACAATGATTCCAGTGGAGAGTCGTAGCCGCCAGGAAACCGCTGCGCCCTTGGCCCGCTGCAAATCAATAATTTCCCCTTGTCGTAAATAGATCAAGGGTTCCCTCTCCAAGATTTCCAGCATAATCTCCTGGTAACGCCGTTTGTCAACCTGTGCCCGCAATGCCTGGACCGCCGGCCCCTTTTGCGTATTCAATGACCGCATTTGCAAGTGGGCCAGATCGGTTACCCGGCCGATTAAACCGCCTAATGCGTCCACCTCGCGAACCAGGTGCCCTTTGCCCGGTCCTCCTACCGAAGGATTACAGGGCATAAAAGCGATATTGCTAAAGTTGAGGGTCAGAAGAAGGGTTCGGAAACCCATTTTGGCAGTGGCATAGGCTGCTTCACATCCGGCATGCCCGGCCCCGACGACAATTACGTCATAGATTTTTGCCTGCCGTTCCATTGCTCTTCACCCTACTTCCCAACACAAAACTGGCTGAAGATGAGGTCAATTACTTCATCGGAAACAGTCCGTCCGGTAATCTCCCCCAATGCCTCCAAGGCGGCCCTCAAATCAACAGTTAACAAGTCTTCGCTCAAGCCGTCCCGCAACCCCGCTGTAACGCTCTGCAAATAGCGGATTGCCCTTTCCAAGGCATCCTTATGGCGAAGGCTGGTGACCATAACCGGATGTCCCCGCCCAAACTCCTTACCCACCAGTTCTTCACGGATCTTCTCCTGCAGGTCTTCCAGGCCCTCCCCGGAAACCGCGGAAACAGTCAGCACCGGCAAGCCTGAGAATTTCTCCGCCAAGCCGGCGGCGGTCAATCGGGGAGGCAGATCCGATTTGTTCAATACTATGAACACTCGCTTTTTCTCTTTTACTTGCCTGATTAACTGCTCATCCTCTGTGTTCAGGCCGGCGGCGGCATCCAGTACGATCAAGATCAATTCGGCCTTTTCCACCCAGCCCCATGCCCGGCGTACCCCTTCCTGTTCCAGGGGGTCGCTGGTCTCCCGTAACCCGGCAGTGTCAACCAAACGGACCGGTAGGCCCCGCAAGTTGCTGACCTCGGCCACAAAGTCTCTAGTGGTCCCGGGGATTGGGGTAACGATGGCCCGTTCTTCGTCAAGTAACCGGTTAAGCAGGCTGGATTTGCCGACATTAGGCCTTCCGGCCAGGACGACGGTGGCGGCTTCCCGCAAAATCCGTCCCTTTTCCGCCTGTTCTGCCAAGACGCTCAGTTCTTCAGTCACTTCCTGAATGGTGCGACCGGCTTCTTCCCGGTCCAATTCGGGGATCTCGTCCTCCGGGTAATCAAGGGCCGCTTCAATCTGGGCCAGTACCGCCAGCAACCGTTCTTCACTTTGCCGGAGATAGGCCGAAAGCCGGCCACTTAATTGTTCCTGAGCCGCTTGGTGCGCCAGGTCCGTCTGGGCGGTAATCAGATCAATGACCGCTTCTGCCTGGGCCAGATCGATCCGGCCGTTGAGAAAAGCCTGCTTGGTGAATTCCCCGGGCTCTGCCGGCCGGGCGCCGGCAGCCATGGCGGAGCTGAGGATCAATTCCAGGTTTTTTTGCCCGCCGTGTCCCTGAATCTCCAGAACATCTTCTCCGGTATAGCTCCGGGGCGCCCGGAAGAAAAAAAAGATCACTTCATCAATGACCTTCTGCGCAGAAGAAAGAACCACCCCCAAACGGACTTTCCGTTCCGGCCAGGTGGTTATTGTTTTCCCTGAAGGATGGCGAAGGATTTTTTCCCCAATCGCTTGCGCCTGCGGCCCGCTTATTCTAATGACGCCAATTCCGCCTTCTCCCGGCGGAGTGGCCACCGCAGCAATGGTTTCTTCCCACATTTTCTCTCACTCAATCTAGTTCCCGGTTTTTCCTTCTCGACTTCCTTTATCTTCCATTTCGTAGTCTTTTGGGGTGATCACAACCCGCCGGTAAGGATCCTTCCCTTCGCTGTGGGTTTGCACTTCCTCGTTGTTCTGTAAAGCCAGGTGAATAATCCGGCGTTCGTATGGTGTCATGGGAGGCAAGACTTCTTTTTTCTTATGAAGAGAGACGCGGGTTCCCACCCGGTTGGCCAGTCTTCTCAGGCTTTCCTCCCTGCGGTGGCGGTAACCCCCGACATCAACAATGATCTTCTCCTTTTCTTCACTGTTTTTGTTTACGGCCAGATTAACCAGGTACTGAAGGGAATTTAATGTCTGCCCGCGCCGGCCGATTAGTTTACCCAAATCAGAACCGTTGACATTCAAAACCAGGTGG
>Ga0079223_10001073_pt1 | contig 15693 bp, 13 predicted proteins | sample Stecom2011_FD_75072 | JGI IMG/M metagenome (GOLD analysis project Ga0079223, IMG submission 75072) | Agricultural soil microbial communities from Utah to study Nitrogen management - Steer compost 2011 | ecosystem: Environmental > Terrestrial > Soil > Agricultural land | place: USA: Utah... | reverse complement strand
GGCTTTACGTTCTTCGGAATAACGAGGCACTATCAACACCTGAACCGCCCAACTGGTTAAAAATTAAGTAGTGCCAACTATCCTGCCAGAGGGGGCTGTTATGAATCTTTGGCGTCTCTGTTTCTTAACATGTCCCGCAAGTACTCGAGTGGATGTTTCACTTCAGCATTATCGAATCGTCTAACCTGTGACCGACAAGAGTATCCTGAGGCAAGTACAACCCTGCGATTCTTCAAGTTTCTGATCTTCGGTCCCCAAGATAATTCATATATGGTTTTGGACGTACTCAGATTACGGGTTTCATGCCCATAAGTACCTGCCATGCCGCAGCAACCGGTGGCTTCAATTTTGAGTTCGATACCCAGCGCCTCAAATACCTGCCGCCATTGATCCAAACTACCGACGGCGTTTGTCTTCTCTGAACAATGCCCCATGAGAGTGACTTGTTTTCCAGACTCCAGTTCTAGAGTTTTAGTAAGCTTCTCGACCCTGGGTGCAAGGAATTCCTGAAGCAGCATAACCGTGGGTACTTTCGTACTAACGTACTTTCTATACTCCGACCGGAAAGCGAGGGTCATTGAAGGGTCGATGCCAACCAGAGGAATGTCGTACTTCGCGTAGTAACTCAGCAGGCTGGCATGCTTGCCTGCAATGGTCTCGAACTGTTTTAGAAATCCATGGACGTGCAGCGGTTTGCCATTCGGGTGAAAAGGCAGCAGCCAGACCCGCAGGCCAAGATATTGCAGAGATTCAAGGATGGCGGCGAATGTATCGGTCTCGAAGTAGCTGGTGAACGCATCCTGCACGATGATCAGTGACCGGGCCCGTTCATCCTCGCTCAGGCCTGCCAGCTCGTCGTGATTCACGATACCGATGCCGAGCCTGGCAGCTACCGCGATGGGTGTCTGCGGTGCGAGCAGCGGACTGTCCACTATGCCAATGTTCCGGACCAGCGCCTTGCCCGGTTCCCAGCGCATGAGGCTGTTGTATAGGGGGCGGGCCAGGGGATTGGCGATGAAGGGAATCAGTTGCTCCAGCCTCCCGATCAGATGATCCTTGAAGGGGCGCAGGTAGCGGCTGTGGTACAGATGCATGAAACGGGCGCGGGCTTCGGGAATGTCGACCTGGACGGGGCATTGACCGGAGCAGGATTTACAGGACAGGCAGCCGTCCATCGCTTCCCGGACTTCATTTGAATAGTCGTACTGCCCTCTTTTGCGTGCTCGGGTATTCCGAAGCCTCGCCGGCAGGCTCCGCAGTGCCGGAGTCGAATTTGTCTGTGCCGCCAGCGATTCGGTATCCAAACCTTGGTCGCCGAGCAGACGGAGCCACTCGCGAATGAGGGACGCGCGACCCTTTGGGGAATGCCGGCGGTCGCGAGTCGCTTTCCATGATGGGCACATGGCGTCGTCCGGATCAAAGTTGTAGCACGCGCCGTTGCCGTTGCAGTCCATTGCATCCGGCTGACTGCGTCGGCTGGCAAGGGGAATTGTGCGGTCCAGTGCTCCGCGCTGACCGGGCTCATCCAGTTTCACCAGCGGGATTCGGGCATCGGGAGTCGCAATCTTGCCCGGGTTGAGTTGGTTGTGCGGGTCAAAGGCCCGTTTCACGGCCTGCAACTCCGGGTAAAGGTCCCCGAAAAAACTGGGGGCAAATTCGGAACGGAAGCCCTTGCCATGCTCGCCCCAGAGCAGACCATGGTACTTTTGTACCAGTGCGACTACCTCCTCGGTGACCGAGCGAACGACGTTGATCGTTTCTGGATCCTTGAGGTCGAGGGCGGGGCGAACATGGAGAACGCCGGCATCCACGTGTCCGAACATGCCGTAGTTCAGCCCCTGGCGGTCGAGGACCGCGCGAAACTCGCCGATAAAGTCCGCGAGATGCTCCGGGGGGACGGCGGTGTCCTCGACGAATGCCACCGGGCGGGCCTCCCCGGATGTTTTGGCCAGCAGTCCCACGGCCCGCTTGCGCATTTTCCAGACCTGGCTGACCGCCTGTTCCCCGAAGGCGACGGCGTAGTGGCAAGCTGGCGTCCGTTTTGGATCGTCCAGCAGCTCAGTCAATTTTTTCACAGCCCTGCGAACCTCTTGCTCGCCGCCTCCGGTAAATTCCACCAGGTTCACGCCCCGGGTCGGGGAGTCCGGTGGGGTCGGAAAAAATGGCGCCACGTCGTGCCAGATGATGTCACTCCTGGCAAGTTCCAGTACCTTGCTGTCGATGGTTTCAATTGAGGCCGGCCCGGCTTCCATCAGGGCACGGGCATCCCGCAGGGATGCGTCGAAACTGTCGTACTGGACTACCACCAGAGCCTGGTAATCGGGGATCGGCATCAGATTGATTTTTGCCTCGACAAGGAAGCCCAACGTACCTTCGGAACCACACAGTACGTTGTTGGCGTTGAGTCGGCCCTGTTCATCGCGGAGGTGGGCCAGGTCATAACCGGTCAGACACCGGTTCAGCCTGGGAAAACGCTCCTCGATATCTTCTCGGCGACGGTCCCAGATATCCGCAAGGGTTCGGTAGATATCACCCGCCAGCGAGGCTTGTCCGGTCGCGGCTTTCTCCTGTTCGACATCTAGGGGACAGGTATGCAGCAGGCTTCCATCCAACAGGACGGTTTTCAGCTCCAGGACATGATCCCTGGTCTTGCCGTACATGACCGACCCCTGGCCACTGGCATCGGTATTGATCATGCCACCGATGGTAGCCCGGTTGCTGGTGGACAGCTCCGGCGCAAAAAACAGACCGTGCGTTTTCGCGGCTGCATTCAGCTGATCCTTCACGACTCCCGCTTCGACCCGCGCCCAACCTTCGGCGGCGTTGATTTCCAGGATCTGGTTCATATGACGGGAGAGGTCCACCACAATTCCATCTGTTAATGACTGACCGTTGGTGCCGGTACCTCCGCCACGGGGACTGAATACGATATCCGCCCAATCAGCTGTTGCCGCGAGGCGAGCCAGTGCCTGGACATCTGCCTTGTCCATCGGGAAAACCACCGCCTGCGGCAGCACTTGATAGATAGAGTTATCGGTCGCCAGTACCGTTCTGGTTGCGTAGTCCTGCGTCATTTCTCCCCGGAAACCTGAATCCTTGAGCGTCTTCAGGAACTCAAGGTAGCGGGACTGGGTCGGTGTGATTTGCTCAAGTCGCGGTAGCATGGTTGAGACTGCTTTCCTGTTGGTTCTGGTGGGGGTGGGACTGGGTCAGTTGTGCCAGAAGTTCTTTCGCCGGTTTATCACATAGTTCGTTAACGGCCTGCTCCAGGCAATTGGCTCCCGGACCGAGGGCAGGCTCGGCCAGTTCGTAAAATTTGGTGACAAGTTCGCTCTGGGCAATCTGGTTGCCCTGCGTGCCTCTCGCCTCGAACCGGTCGCTGACCAGTTCCCGGCCATCGTTCAGTCGGATTGCAACAGTGGCATATCTATTAGCCGGGAAGTAGGCAGAGAACTCGGCGGACTCGCAAAGCCGGACTTTTCCGCTCAGCCGCAAGACCTCGGGTTGGTCCAGATCATTGGTTACCGACTGCTGGTTCACCGTGCCGCGGTGCAAAGCACAAGCCACCGCCCAGGGCAGGCTGTATTGGGCCTCTTCGGTACTTTGAGGCTGGGACGTATGCAGCCGAATCGCCTGATGAAAGCTGGTGACTCGAATTTCCTCAACCTGCTCCATGTCAGGTATTGAGGCCCGGAGCGATAGCGCGGCTTCCACAGCAGGTTGGGCCCAATAGCACACCGGGTAGCGTTTGAAATAGGTATTCAGGAAATGCCAATGGGTACCGAGGTCCCGCCAGAGATCGGCCTCCTCGAGAAGCAATGCGGGGGCACCGGTAAAGCCAGACCTGGCCAGAAGTGCGGCGGAAATGCCGGTCATGGCGCCCCAGCCAGAGCCGTCTTTGAGCATGGTTGGATGGTCTATGCAGCGCATCATCTGGCTGCGTGGACCGTAGAACTCGGCGGTACCGAGTGCCTCCGCCAATTGCTGTGGCGTCATTCCCATTACCCGGGCCGCCACGGCGGCCCCGCCCAGGCAGTTCCACGCACCGGAGGTATGGTAATCGCAGGCTGAGCCATGAAGGCTGATACCGGCGCGAATGGCAATCTCATAGCCGATGGCCAGCTCCCCCAAAAACCGTCGTCCCGACAGGCCCTGTGTCTCGGGCAAAGAAAGGAGCCCGGGAAGGATGGCAACACCGGCATGACCCTTGGTCAGCACATGGCCATCATGGGCATCCAGGGCGTCAATCAGCCAGCCACCATAAAGGGCTGCGCCGGCACTCGAGGCCTGACCTTCCGCAAACAGTAGTGGCTGCCTGCCCGGGTACTGATTGCGTACAAACTCAAGGGCTATCCGGGCGAGGGGCGTGCTGGTTGCAGCTGCTGCCACGCCCAACAGGTCCAGCAGGCAGGTTTGGGCGAGCTCATAGACCTCGGTCGGCAGAGCGGTGGCATCAAGCTCCAGAATCTTCTTTGGTACTGACAGGTTGGGCATGGAAGGCACTCGATATTATTGTGCCTCCATCATTGAGGTTCACGGTCTGGCCGACTGCAAATAATGCGACATGGGCTTTAATAAAGCCGACAACTTCTACTCAGCCCTGCTCCCGTTTCTGCCTCTGTTCCCGGGGTGTCAGCCCGAAGCCCTTGGTATAGCAACGGGTAAAATAGGAAGTCGAGTTAAAGCCACAGGCGGTGGCGATCTGGGTAATGCTCATGGTGGATTGAAGCAACAGATGTTTTCCCCGCTCCAGGCGCAATTGCATGTAAAAGGCGTTGGGTGTGGTCCGCAGGTGAGTTCGGAACAACCGTTCCATCTGGCGCGTCGACAGGCCGACCTTCTCGCCGATCTCCGTGAGGTTCAGGACCTCCTCGGTGTGGTTTTGCATTAACTGGATGACTTTGAGCAGGCGCGGATGATTCGTGTTATGTCGGAACTGGAGTTCCATCCGCTGTTTGTCATTGGCCGGTCGGATCTGCGGATGGATGAATTGCTCAGCGCATCCCATGGCGAGATCTGCTCCATGCTCCAGGGCGATCTTGTGGCACATCATATCGAGGCTGGCCAGGCCGCCAGAGCAGGTCATGATGTTGCCATCAATCTCATACAGTTCCCCGGTCATGTTAAGTTCGGGAAACTCCTCCTCAAAGCTCTCTTTGTTTTCCCAATGGATGGTGCAGCGGTGTTTGGAAAGGAGCCGGGCGCGGGCCAGCAGGAGAGAACCGGTGGAGGTGGCACCTAGCGCCACCCCACGGCGTGAGAGCTGACGCAGCCATTCAAACAGCTTTTTGTCCCGGATAACGGTGGTGCCGATACCGGCGACCACGATCATCAGATCAATATCACTGGTTTCATCAAACCGCCGGTCCGGACTGATTGGCAAGCCGTTGCTGGCGGCCACGGGTAGGTTGTCCTGGGAAAAGATGTGCCATTCGTACAGCGGCTGCTCGCTCAGGCGATTGGCCGCACGCAGGGGTTCCATTGCCGCGATGAACGAAAGCATGGAGAACTGTGGAATGGCGAGAAAGCCGATTTTCCGGGTTTCCGGTTCTGTCATTGGGCTGCCTGCACGGAATGTCGCTTTTTTAGCGCATGATGGCGTTTTATTAAATTTTTGTCGATCCGGATTTTCTGATGATGGGACCCGTAGTCGTTAACAACAACGCCCATTGGCAGGAACCCGACATGATCGAACAAAAAGTGAAATTTCAGAGCGACAAGCTCACCCTCGACGGCGCCTTCTTCAAGAATGAGGAGCATGATGACCCGCGTTTGCCCATCATCATTGTTTGCTCCGGCTTCACCGGCCAGAAAAACATCCACCCCGAGCGTTATGCCCGGTTCCTGACCCAAAAGGGCTTCACGGTATTCGGCTTTGACTACCGCGGCTTTGGCGAGTCTGAGGGTGAGCGTGAGCATGTCCTCATTGAAGAGCAGGTTCGTGATATCGCCAATGCGGTGGCGGTAGTTGCCGAGCGCGCAAAAGAAGAAAAGCGCAAAGTTGTCCTGGCTGGCTGGGGCATGGGCGGCGGCCTTGTGCTGGACGCCTTCCGCGTCTGTGAGGACCAGGTTGACGGTCTGATTGCGATGAACGGTTTCTACGACGCTGTGCGTGTTCAGAAGGCCCTGCGCGGTGAGCATGGCTGGAAGCAGTTCCGCGCCTTTATGGCCAATGAGCGTCTGCGCCTGGCTAAAGGCGGAGAGGCCCAGGGAATTGACCCGTTCGAGATCTACCCTCTGGATCCGGTTAGCCGTGAGTACGTTTATACTGAGCTGGTCAAGGCACCCGGTTATGGTGTGACTTCCACGTTCGATTTTGCAGATTCGCTGATCAGCTTCTGCCCGGAAGCGCACCTCGATGAACGCTTCGCTCAGATCCCGCTGCTGATTGCCCACGGCGCCGAGAACGATCTGCACCCGGTGACAGAAGCTCGCTCTCTTTATGCCCGCTACCCGGGCCCGAAGGAACTCTTCCTGCTTGAGGGTGGTGGCCATACAGAATGGATGCTGGACGAGAATCCTAAGTTCCAGACCTTTGCCGGCAAGATCGCCGACTGGATCACTTCCACATTCTGATAGCTTTCCTGCGGCGGCCCCTGGCCGCCGTTTTCACTTCGAGTGACCGACTATGAGTTCTGAAATTCCCTTCTGTGAGGCAGCCCGCACGGTGGTGCGCCGGCCGGAAGTGGCAGTTCCGGCAAAGAGCTGTGACACCCACGCTCATGTCTTTGGCCGCCACGACGACTTCCCCTTCACCCCTAACCGCACCTACACCCCGCCAGAGGCGTCTCTGGAGCAGTATCTCAAGCTGCATCAGATGCTGGGTATCGAGCGGGGGGTCTTGGTACAGCCCAGTGTCTACGGCACCGATAACAGCCTTCACCTGCAGGCACTCCGGCAGCTTAGAGAGTGTGGATATGACTATCGCGGAGTGTGTGTGGTCGCCCCGGAAGTCTCCAGCAGTGAGCTTGAGGAACTTCATGAGGCCGGATTCCGGGGTGTTCGGATGAACCTGTTGTTCCGGGGTGGACTGCAATGGAATGACGTTCTGGGGCTGGCGGATCGGATTGCAGAGCTGGGGTGGCACCTTCAGTTCCTGATCAATGTTTCTGACTGTGACGACATTATGGATCGTGTTGCGGAGTTGCCGGTTCCTGTGGTTTTTGACCATATGGGGCACATGCCCGCGACCCTGGGCACCGACCAGTCGGGCTTCCGTAAGCTGCTCCGGTTGTTGGCGGACAACAGGGCCTGGGTGAAACTTTCTGGCAGCTATCGGGTTACTTTGCAGGACGAGTATCCCTATCCGGATGTCGAAGAAATCGCCCGAGCATTGGTGGCTGCCAATGCCAACCGATGTGTTTGGGGATCGGACTGGCCCCACCCTCATTTCTCGGGGCTGATGCCGGATGATACCGACCTGCTGGAAGACCTGGCCGTCTGGGTACCGGACGAGGAGACCCGGAAACGAATCCTGGTATCCAATCCCGCCCGCCTGTATGGATTTGATGATTGAAGCGTTGATGAAGATGTTCTTCGGGCGGCCATGGCCGCCCTTTTTTGTGCCTTGAACTCAGTACTGATCGTCAAGCAGGCGCCGGATCAGGCGGGTGTTGGAATCCCGCACCGTTGGCATCTCGAAGCGGGCGCGGTCGATGGACTCCTGATTCAGCTCTGCCTGAATAAGACACTCCCGGTCTTCTGCAGATGCGAGGATTTCTCCCTTTGGACCGAGGATACAGCTCCCGCCCCAGAACCAGAGATCTTTCTCGTGACCATAGCGGTTGGCCATCACCATCGGCGTGCCGTAGATCATGGCGTAAAAGCTGACATTGGTCTTCCAGTTGTCCTCGTTAGAGAAGTTCTCACTGACAACACCGGAAGCAGAATTGATCGGTGCCAGCATCAGTTCGGGCTGCTTCAGGAAAGCGCAGTGGGTCAGGGCAGGGTTCCACAGGTCCGCACAGATCAGGCAGCTGGACTCCCAGTGCTCGCGGATTTTCACGTTGCCGATCTGGCTGCCGGAATGGAACCACTTGCCTTCTTCCAGGCCGCCATAAGTAGGCAAATTGAGTTTGCGATGAACATGAAGCACCTCACCATCCCGCAGGTATGCCATGGCGTTGTAAAGTTCGCCTGCCCGTGCCCGCTCTACAAAGCCGACCACAAGTGTGATGCCTTTTGCCTGCCTGGCGAGGCTGAGCAGGGCCGGATCGTCCCTCCGCATGGCAACGGTGGGTGCATCACGCCCGACCTGGTAGCCGGTCAGCGACAGCTCAGGGAAGAGCAGTAGTTCCGCCCCACTCTGACGAGCCTGCTCAGCGTATTCGCGATGCCGTTCAAGGTTGGTTTCAACATCCAGCAACTGGCTGTTGATCTGTGCGACGGCCACATTGAGGTTGGTAATCATGTCGGCTTCTCGGTAATTGAATGACGGATATACAACTGCAAAAGCCCTGTGAACCGTTGGGGCGCACAGGGCGTTGTCTGACTAAGGGTTCAGATCAGGTCGTTCTGCTCAAGGAAGTTGCGGGCAACCTTCTCGATTTCTTCTTTCTCGACATCCACCTGGGCGTTCAGACGGGACATTACCTCGTTATCCAGCAAGCCGGAAAGCTCGTTGAGCTGGTCGTCCAGTTCCGGATTCTGTTCCAGGGTTTCCTGTCGCACCACCGGAGTGATGGCGTAGTCCGGGAAGAAGTTCTGGTCGTCCTCCAGAAGTACGAAATCAAATGCCGGGATACGTCCGTCAGTGGCGAAGACCAACGCCAGGTCCACTTCACCTTCTTTCAACGCAGTATAGGTCAGCCCTGAGTCCATACGCTTGATCTGGTCACGGGACAGTTTGAAGTCGTAGGCCTTGGCGAACGGGCGGAAGCCGTCTTCACGGGCGTACCACTCTGCATTGCTGGCAAGGACCAGTTCCTTGCCATTGTTGATGGCGGCAGCCATGTCACTCAGGGTCTTGATCCCCATGGCGTTAGCTTCTTCTGACTGCATTGCCAGAGCATAGGTGTTGTTGGCATCAGACGGATTCAACCAGACGAGGCCTTTTTCCATGTCCAGCTCGCGCACTTTTTCATAACCTTCCTGACGGCCGAGCTTTTCCTTGACGTCGTTGTAAACGATCAGGCCAGTGCCGGTGTACTCCCAGTACACGTCTACCTGACCATTTTCCTGGGCGGATCGCAGAACGGCACTGCCCATGCCCGCCCGGGTATCCACGTCGTAGCCCTTGGCGCGCAGGTACTGGGCAGTCATGGAAGTGAGCAGTTGTTGTTCGGTGAAGTTCTTGCCACCGACCACGATGGTTTCGGCAGCTGCGACGCCACCGAAGGTCATGGAGATGGCTAGGGTGGCTACGGATGCCAGTTTCTTGAGGGTTTTCATGTTTCGGTGCTCCAGGTGACTTCTTGTTTTGTGGCTGCCCCGCGCGGAGTGGCCAGTTTTCAAATCCCGGGCCGCTCTATGCGACCTCAGGCACGGGATGGATTGACGCCCCGGGGAACCATCAGGAACGCGCAGGCGGCGACCAGTATGTCCACAGTGATGGCGAGAAGGGCGGTCATGAGGGCTCCGGCCAGCATCATTTCGGTATCGAACAGGTCGATGCCGGTGAAGATCAGCTCGCCCAGACCGCCACCGCCGATCAGGAACGCCAGGGGCACGGTACCCACGTTAATCGCCAGCGCCGTCCGGATGCCGGCAAAAATGACGTAGGCTGCGTTTGGAATTTCCACACGCAGCAACATCTGTCCCGGAGACATTCCGATGCCCGAGGCAGATTCCTTGAGGTGCGCGGGAACCCCCAGTAACCCGGTATAAGTGTTGCGCACGATCGGCAGCAGTGAGGCGATGAACAGACCGAATACCGAAGGAATGAAGCCGATGCCCAGAAGACTCATGGACAAAGCCAGGATTGCCAGGGTCGGGATCGTGGTGCCCACGTTCAGCGCCTGCATGGCCCACTCAGAAACCTTGATGAAGCGTGGCCGGCTCAGGATAACCCCGAGCGGGATACCTACGACAATCGCCAGCGTTCCTGAAATGGCAGTCAGCTGAATATGCTGTTTGGTCAGGTAAACGATGTCTTCCCAGTAGAACAACATGCCGTCAATCAGACCCGAGCGCTGGAGGTAAACCCCCAGCAGGAGGACGACAACCAGTGCCGGCAACTGGAAGAAACGGGACTGTTTGAGCTTTTTCATGTGGCCACCCTGAAACGCCGCACGTTCTGGTCATCACTGCGGGATGACTTGTAGGTCGCACCCAGATAATGGGTAATGCCGCGCTGGGTCACCACGCCCATCAGCTTGCCCTGTTCGGAAACACAGGGCAGCCAGGTGGCGTCGTGGGTAAACATCTTGGAGGCGACGGTGCGGAGGTCGTCCTCGGGGTGAACCACGGTACGCAGGTTGTAGCTGTGCTGGCCGCATTTGCCTTTGGTCGTGGTGGCCACACTGCGGGAGATGTAACCCACGGGGCGATCATTGCCGTCCACAACAATGATGGCCCTCTCGTAGCCGGCATCGTCCATGCGTTTCAGGGCGGTGGTCAGCGAATCCTCCGCCGTGACCACACTGGATTCGGTTTCCAGCACCTCAGAGACGGTTACCAGCTGCAGGCGTTTCAGTGCTCGATCCCGCCCCACAAAGCCCTTGACGAAATCATTGGCCGGGTGGGAAAGTAGGTCATCCGGAGTGTCATACTGAATCAGCTTGCCGTCCTTGAAGATGGCAATGCGGTCCGCCATTTTCACGGCCTCATCAATGTCGTGACTGACGAACATGATGGTCTTCTTCAGTTCCCGGTGAAGCTTCAGGAACTCGTCCTGAATCACTTCCCGGTTGATAGGATCGATCGCACCGAAGGGCTCATCCATCAGCATGACTGGGGGATCTGCAGCCAGGGCGCGGATGACTCCGACCCGTTGCTGCTGGCCGCCGGAAAGCTCGTTCGGGTACCGCTTGAGGAAAATGGCGGGGTCCAGGGCGACCATTTCCAGCAGTTCCGAAGCGCGCTTAAGGTAGCGGCTTTTTTCCCAGCCGATCAGCTTCGGCACGATCGAAATGTTTTCCTCGATGGTCATGTTCGGAAACAGACCGATCTGCTGGATGACGTAGCCGATGTTCCGGCGCAGGGAGACGGTGTCCTGGTCCGTGGTGTCCTGGCCGTTGATCAGGACGCGGCCGGAGGTCGGGTTGATAATCCGGTTCACCATTTTCAGGGTGGTTGTCTTGCCGCAACCAGAAGGTCCCAGCAGAACGCAGATTTCACCCTGCGGTACCTCCATGTTGATATGGTCGGCGGCAGTCACTACACCGCGGTCGGTATCAAAAATCTTGGTCAGGTTATCGAGTGTAATCATGTTCCGTATCCCGGTTGTTGTTATCTCGAGGAATCAGAGGCTCCTGGGGGTCAATTTGCGTTGCAGTGACAGCAGGGAGCGGTCGGCGACAATGGCCAGAAGGCTGACGGCAATTGCGCCTACCACCAGTTGCCGTGGATCACTTTGCGAGATCCCGCGGCTGATCAGCACGCCCAGGCCGCCGGCACCGATGTAGGCCGCAATCGCCATGACGCCAATGTTCATAACCACAGCCGTGCGAACCCCTGCCATGATGACCGGCACGGACAGTGGAATTTCCACTTTCCTGAGCCGCTGGGCACTGGTCATGCCGATGCCCCTGGCTGCCTCTCGAAGACCTGGGCTGACGTTGTTAATGGCAGTGTAGGTATTCCGGATGATGGGTAGCTGGGAGTACAGCAGCACCGCAATAACGGCTGGCAGGTAGCCAATCCCGTGGCCAATGGTCGAGAGAATCGGAATCATGATTCCGAATAACGCAATGGATGGGATGGTAATGAGAACCGACGCCACGTAAAGCACAACTGTGGCAATGCGCTCGTTCTGGGTGATCGCAATGCCAATCGGAACACCCGTCAGCGTTGCCAGGCCCACAGCGACGACCACCAGACTGATGTGCTCGAGCGTGAGTTTGCCCAGCAGGTTCAGGTTGGTCATGATGAAATCAAGGATTTCCAAAGCGGAGCCCTCTTTTTGTGAGTTGTAATCGGCAGAAGTCCACGTTTTGTTGAAGGTAAACCAAAGAGGTCGCCTTAACTTTAAGGAAAACGTCGTGAAAGCGTACAAAAGCGACAGCCCACTTTATAGGAGGCTGGGGGTTCTGCCCCATTACTACGGGCATTCCTATAAAGAAGCTGAGTTGCTCCAAGGTAAAGTGATGGTCTATTGACTTGAATGTTCGCTTTGCGACCATCCCGCATCCCGGACAGCACCTAAACAAAAGCGGACATTCGGAAATGGCCGAATTGACCATAAAGCGGGCCTTTTTGCCGCGTCGCGCTACTTCATTATTTCTCCGATCCAATGGAATATACGACGCCTTAGGGAATAATCAGAGACCTCTTAGACAGGCTTCCACCATGGAAGCCCACAAGAATCTGCTTTAGCGACTACGAGAGCTACGCTTTGGAACGCCCGGGTCGAAGCGACATAGAGGGTTGCCGCAGGCCCAGGTTCGAGTGCTTCGCCAGCGTGCAGAAATTTCTCAATGCCCGCGGTGGGAACGATGAGCACGCGCTGGTACTCGGTACCCTTTGCCGCCTTGAAGTTAATGTAATCCAAATCGAACCTCTTCCCTGAGCTGGAGGAATGTCGCAGGCACTGCGGTGAAAATTCCTCTACGTAGATGTTCACATGGTCAGGATGAATCAAGAAAACTCCGTCGTGACCGGTCTCTTCATGGTTCTTTGAGTCTGTTGGTGGGAGCCGCCACTTGGGGCCAAAGATCGTATCCCCGAAGGCAGCAATTTCAGGACGGCATCTGTATGTGGTGGTGCTGTAAGAAATCTCGACGAGACCAATTTTCTCGCGCTCCCGAAACCATTCGATAGCTCCCGCATAAGCGTAACCTTTGTGCTTTGAGCTGCGTGGATTGGTCGCGAGAACGGCCTGCCTGAAATCGCCAACCATTGTGATATCGATTGACGAGCCTAATAGTACATCCAAGATACTCCAGTCGTAGGCGCTCAAGTCTTGAACCTCGTCTATCACTATTTCGTCATAGATACATTCAAGTCGCCGCATGAGACTGCCATTGCTAGCTTCGATTAACTCATTGGCCAACCGGCCCAGCTCGCACGCATATACACTCGACCCCGAATCAAGGAATCTGGCAGGCCCTTTAGCGAATCTATGAGGCCGGCCATCAAAATTAAACCCGAGGATACGTCTTCCGGGGAATTTGAACGGTACAAATGGCCGAGCAAAATGTCGGGTAAGGAACGCGAACCACCCCATTACTTCGATGTCAGAGTGACTACCTGCAACCGCTCTCAAGCGGGCCCGTAGCACAGCTTGATTAGCTTGGGTGAAAGTTATTACTGCGACTCGCCGATTCGGCGCCAGCGACGCGCAGTGCTCAACAATTCCTCGTGTCTTGCCCGAACCTGCCACTCCCAGCGTAAGTCGGTTAACCATGGATAAACTCCGCCGCCTCTCGCAGGTAATCTGGCGCATTCAGGGCTTCGCCAGATTCCGATATGCGTAGCGCGGCTTCTGTTTTCTCTCGCTCCATCCACGTAGCTAAGTTAGCCCGTAATGTGATTCCAAGCATTCGTCGGACTTTGTCTTCTCCATTGAAATGCACAATCTGGGGTTCTAGTGTCCTGCCATGCTCCACTTGGCCGACAAAAAGCTCCCGTTTACCTGTTTCCAGAAATTCATCTAGGGGCTTTCGAAGATCTTCCGCGTCGATGCCGTCATTGTCACGTATGGCTGCTACCCGCTTGTCCAACGCTTTACACAATTCAAGTGCGCGCGCAGCCGAAAGGCCCCTCATGCTTATAACATCGATTCCTAGCTCAATAGGCCTTCTTTGATATAGGTCTACAAAAATGCGCTCAAAGATGATCTCGTCGGATGCACCTTCCACAAGAACGATCTTATCTGCCAAGGCGAGCCTCAACGTGTCATAGCCGGGGAGCTTCTGAAAATATGTCACTGTGTCCTTTCGAAGTTCGGGAATGCGAGGAGCTGCGCTCGCTCCGATGAGCAACAAGGAGGACAGCCCTAGTCGATTGAGAACGAATGAGCTGTGAGTCGTGATAAACAGTTGCTGCTGGTCACCAGCCAAGTCCTGCATCCGCGAAATCAAGGTTGCAAGGCTGGTGTGTGAAAGGTGGTTCTCTGGCTCCTCGACCATGACAAATTTTGCTCGATCGGAATGCCGGTCCATCGCTAGCAAAATCTTGATAGCTGCTTGCTGACCCTGCCCCGACATCGAAAACGGAACGCGATCTACATGAGGCGTAATTGCCGTCTCCCATGAGGTCCGCGCACTCTGGTCCATCGCAAGCGAAATCGGTTTATCATGAAGTGATGCCTGACCGGCGCCAATTCTTTCGTTGATATCTCCCAAGACACCATCAGAAAGCGAAACCTTAACTTGACGATAGGCGAGCGACACGGCTGCCCGCTCGGACGGATCCAGATTATCACTAAGAATACTGCGCAGGTGGTAGTCAACCCCATGGGCTGATCTAACGGTGCGGGAATCAATGACGGCGGTGACAAGTTGACGTGGCCGTTGAGTAAGCCGGTTGTCGGCGAAGTCACGCCAATCTTCCATATAATATTCTACTGGAAGGACGTCCGACGGACTCTCCATCCACTTCTCGAAGTCAGCAATGTATTCAGGGTTTGGAATAATTCGGAGCGATGTACCTGGGCAGGCTTTGGTAGGCACTTCGCTGTTCACTGCGCCACACAGATGCTGAAGATCGTCCCTGTCCTCAAAGAATAATTCGATCCGGATTTCTGGCGGTGCGACTTTGTTTCCAGCTTTTCTACTTTCGACGAAATCGTCAACCATTCTTGTATTAAACCAATAGGGATTCAATTCCTCGGATGCTCGCCTTCCATTGATCCGTCCGGTGAGGCCCAAAGCGATAGCTTCAAGCAGCGTGGACTTTCCACTTTCATTGGCACCCACAATCAGATTGAGGTTTTTGTCTGGCTGGAACTCGAAGTCTTCGAAAATGCGATAGCCGGCGATTTTTACCTTCGTTATCATCGGAACCTATCCTTTTGAGTCCGCTTATAATTTGAATTTCCAAGGAGGGGGTATGCAGGAGAACGATCAGCCCAAGTACCGGTTTTCATCCGCTAAGTAACGGAAAATTGGTCGCTATAACGCCGATTGACACTAATTGAGCCTGCTCGCCAGCCCAGCGGTTGCCCGCTAGACCAAACATTGAAGCGAGAACCCTTATAAACTTTTACCATAGCACCCACCGGCATAATTGTGGAATCGATCTGAATGCCCGTAACCTGTTCGTTGGCATCACCGACCCGCAGGGGGAAGTATTACTGCACAAGGAAATCAAAGCCCGACAGAAACTCTTTCTGAATCTGATCGATCCCTTTCGTGATTATCGGGCTGTTGGCGTCGCGTGCATGCACAGCTGATACCTGGAATTCCCCCGACACGCGTGACACCCCCAGCCTCAAACTGGATCTTTTGGACTCGGGTCTTAATGTCCGCTTTGCGACCTCTGCTAAACCCTTCAGCGGGCAGAAGTCAGTCTTGTGATCCATACTTATAGGCCCTCACCCTCTAAAGAGAGCTAAATCATGACATTTCCTATCAGCCATGCTCTCTGTGACCT
>Ga0079223_10001072_pt1 | contig 15695 bp, 13 predicted proteins | sample Stecom2011_FD_75072 | JGI IMG/M metagenome (GOLD analysis project Ga0079223, IMG submission 75072) | Agricultural soil microbial communities from Utah to study Nitrogen management - Steer compost 2011 | ecosystem: Environmental > Terrestrial > Soil > Agricultural land | place: USA: Utah... | reverse complement strand
TTTACCTGCGCCTGGGCCTAAGCCTTTGCCAGGCCGTTTTCCATCATAATGGTCACAAATCCCGTCGTTGTTTGCGTCAACAAATCCAGGTCGATCTGTGTTTACAGTCGTTTCAGTGGTTTCTTGTTTTTCCACTTTTTGTGCATGAATGTTCTCTATGCCGAAAAAGGAAATTCCAACCAGTAGAATCGCACTAATAATAAATGTCTTCATAGTACTGTTTTTTAAAAGTTTAATAATGTTTTCTTACCAATGAATCAGAGAGAACTCTTACTTCTTATCTAAGCTGGAGGAGGATCCATTTTCTCCAATAATTTTGATAGATGAGATGTTGAAAGAGCTTTTTCCTGACTGGCTTCTATTCTTTAGACACAGTTTAAACTTAAAACATTCGCTATGTGGGTATTATTTTTAAAATACAAACGTTAAATTTGATTCTAATCTTGATTATCAAAGGATTGTGTAGTTATAGAAGATTTATTTTTTCTATTAAGAAAGTTAATTAACGCCGATCAGGATTAATTAACTTGAAGATCTATTTATTGTTGAGAGCTTCTGCACCCCCAGTAATCTCTACAATTTGGTTGGTAATGGCAGTTTGACGTGCTTTGTTGTAGCCCAATTGTAAATCACGAATTAAATCTGTTGCATTATCTGTGGCTTTGTGCATGGAGGTCATTCTTGCGCCATGTTCAGAAGCCTGCGATTCTAAAAGCACTCTAAAAAGCATTACCTGAAGCATGGTAGGAATCATTATTTGAATAATGGATTTGGCATCGGGTTCAAAGATGTAATCAGCAGGTTCTATATCCTCAGCAGCAATAGGATGAAAAGGGAGGTATTGATATACCTGAACATTTTGCACGGCCGCATTCACGAATTCGTTATACACCAAAATGACTTTTGAGAATTCTCCTTCATTAAAGCGACGCATCAATTCAGCTGAGAAATCTGACACTTCAGAGAAGGATATGGATTGAAGCAGGTCGTGATACTCTTCGTTAAGTGTTATTTTTCGGCTTTTAAATTGCTTTTCGATCTGTCTTCCTAATACAGCCAGTTTAACTTTTCCATTAATATGGTCTCTGTATAAATCACCATTTAATAAATTTTGAATAGCTTTTACTACGTTTGAATTAAAACCGCCACAGAGACCTCTGTTGGAGGCGATGGCTATTATTAAAGTGTGATCTTTAGCATCGGCGGGTACTTGTGTATAATCCAAGCTTACGTTTTCCTCCAAAGAAGCCGATAGTCGTGACATCATTTGAGCCATCTTTTGACTATAAGGGCGGATATGGGTAATGTCCCTCTGTGCCTTTTTTAAGCGAGCCGCAGAGACCATTTTCATAGCATTGGTCACTTGGCGAGTGGTTTTTACCGAGTTTATCCTTGTTCTTATGTCACGTAAATTGGCCATTTTATCTACTTCTTATAATGCTTGTTTATCCACTACTTTATACCTGTTTGCGGTATCTGTAGCCACTTTATGTAAAACACCATCAATCTCTTCATCAAATTCACCATCTCCGATTCTTGTGAGCACATCTTGGTGTCTTAATCCCATGACCTCAATAAAATCATGTTCAAATTCTTTTATCTTATCCAAAGGAACATCGCGTAATAATCCTTTTGTACCACAATAGATAAGTGCCACTTGGTGCTCAACTGACATAGGTTTGTATTGAGGTTGCTTAAGCAGTTCCACGTTCTTTCGCCCTTTGTCCAGAACATTCATAGTGGCTGTATCCAAATCTGACCCGAATTTAGAAAATGCTTCCAGCTCTCTATATTGCGCTTGATCTAACTTCAATGTACCCGCAACTTTTTTCATAGAGTTGATTTGGGCATTTCCTCCTACTCGTGATACCGAAATACCCACGTTGATGGCGGGACGAACTCCCGCGTTAAACAAGTTCTCTTCTAAAAATATTTGTCCATCTGTAATAGAAATTACGTTTGTTGGGATATATGCTGAAACGTCTCCTGCCTGCGTTTCAACAATTGGCAATGCGGTTAAAGAACCGCCCCCTTTTACCATACTTTTGATGGATTCGGGGAGATCATTCATTTGCGCAACAATTTTTTCTGAATCGATGATTTTACCTGCTCTCTCGAGTAATCGGGAGTGTAGATAAAAAACATCACCTGGGAAAGCTTCACGACCTGGTGGACGACGAAGCAGTAGAGAAACCTCACGATAGGAGACAGCTTGTTTGGATAAATCATCGTAAATAATCAGAGCGTGGCGACCGGTATCTCTAAAGAACTCTCCAATGGCAGTCCCTGCAAATGGCGCATAAAACTGCATGGCTGCTGGTTCTGAAGCCGAAGAAGCCACGACTATGGTGTAGTCCATAGCGCCATGTTGTTCCAGCGTATGTACCAATTGTGCCACCGTACTATTCTTCTGTCCAATAGCCACATAGATACAATATACAGGTTCTCCTTTATCGTAAAAAGATTTTTGATTGATGATAGTATCTATGGCAATGGCCGTTTTTCCAGTTTGTCTGTCGCCAATGATAAGCTCCCTTTGTCCGCGTCCAATGGGAATCATCGAATCAATAGCTTTTATTCCAGTTTGAAGTGGTTGGTCAACAGGTTGACGAAAAATTACTTCTGGCGCTTTTCTCTCCAATGGCATTTCGTAGAGTTTACCTGTGATGGGGCCTTTCCCATCCATAGGCTCCCCCAAAGTGTTTATGACCCGGCCAGTCATTCCTTCGCCTACATTAATAGAGGCAATTCTACCAGTACGCCGAACTACATCCCCTTCGCTCACCAAGTGAGAAGGACCAAACAGAACAATACCCACATTGTCTTGCTCTAAGTTGAGCACTACGCCCATGCAGTTATCAAGTTCTACCAACTCATTGGAAGTGACATTGGTTAAACCATAAACTCTGGCGATACCATCACCCACTTGAAGTACTGTACCTACTTCTTCAAGCTCCATGTTGGTTTCAAATTGTTCAATCTGTTTTCTTAATAAGTCTGATACTTCAGAAGGTCTTATCTGTTCCATTGCCAAGTTTCTAATTAACCAATAATGTTTTTTTGAGCATGCGCAACTGTCCTGTGATGCTGCTGTCCACCTGTTTGCCATCTACTATCACTACCATCCCACCAATAATCTCTTCATTTTTTTGAAGAGTTAAGTCAATAGGCGTCTTAAATTTTTGTTCCAACTCTAATTGAATTTTGTTCTTTTCATTTTCTGATAAATCGAAAGCAGTAATAAGAGTAACCTTCTTGATTCCAGCATGTTCTCTTTGAAGATCAAGAAAGTTAATTAACATACTTTTAAGTAGATGACTTCTCTCGTTGTTTACTACAAGTTCAATAAATCTGAGCGTAATTTTATCCACCAAAGGTTTAAACACTTCATTTACCACCTTTATTTTTTTTGAATTTGAAATGGTGGCATTCTCCATGAGTTGATCCAATAGTTTAGTATCATCCATGACAGAGATTAGAAGTGTGCAATCGGCACGTAACTTCTCCATCATCGGCGCATCAGCCAATCCAATCTGAAAAAGAGCTTTGGCGTATCGAACGGATATTAAACTGGCATTCATATTAAAATAGATCTTTGATCAACTGTTACATCTTTAGTTAAAGCTTACATCTTCCAGATATTGGTCGATGAGTGCTTTTTGTTTGGACGCATCTTTCATTTGTTCTCTAAGAATTTTCTCTGCAATTTCCAGAGATAAGAGTCCAATCTGTTTACGTATACCAGCCATCGCTTCCGCTTTTTCATTTTGGATTTGTTGTCTGGTCTGCTCAATAATTTTAGCACTTTCAGCTTGTGCAGAACTTTTTGCTTCTGCAATAATTTGATTCCTAATTTCCCGTGCTTCTTTTATTAAAGCGTCTTTTTCTGCGTTGGCGGATTCTAGCATTTGTTTTTGTGTCTCATCCAACTTCTGCAACTCTATTTTTGCATTTTCCGCATCCCGTAAAGAGAATTCTATATACTCTTCACGTACTCGTAGTGCGCGCAAAATAGGTTTCCATGCGTACTTCCTCAAAATTAGAAGAAGTGTGAGAAAAGAGAGTGTTGTCCAAAAGACAAGCCCGGGATCAGGTAATAATATCCCCATATTTTTTATTTTCTAATCTACTAATTATTAGCCTTGAAGCCAAGTTACAACAATGGCAAATAGTGTTGCACCTTCAATTAATGCAGCTGCCACGATCATTGCAGTTTGAATTTTTGAGCTAATCTCTGGCTGGCGTGCCATAGCTTCCATGGCTGCTTGTCCAATTTTACCAATTCCATAGCTGGCTCCAAGAATGATGATTCCTAAACCAATAACAGTTAAACTAATTCCTTCCATTTTATTTCAATTTTTAAATTAATGTTCTGTGTTTACAGCCAATCCAATAAATAAAGCTGTTAATAATGTAAATATATATGCCTGTAAAATGGCTACCAAAAATTCTAGTGAATACATTATCAAAGAGAGCAAAATAGTGAGTGGAGAGGCGTAAATTGATTCTAACACGAAAATAATAGATGTTATGCTCAAAATAATAATGTGTCCAGCTGTGATGTTGGCAAACAAACGAAGCATCAAAGCAAAAGGTTTGGTAAACATCCCAATGATTTCAATGGGCACTAAAAATATCTTTACATAAAAAGGAGTTCCAGGAGCCACTAAGACCTCCTTCCAATAGTGGCGAGATCCAAAGATGTTGGTAGCTAAAAAAGCAAAAATGGCTAAAGTGAAAGTAAAAGATATATTACCAGAGAGATTCGCTCCACCAGGAAAAAAGGGAATAATTCCTATAAGGTTACTTACCCAGATAAAAAAGAATAGGGACAGCAAAAAGGGGGTGAAGAAATCCGACTTCTTATCATCTATCTGGGCTCTTACAATATCGTCTCTTACGAAAAGAACAATGGGTTCTAATATTTTTTGTGCTCCCTGTGGAACAGATGGACCTTGTGCTTTTATATAGGTTCTTGCTGCGGATATGGACAAGTATAAAATGATGAACATAGCCAGAAACATAGTCACAACATTTTTGGTTATGGAAAGATCCAAAGGTTTGACGTTGGTGACTTCTCCTTGTTCGTTGATGTTGATAATTCCAGCTGAGCTCGTTTCGTATATTTTTTCATGATATATTTTGAAATGACTGTTGCGGGATTCTACAACTGGTTGCCGATAGAGTTTTGCAGAATTGAAAAGATGCAAGCCGTCACTGTTCCAAAGAATAATGGGTAAAGGCAAACTGATTTTAATGTCTTCTTTGGATTTGCGAGGAATGGTAAGAATTTGAAATTCATGTGTATCACCAATATGATGCATTATCATTTCAGTAATATCGAAAGAGTCACTTTTGGGATCATCTCCTCTCTCAGCACCTTCTACTCCGACGAAGCTTAAAATTGAAAAAATGAAATATAGTGTATAAGCTCTTCTCATTTATATAGATTACGATGTAACAATATATAGCAAAAATAATATTTAAAACTATGAATTAAGGGGTTGATTTGAAAAACCATTTAAGTTTCCATCGGGTATCTAACAGTAGAAATAACAAATAATTTGACAAACCCAATATAGCAAAAGCTCTATGATTTTCCTCAGTTGGTTTTAATACAATAAATAAAAGTGATAAAAGGATGGCTTGGATTAACAGCGTAACCCCAGCAAATAATAGTCCTATCTGATCGGGTTTTATTTTCATCAACCAGTTAAATAGTAAAGTGCTAGAGATAAAAAGGAGGGCTAAAATAATAGAAAAAGCTGTCCAGCCTTTGATCATTTTGTGACCAAGTAAATATTGAGCCAAAAGACCTACTAAAAATAGAATGCCGCCCAACACTAACTCTTTTTTTATGATCTGCTTCATTTTGTATGCCGAAAATATGATTCTTAAAGGTCACGTAGAACTCACCCACTCAATTTTTCGCACGTATGCGATAATTTTAGTTATAGCTCGATCCATAAATATATAAAATTAAATGAGTAACAAACTGTTTGTTTTCAATATCTCTTGTGAAGCCAATGCCGGTATTTATTTTTTCTCATCTTTAATAGGTACAGAAACGTTCAGGTTTGCTCCCATTGAACAAGTCCCTGTGAATATAGCGCCAGGCTCTATGGATAATTTTCCAGACTTTATTTCACCATTGAATTTTGAGCTAGCTTTGAGAGACAAAAGTTCGGTGGCTGTTACTTTTCCATCTAATGATCCTGAGATTTCTGCGTTGGTACAGATAATCTCTCCTTTAACATATCCATTGTTGCCTATTACAACTTTCCCTTTGGAGTTGACGTTTCCATCAATATTTCCATCAATTCTGATATCACCATTGGTATGTAGATCTCCCACAATCTTGGTCCCTGAGCCGATCATATTAGGAAGTTTGCTTTCTATTTCGGGCGCTTTCATTTTTTTCATTTTAGATTAAATATATTTTGGTTTTAACAATAATTACGCAAGAGTAAGTAGGGTGTACTTTTGAAAAAATCTTTAACAATTAACAAATGTAGGCAAAAACAGAAAAATTTCAGATATAAAAGTAGTTAAATCGAGATCTTTTATTTTTCATGAGCAATTATCTCTTTAAGCTTTTGAATATGTTGTAGCTTATATTTTTCTCTCAGAAGTTTTCCTGTTTTTGTATAGAACTCATGTTTATTCATGAATTTCAATTGCTGTTTTTGCCACTTTTCTCTCTCTATCTTCCCATTGAAATATTGGATTTCATCTAATAACAAATTAGATAAATTGAAAAAATCACTTCTTCCTAAATAATCCAGATCTGCATCTTTAATAATCATTTCCAGTAAATTCGTGGGGTTATGGTTAGGATGGGTAGCAATTATTAGTTTATTTATCTGGTCTATCTGAGCTTGTGAATACCCAAAACCTTTTAAAACATCAGTAGCAATTATTGTGCTGTTGTACTCATGATTTTTATATTCCAGCAAAAATCCTGTGTCATGTAGTAGAGCTGCGGATTTTAATAGTAATAGATCTTCATTGCTAACTTTCTCATTTCGAGCAATAACTTCAACTTGGGTTATTACGTCCATAGTGTGTCTGCTATTGTGGTAGAGCATGTTTGGTGGGAGCTCTTTGTCCAGTCGATCCAATACAGCACTCTCCATCTGAATAAAGCGAGCCATCTGAAGATGTGTTTGAAACTTTTCATTGGGTTTAACCCCTAAGCCCTCTATCGATAACTCGGGTCGGATGCCTTTAACAAAATACATATCGATGGTTCCTTTATATTTTACGGGCATTTGACCACGATATTCACATACGAAGAGCTCTTTAATCATTTGATAAGTAGAGTCTGTAATATTGATTTCATTTGGAAGGCAGGAAGCTTCCATTCGGCTGGCTGTATTTACAGTATCGCCCCAAATATCAAAATTACTTTTTTTATGACCTAACCTTCCTGCAATTACGGGCCCAGAATCTATTCCGATTCGTAATTCCCAAAAGTCCTCATTTTCTCCATTTTTTTTCTGTCGCAGCTGATGCATATATTGCTGGAATTCTATTGCTACTAAAATCATTTCAATTGCATGTGTGCTATTTTCTTTAGGAATTCCAGATGCGGCCATGTAGGCATCTCCAATGGTTTTGATTTTTTCTACACCATAGCGCTCAATAATATGATCAAAATAGATGAAAAGAGAATCCAGCTCATCAATTAATTTTTCGGGTGATAATTTTTCTACTATTTTGGTGAACCCTTGAATGTCAGCAAATAAAACGGTTGCACTTTTATATTTAAAGGTTTTAATCGAGTTTTGTTGATCTTCTTGGATGATTGAACCGCCATTGGATCCAGATTTAATGCGCATCGCTAAATCTTTAACTTTTATTGCCTCTTTCACTCTTGATTGCACAAGCAATTCAATTCTTCTATAGAGCCATCTTCTGACAATAACAAAAAGTAAGAACAAAACGACTGAAGCTATAGTTATAGGGAGAATAAATAATATATTAAATAGGGTCTTGATTAGCATGTGAATACGACTTAGTTTGACTGTTTTTAAACGCAGTTTTAGTAAAAACTTTAAATACCCACAACAAATATTGTGTTACAATGGGTATAAAATAGGTAACTTTTAATTATATTTAGAGGCTAAATTAAGTAATGTATTTGCAATTTTCTGAGATGCTTTGAGAAAATAAGTGATGATGATGATTTTTTGATTTAAAATGACATTCAATTGCTTTTTTCTTTAACTATAACAGTATAAGATTCAAAGAGTTTTATGGCAGTTAGTTGAATGCACTAAACAATTTTTTCTTAAATAGTACGTTTGTATAGCAACTTCAGGATGTTTTTAATAATAACCTAACTAGAATTTTTAAGCATGGAAAGCGTTGAAACCATGGATCATAGTATAGTTGTACCTTATGATTTTACCCCGGTAGCTATGAATGCTGTGGCTCATTCAGTTATTTTGGCATCTCGCTTGAAGGTTGGCATTACCTTATTACATATCATTGGTAAAGAAAGTGAAGAGGAAACGAAGAAAAAAGCGATGGAGGAGGAAGTTCAGAAAATTTTAGTTCAATGGAATGTAACTCCTAATTATCTGATTAGAGCCGGATCTATCTTTAAAACCATAAACAAAGTAGCCAATGAACTATCTGCCACTCTAATAGTTATGGGTACCCACGGTTTAAAGGGGATTCAAAAAATTACTGGTAGTCGTGCTTTAAAAGTGATTGTGGGTTCACGGATTCCTTTTTTAGTCATTCAAGATGCCCCTAAGCCCAATTTACAGTACAAGAATCTAGTTTTTCCAGTAGATTTTAAAACAGAAAATAAGGAAAAGCTAAGATGGGTAGAGTTCATGCATGAACATTTTGACTCTAAAACATTTTTACTAACCAACACTTCTAAAGCTATAGGTGAAATTGAGAACAGGACCCGAGCAAACCTAGCGTTTTCTAAGACTTTTTTAGAAGAGAGGCGAATAGATTATGAATTGGTTGTTATTGATAAGGAAAAATCATTAAGCGATGGAACCATTGAGTTTACTTTGGAAAGAGATGCAGATCTAATAATTATTATGACTACACGTGACATTTCTTTTCATGATTATATTATTGGTGCACAAGAACAATATATGATTGCTAATTCTGCAAAACTTCCTGTCATGGTGATTAATCCTCGAACAGATTTAATTAAATATGGGTATAAGAACTTTTAGATATTAGAACAATTTTGAAATAAAACCCTTCTTCCGTAGAATCTGGAGAAGGGTTTTGTGTTCAAGAAAATAATTATTTTACTTCGTAATTCAAGAGGGAGTTTTTTGAACAGAAAAAAATAGAAAGAACGTCCCATTGGAAGCGAATCATGAGAAAAAAGAATTTTGCCTGTCAATAGAATAGGCAATCGTAATAGAGTACGAAATTTTTAGTTCTATTGACTAAGAAGTCTAAAATATCAAAGAAATTAACTGCATGAAATTATTATTTGCATCTCACAATAAAAATAAAGTGGAAGAGCTAAGGCAGATTTTTCCAAATACATATTCTTTGGAGGGTTTGGATGATTTGAACGACAGTGTTAAAATTGAAGAAACAGGAGCAAATCTCATAGAAAACGCATTGTTGAAGGCACGACTTATACATGAAAAATATGGGTTAAACATCATTTCAGATGATACTGGTTTGGAAATTGAAGCTTTAAATGGTGCGCCAGGTGTACTGTCGGCAAGATTTGCAGGAGAGGAGAATGACTCATTGAAGAATATGAAAAAGGTATTGGATTTGATGCAAAATGAAGATAATAGAGCCGCTCAATTTAGAACGGTGATAGCTTTGATTTTAAATAATAAAGAGTATTTATTTGAAGGGATTGTAAAAGGGATTATACTAAGAACTTACAGGGGAGAGGGTGGTTTTGGTTACGATCCTATCTTTTTGCCAGATGGCTATGATCAGACTTTTGCGGAGATGCCCTTTACACTCAAAAACAAAATTAGCCATCGGGGTATAGCAATAAAAAATCTTCTACACTTCTTAAACTCACATCATCAATGAGATATTTTATTTCACTTGCATTTTTTTCAGTTATTTTTATTTCAGCTCAAAGCCAAGATTTACTAATAGGGCAGTGGCGATCACACTACTCTTTTAGTAACTGTTTTGATGTGGAGGAGACCAATTCCCAATGGGTGGGAGCAACCTCAGGTGGTTTAATAATAGTTGAAAAAGAGGATCACTCCATAAGTACTTACACCAAGTCAGAAGGATTATCAGATTTTGGTGTTTCTGCAATTAAAGGGGAGGGAGACAAATTGTTTGTGGGTTATAGCAATGGAAATATTGATATCATTGAGCGAGGCAAGGTCTTCAATATTAATGATTTGAAGCTTAAAATGATGGATGGTGATAAGATTATAAATCACTTTCTTAAAATTGATAACCAGCTTTTTTGTGCAACTGCATTTGGTATTGTGGTTATCAATTTAGAGAAGATGGAAATAAAATCCACTTATTATATTGGAGATAATGCATCTGCACTTAAAGTGAACCAGCTGGCTTATGATAGAGAGTATTTATATGCTGCCACTGAAAAAGGAGTTTTAAGAGCTTTGGCTGATGCTCCCGATATTCATGTCTATTCAGCTTGGTCTCAATTCTCTACAAATAGAGTTAATTACTCTTCAATTGTTGTGTTAAATAATCAGATAATTGCTGTAAAAGGCGATAGAGGAGGAACTGTTACCATCGAAAAAATCTCTGAAAGCGGAACTACTTCGATCTCCAGCCAAAATTACTATCAAAATATTTCCGTAAAATTTGATCAACTTTTGATAGTGAGTAGTAGTAAAGTAGAAGTGTATAATTCCAACTTGATAGACAAATCGACTATTTCTAATCCTATAATTGGAGCGGATAACATATCTGCAAGTTTTAAGGATGCTATTTTTAGTGACGGCTCTATTATTGTTGCTGATACCTCTAATGGAGTGCTCAGTTTTGATGGAGCATGGACCAAATACTTACCTCAAGGGCCTATTAGTAATTCTGTTGAGGATATTAAATTTATTGGAGACAATTTGTGGCTGGTGCCTGGTGGTATAACAACTTCATGGAACAACATGAATAGAGCTGCTTCGGTTTCAGTCCTATCACCTAAAGGGTGGGTTAATAAGATACGTAGCAACACCCCTGAGTTTTCTGTCGCTAGCGATTTTATGAGTATAACCTCAGTTCCAAAAGATCCCACCAAAGTATTTATTAACTCATGGGGAAGTGGGGTTTTTGAAATGGGTGCTTTAGATGGAAACCTTGAAGTGAAAAATCATTTTTTCACACCCGAGAATGGTTTGGTGAATATTTTTGAAGGCACTAGTCAATATGTGCGAATTCCCTCTTCTGTTTGGGATGATAAGGGTAATAACAATGTTTTATGGATTACCAATGCTCTGGTTAAAAATGCAATTGTAGCTTATTTTCCTGAAAAAGATAAGTGGCAACGATACAGCTATGGTGCTATTAGTGGAAATATGGGCATGGCTCCAATGTTAGTTGCCGCAAATGGAGATAAGTGGTTGGTAGTTCAGAGAGGAGAGGCTAAAGGGTTGTTTATTTGGAAAGACAATGATACCCCTGAAGACGAGAGTGATGACTATTATAAAAGCTCCATTCCTCCTTCCAGGGACCAAGACCCGCGCAATGTAGGGCAAGTTCTTTTGATCGATAATAACGGGGAGGAGGTAACCAACACTATTTTTTCCATGGTAGAAGATAACAATCGACAAATCTGGTTGGGAACAGATAAGGGAGTGTTGGTCAATTATCAACCCTCTTCGGTTTTTAATCAAGATGTTCCTATATTTTCACGAATAAAGATTCCGAGGGATGATGGAACCAATTATGCAGATTATCTTTTGGGTGGCGATGCAGTTTCTGCAATTGCAGTTGATGCAGGAAATCGCAAATGGTTGGGAACGCAGGGATCTGGCGTAATTTTAGTTTCTCCAGATGGAACAAAACAGTTGGAATCTTTTGATGTTACGAACAGTGCATTGTCGTCTAACTTTATTACAGCTATCACCATAGATGATAAAACAGGAGAAGTTTTCTTTGCCACAAGTGAGGGGGTTGTCTCATATAAGGGGAGAGCCACACAAGGGGAGGGTTCTTTTTCTAAAATTTATGCATTCCCAAATCCTGTAAGACCTAATTATTCTGGAACAATAACGATTACGGGGTTAATGACAAATAGCAATGTGAAGATAACCGATACTGCAGGTAAGTTGGTTTTTGAAACTACATCTGTTGGAGGACAAGCTTTTTGGGATGGGCGTAATTTTTATGGAACCTTAGTGAAGTCTGGTGTCTATCTTGTTTTTGTCGCTTCCGAAGATGGTAAATCATCTGGTGTAACAAAGATTGCCATTTTGCGCTAACTTTAAAGTTGCAAGGATTATCAGTAAATTTATTAGTACCAAGATCTGAAAAAATGTCAAGAAAAGTATTCTCTATTTCAGGAATTTTGATACTCACGAGCATTATCGTGGTAGTTTTTCTCTATTTGCGAAATCAGCAAAAATTTGAAGATAGCAATCCTCTAATGTCTGTACCTCAGGATGCTGGTTTAATTATCCAAGTTAATCAGTCTGTTGTACTTTCAGATTATATATTGCGAAAAGCTAATTTTATTAGTGATTTATCTTTGTTCGACAGCTGGAAAGAATTACAATCAATAAGTAGTTTTATTGATTCTTCTATTGTTTTAACTCAACCGCCTCTTTCCAATTTTAAAGCTCGTAATTATGTAATTTCATTTCATCCAGATTCCAGTGGTAATATTGGTTGGTTGCTAAATATTCCTTTGCAAAATAATTCGGAAGTAAAACAGCTGAAAGAGTTAACCCAGAAGTGGTTTGATCAGAAAATAAGTAGTTCGGGAAAAATTTTCACTCTCAAAAGAAACCCTCATCTTCCAATAACACTCAATGGGCTTCTTAAAAAGGGCGTTTTGACTTTAAGTAGCTCGTCTTATTTGGTTAAAAAAGTGGCTACATCTGCTCACCTAATGGAAGATCCCTCTTTTGTACGTATTCAAAAAACCTCATTAAATAAGAACTTAGCCTCTATCTACTTTAATTTTAAGCAGCTTAATGCAATATCAAAACATCTTGTTAAAGATGTGGATAACTCCATTTGGGCATCGTGGATTGAATTAGATTTAGAAGTTCGTAAAGATGCTATTTTTCTCAATGGTTTCTCTTCTGCAGATACAGATTCCTTAGTCACTTCTCTTTTTAAGGGAATAGAACCCAGTCGTTCAGACATTGCCGAAGTGCTGCCTTCCAATTCAAAATTGATTCTCAATTACACCTTCTCATCTATTAACAGGTTTAAAGAGAATTTGAATAGATATATCAAAAACACTATCTCTAATGGTGATTATGCTAAGATGGCTTTAGGGTTTGAAAAAAGACATGGAGGAACATTTGCAGATCTCTTTTTCTCAATTGTAGAGAAAGAGGCAGCATTGGTCTATACTTCCTCAGGATCAACTCCTTCTCAATACCATAAGCTTTTGGTGTTTAACACCACTGGACAAAGTAGGTGTTTGGAAGAAATGCAAAAATGGATGCGCGATAATAAGCGTTCACCAGAGCCGACTTATTGGGTGGATTTGGATCAAGAGACCCGTTTCCCTGTTTATGAAATGCCAGAGGCCACAGTACTGCGCAACTATTTTGGATTTATTTTTCCAGAAGTCCCTTCGGTCTATTTTGCCTTTTATGAAAATTATTTGGTTTTTGCAGATACGCGAGAAGCTATGCATGAGTTTTTATATGCCAACTTATTGAAGAAAAATATGGCCTCGCACCCTTATTATGGCACATTTTCTGAAAACTTTGGCTACCAGGGAAACTTCTTCTTCTTTGTTGAAATTCAGCATATTTTTCCTTTGTTGAGTAAAAAGCTGAATAAAGGAGTTTTTCATCCAACTGATCAGCAGAATAAAATCTTGAGTAATTTTTATGGGTTGGGTATTCAATTATCATCTGCATCTGATTTGATGTACACCAATGTTTATGCTAATCATGCGCCCCATCGCGATAAAGAACCCAGAACTATTTGGCAAAGCCGTTTAGATTCAACCGTTGTGGGTAAACCTGCTTTGGTGGACAATCACAATACGGGCGATAAAGAAGTGATGGTGCAAGATGCCAAGAATAATCTTTATTTGATTAATAGTGTGGGACGAATTCTTTGGAAGCGACCATTGGATGGGCCAATTATGAGCGAAATTTTTCAAGTGGATTACTATAGAAACAACAAGTTCCAGTTTCTTTTTAATACTGCTGACCGTTTGTATCTTCTGGATAGAAATGGTAATTACGTAGATAAATATCCCATAACGTTGCCCGAGAAAGCGACCAATGGTTTGGCTGTTTTTGATTATGAAAAAAACAAAAATTATCGTTTGTTTATAGCTCTTATGGATAAGAAAGTTTATCTCTATGATAAAAGTGGCAACCGAAATGTCGGCTGGTCTTTTCCAAAAAGTGAAGGTTTCGTAAAGCAACCTGTTCAGCATTTTACCACTCAAGGGCGTGATTATTTGGTTTTTGCAGATTCCTACCGCTGTTATATTGTCGATCGAAGAGGAGAAACGCGTGTGACACCCAATCAGCAGTTTTCAAGCAATCCCAATTCACTTTTTTATCTTGAAAACCAACAAGCTGAAAATCCGGCTTTACTTACTACGACTGTTCAAGGAGCATTGGTGAGGTTGGCACTTCCCTCTGGTCAAACTACTATTAATAAGCAGTTAGACGTGAGTGGACCGCACAGCTTTGTTTACCTTACTATGTCCAATGGACAAAATAGATTTGTGTATATTACAGAAAAGAGTCTTGTTATATTTAATGATAAAGGCAAGCAAATCGTTAAGAAGGATTTCGAGAATACAATTTATCCCAATGTTGATGTTTATCAATTTTCATCTAATGATATTAAATTGGGTATTTTAGAACAAAAGGGAGGAAAGATTCATTTATTGAATATAGATGGATCTGAATACAGTGGTTTTCCTTTGAAAGGAGTTAGTCGGTTTAGTATAGGATTTTTAAAGTCTTCTTATCGATTTAACCTGATTACGGGTGGAGAACATTACTATCTCTACAATTATAGAGTAGAATAGTAGTGATATTTATTGAAGTTTTAATTTTTGATGAAAAAACAATCAGATATGAAAAAAATTAAGTTTGGCGTGTTGGGCGTTTCTAATCATTTTTATAAACGTATCGCATTGCCTTTGCACGAAACAACCAATTGTGAAGTATATGCTATTGCTTCACGAGATGTGAGCAAATCCAACGAGGCGGGTCAAGAGTTTGGTATTTCAGTGTCTGATTTAACTTATGAAGAGTTGATTAACCATGATGAGGTGGATGCCATCTATATTCCACAGCCCAACCATTTGCATGCCGAATGGACTATAAAAGCACTGGAGGCAGGCAAGCCTGTTTTGTGTGAAAAACCTTTGGCATTGGATGCGCAAGAAGCAATGCAGATGGCAGATGCCTCTAAACGTTTGGGCATTCCTTTGATGGAGGGCTTTATGTATCGCTTTCATCCTTTATGGCAACACATTCGTAATCTTATTCGAACCAATCAAATAGGACAAATTAATTCTATTCATACTATATTTACCTACA
>Ga0079223_10001071_pt1 | contig 15699 bp, 17 predicted proteins | sample Stecom2011_FD_75072 | JGI IMG/M metagenome (GOLD analysis project Ga0079223, IMG submission 75072) | Agricultural soil microbial communities from Utah to study Nitrogen management - Steer compost 2011 | ecosystem: Environmental > Terrestrial > Soil > Agricultural land | place: USA: Utah... | reverse complement strand
TATTATAGTTTCTCTTGTATACTCAAATCTGTCGGCAAACATCAGAGGAACTATCTTATTTAATGGAAGATGTGTAACTTCCATTTCATCATGTAAACTAAACTCACTATAAATTCTTATAAATATTCTTTTCATTTTCTTTCTCCTTTACTTTTTGTTGAAGATTTAGAAGCAGCCTTAGCTGCTCCTTTCTTCTTAATTACTTTACTGATAGCTTTTCTTCTATCTACTATAACTTCTGGATACTTTCTATCCTTCTTTTCTTCAAGCGACATTTTTCTTGCCGCTTTTATTAATAGATCTAGAGTATCTTCTTTATTATCTAGATCTAATCTTTCATAATTTATCATACCTGCTTTGTGAGCAGATCTTAAATAATCTCTAAGACCTTTATATGTTGGTCTTAAAGATTCCACTAAACTTATGTAGGCTGAGAATCTCTTAAAGTCGAAGTCATTTTTAACTTCTTTCTTTTTAACTTTTTGAGGTATTTCTGGATTACCTACTTCATAACCTTCTTTAAGTTTCCTTAGTTCAGGTCTTTTGTTAGTAATAGCATCATATACTACTAACTTTCCATACTCACCTTTTTGAGTCTTAACTATAGTTATGATGCTTGATGGTGTTACAAACCATTTACCATGAGGCATTAGCTTATGAGCTCTCATGATCTTCTTAACTACTCTAGCTGGACCTTCTATATTTCCAACTCTATTAACTACACTGATTACTTGAGATTTCTTAACACCTCTAGTAATCCTTCCATACACGTTTGTATAGTGTTTACTGTATACCATGTATGCATCTCCTGATACAACAACTCTTGTATCCTTACCTGAAGCCTCTACAACTTCCTTGCCACGTACTGTGGACTTAACAAATTTCTCTGCACCTATTGCAGATAGTAGCCATGATGCTACTGCTTTAACTAATTTAGACATATGTTCACTCCTTTCTTATAGTTCTTATATGGAACTATGTCTAATTCATTTCCTACTGTGGGCACGCACTGCTCACTCGTGACTTACTATACTATATACTTACTACTATATAAGTATAAGTTATAAATAGTTAGTCTTTACAATCCCTGTACACAGGTCAATTTATTGAATCGTGTTCGGGTTATTTAAGTAGGGGGTAGGTCTTGAAATGATCAAATAGTTCATACCCTAGTTTTTTCTCTATATATTTGCATCATTTTCATTTACGTTTTATTTTTTCAAAAAATACACAGGCCTCTTGACAAAATCGCATTTGCGTAGTATAATCAGTATGAGGTGATAAAAATGATACTTGCATATCCATACTTTAGACGAGGACCTATGCTATACTACGTGTACTACCATAATACTCAAGATAATGAAATACATATTCTAAAATACGATTCGTCTACAGGCCTCTTTGAAGCAGTTCTAAAAAGAACAGTTAAAGACAATAAAGTAACTCTTGATTACAGACCCAAAAGAATTACTGTACATATGGATGAACTAATAGAAGTGGAGGAGTAATAATGAAATGGTTAATAATGGTAATTATGATATTATTAATATTATTAATCCCTATGCCTCCAGTTGTAAAAGGTATGGGAATATTTGCCCAAATAGTAATAACTATAGTAAAGGAGGAGGACGACGATGGAGATTCTAATAAAGAAAGTGAATGAAGATACAGTCGAGGTTAGTGTAGACCAGGAAACAACATTTCAAGAAATGTCGGGTCTATTGCTTAACGGATTATTGACTGCTATGGAACACGTTGTTGAAAAATCAAAAGACCAAGGTCTAGAGGAAGAGCAACTTAGATCACAACTACACGACATGATGGTTATTAATTTTTCAGCGGCTATGTTAGCTTTTGATCCAAAATCAAAAGATTATAAAACAGCAGAAGAGGAGGGAGCTTAAAAATGAAAGATAGATTAGAGTTTAGATTCACAGTGGCAACAGGAAAAGTTGAAGGCAGAGCAGCGAAACAAATTGCTAAAGTTGCAGAACCCTATTTAAAAAGGATTGCCGAAGCTTTAGTTAAGGTCGTTGAGATTGAAGCAGCTAAAGACGAATGATTTACATTGATGAAGAAAAACTAAGATGTCCTACTTGCGGGGCACCTGTAACAAGGGCGATTGCTATGAACTTAGGGGCGTCGCCTTCTTGGTTTAAATGTACTAAGAGTGAGTGTCCTACTTACATTAATACTTTTATTCCGATGCCACATCAGGCAATGGCAATGAAAGATAGTAGTAGATACCAAATGGTTGCAGGGGGTTACGGTACTGGAAAAACTAGAGGGGACATCGAAGACAGGTTGAAGGGAGCTTTTATAACTCCTCAAGGAAGGACTTTATTAGGAGCTCCTACTATGCCACAATTAAATTCAACTTTAAGAAACGACCTTGAAGAAATTATGCCGATTGATTTTGTTAAAAAACAATACCTTCAACAAAATACTTTTGATTTGATAAACGACCATGAGTTTCTATATAGGAGCTTTGACGATCCAAATAAATTGAAATCATTAAACTTAACTCACGCAGTTATAGTTGAAGCTTCGGATAGTCCTTACACGGCTTTTGAGCAGTTAAAGACTCGACTTAGAAACTTAGCAGCAACTAAACAAGCTAGAGACCCAAAGACTGGTCAAAAGAAATTTAGGAGAACAAAAGACAATAGGTTTGTACCTGTTTTAGACGCCGACTGGCGAAAGATTATTTTAGAAACTAACCCTGGACCAGGATGGATAAAGGACGAGGTTTTATTAAAAAGTAATAAAATACATTTCTTTTACCCTGAAGAGACTGAAGTTAATTATTTCCAACAAAGGCACGAGATTGATTTAAACTTAAGTAGTTATATAGTTCCAACTAAAGCTAATGTTTATTTACCTCCGAACTTTGAGGAAGAACAGTCTGCTGGAAAACCAGCTTGGTGGGTAGAGAGATATTTTAAAGGAAGTTTTAGTTACGCTACAGGTTTGGTTTATCCAACATTCCAAGACAATATAGTTCCTCCTTTTAAAATTCCAGATAGATGGAAAAGGATTATAGCTATGGACTTTGGGATTAGGGATCAAACGTTTTTCGTTTTTCTGGCGATAGACCCAGATAATAGAATTGCATACGTTTATGATTCAATGCACATTACTGACTCTAGCATCCATACTATTGCTCAGAAGTACAGAGAGAAGTTAACTAACTTCCCGGTCAATTCTTTATTAAAGACTCCGGTTATGGACCAGAGAAGTAGGAGAAGGAGAACAGAGTTTGACGTTCAAAAAACTATTGGACACCTTTTTGAAGATGAAGGATTATTATTTGATGATGCACAGATGAACGTTGAAGCTAGAATTACTAGAACAGGAACTTTATTCACAAGAGGACAGTTAAAAATCTTTAGCGATCAGACGGAATTAATTAAACAATTAACAGAGTACAAGTTCCCAGAGCAGCAGATTGGGAAACACATTGCTAACGCAGATAAACCACAGGCTTCAGAAGATCACGGACCGAACGCTTTAGAATTTGCTGTTATGGAATTACCGCATAATCTTGAAAATAAAGAGTACGACTTGTATAATATAGGTAACGTTGGACAACTATACACTTCAAAGCCTAAAACAGTCCAAGAATTTTATGATCCACTAAGTAGTGGAGAGCCGGAATATGATAATCCATTTTTTAGAGGAGGAAGTTATGACACCAATTATAGTAACAGGGATAATAATGTTGTCGTTGATCTTAATAGTCTACATGATTACAACGAGTGGGATTAAGATCCATATTAAAAAAGATACTACTAACGAACAGATTTATCCTGCATATGAACCAATCGACCTTAACGAAGATGTTGAGCACGATTTAGAAAAACTAAAAGAAGATCCTGTTATTAAAGTTTATGAGGATGCTCTAAGTAATGCTCATAAGAAAATAACAGAGATACTGGAGGGTAATGATGAATAATGAATTTAAACAGATTTACAAATTAGAAGGATATACTCTAGAAGAAATTATGGAAATTTATAAAGAGTTCCAAAGATATAGAAAACCTTACGAACGTAAGTGGGACCTTGTTAAACAGTTTCACGATGGGGACATGTGGAAGGAATTAGGAAAAGGTCTTCCAGAGTACTACATTAGAAATGATACTAATTTTTTAGAGTATATAGAAAAAGCAATTAAGAACTCCGTTTACACTGGAGATTTTCGTGCAGTTGCATTACCAAGAAGTGTAGAGGATAACGAAGCTGCAAGACAACTTAATAGATTTATTGATATGACAATGGACACGTTAAAATTTAAAACGTTCCTACCTAAACTAGGAAAGAACGCTATTTTATATAATGTTAGTTATATAAGAGTCGATTGGGATAGTAATAAAGTTTTTGGTAAGAAAGGTAAGCAAACTCTTGGAGGAGCTACTATTAAACATTTACAACCTAAAGAAGTTTATTTAGATCCAAACGTTACAGACTTACAAAACGGCCAAGCCCTTTTTATTACGAATCAAGTTAACATCAACATTCTTAAGAAAAACAAATTCTTAAGTAAAGGTGTTACAGAATATTTAAAACAATTAAAAGCAAAAGGAATTAAAGAGAATGAAATTCCAGCAAGTTCTTATATTTCTGACGAGGCTAAGAAAACCTACTCTAGTAGATCAAAGACCTTGACTATTACTGAAGCTTTTTATAGAACAAGTAAAGGAATTGACCAAATCTTTATTGCTAACGGAGAATTTATAATTTATTTTAAAGAAAATATTCAACCAGAGATGTTCCCTATCGTTGCACTTTATGGTGAAGATCCAGATAAAGGACCTTACGGTTTCAGTATGGCAAACAAGATTCTTTATAATATAGTTTCCTATAATATGATTTCTACATTAGAGAATACTTATATCTATGCTACACAGAATAGAGGTAAGTTACTTTCAGCTAACGCAGGAATAAACTACCGAAGCTTTACTAAGTTCGGGAACGACCCTCACAAAGCTTGGATAGTTAATGGAAATCCGAATGAGGTTGTTAGATATATAGAAGTTCCAGAACTTCCTAACTTTATTCATTTAACTAAAGAAACTATTAAGAATGATATAATGACAGTTACTGGAGTTGACTTACGATACACAGGTAGAGATACAGGATCTATCCAGACAACTGGAGGTACTGACTTATCTCAACAAAGGATTATTGGACAAACTGATAATTCTAGAATTAGTGCAATGGAAAATTTCGTAGAAGAGTTAACAGGTTTAATTATTAATTATTACAAGGAGTATGGAGATACATATCCAATCTTTAAGAGGAACGTTATTAAAGGAAATATTGTTAGTTCAAACCCAGATGGTACAGATGACACAATTAACTTTAACGATTTAAAAGATATTGATTTCCAATTCTCATTAGACGCTGCTCCACAATTACCAAAGAACAAAATTAGGATTGCACAAGCAGCTACAGAAATTATGGAGGCACAAGCACAATATGGAATGCCTGAATTAATTACTCCACAAGAATGGTTAAGTTACCAAGACTTCCCTCAGAAAGAATTAATGCTTGAGAGAATGGAAGCAAATGCAATGAACGATGATCAAACACAATTACAAAATGATTTAATGAATTTTGCAGGACTAATAGAAGGTGGTCTATCACCAGAAGAAGCTATCGAAATAATGGTAGATGAGAAGAAATTCTTAAGAGACAATCCAGATATAGACCTTAATACTAAAGGATAGTTGACAATTTATTTCGCAGATGCTATAATGAACATGAGTTCCAATATCTCGTTAAACTATTGAGTATTTTAAAAGTTTCTAATGATCTTTTTAAAACATTAAGTTAATCCCCTAAACGTCGCTAATTTAGGAAAAACGGAGGTAAAGCAGATGTATATAATGAATAACGATTTAGATAATCTAGTTGCAGGTAATGTTCCTGAACAAGAAGTAGTACAGGACACTACTGAAGTAGAGAATCAAAATCAAACAGGTGAAGGAGAGAATACTCCAAAACCCCAATCTCAGGATAACTCAGTTATCAGGAGTATGAGAGAAGCTATCTCTCAAAAAGACCAAATGATAAAAGAAGCTAACGAAAGACTTGAGAGGGTCGCCAAAGCCAACGGAATGTCTGTTGACGAATATCTCAAGAAACTTGATGAAGAGGATTTAAATGAACGAGCTAAGAAAAGCTCAATTAGTCCCGAATTACAAAGACAGTTAGATGAACAAAATAGACGTCTCAGTATGTATGAAGAAGAACGAACACGTGCACGATTCAATAGGAATGTCGATCAATTAATGAAAGAACACAACCTAACTGAAGAAGAAACGACTGAGTTCTTACGAGGACTTTCAAAGAGAGGCATTGATCCTATTAATACTGATCTAACTCATTCAGAATTATATTATGCAGTAAACGGGCCTAATATAATTAATAGTCTTAAAGAAAAAATAAGACAAGAAGTGATTCAAGAAATGAATCAAAAAGGAAGTAGAGCCCCACTACAAAATCCAGGTGGCACAGCAGGCGACGAAACAAAAGGCAATCTTGACGACTTACTGTCAGATATGTTTGGAAAATAAATTAAATTAAAAAAAAATTAGGAGGAAACTTAAATGGCACTTTTAGCAGATATTAAAAATATTAATAGAGTTGTTGAACAGATTAACCAAGGTGGTTACGATATTAGACCTCAACAATTTTATGATAGAGTATTATTAGATACAATTAAATTAGGTGAAGAGAACTATGTTCATACAAAATATACTGAATCATACTCATTACCTGTAGGAACTGAAAAGTTACAGAAAAGAAGATGGGGTGGGTTAACAGCTCACACAGTACCTTTATTAGAAGGTATTCCACCAATCGCTGATAAAACCAGCATGGAGGAAATTACATTCACAGCTACACAATTTGGTAGATACATGGAGTTTACAGATAGAGTAGACTTAGATCAAATTGATCCGCAGATTGCACATTACACTCACGAATTAGGAGATGTTATGGCACGTACATTTGAGAAGTATGCTAGAGAAACATTACTCTCAGCAGCATCAGCATTGTACGGTGGAAACAAAGCTAGTGAAGATGAATTGATTTTGGGCGATAAAGTTACTATCGCAGACTTGAGATTCTTGGCTTTAAGATTTGATAGGTTATTAGTTAAACCTTTAGCAGATGGAATGTTTGTTTACATTACATCACCAGAAACATTATATGATTTATTAGATGATCCATTAGTAATCAACTATATGAAAATTAACAACACTACTCGTGAATTGTATGAAAATGGACAACCATTCTCATTATTCAGAATTAAGTTCGTACAAACAATGTTAGACGAATCTTATGGTGATTTAGGAAATCCAGGAGAATTCTATGATGGTGCTTGGAAAGTTAGAGCATTCGCTATTAAAGATAATGGAGATATTGTCTTTGCAACATTCCCAGCAGCATCAAGAAGTACAAATAATGAAGATGTGTATCTATCAGATGGTACAGCAATTCCAGCTGGACATAAAGTAGAGTGGGATTTAACAGCTAATCATCCTGATAATGGAACATTGTTAGAAGCAGACGGAACAGTAAATGAAAATTACACACTTACCACAGAAGATAAAGCATTAATGTGGAGTCAGTTACCAATTCATAGAGGAATCTTAATGGGTAAAGATGCAATGGCTAGAATTGCTATTGACGGAGCAGGCGGAGTTGAAACTATTATTAAAGGACTAGGTTCAGCAGGATCTAATGACCCATTAAACCAAAGACAAACTATTGGTGTAAAGGCTAAATCAATCGGATTTGGAATTATACGTGACGAAGCTTTATGTATTACTTATGGAGTACCTACAGCAGCAATCGCAACAACTAACTTAACAACTGATGCTTACACAAGAGCAAAACACACAGATGACACAGCAGATGCTACAGACAACTTAACACCATATAATGTTGATAATGAAAAAGTAAAAAAACCTATTACAAATAAACCAAAAGAACCTAAGATTGAATAATTATTTAGGAGGCTATTATGGCTGAAAAGAAAACAAATAACACAATTACATTAACTGAAGAGCAGTTACAAAATATAATTAAAACTTCTATAGAATCAATGGCACAAGTTACAGCAAACTCTATTGCTAAAACTCAACCACAAGATGTTGCAGAGAGCAGAGTAACAGCAACAAGGATGGACCAGGCACGTTTAAGACAGTCGATGGAATTTAACCAACGTTTGTTGAAAAGTGAAAGAATTCCTGTCGCACTACCTGTGTCTTTATCAGAATATTTTGGGGATAGTGTTACGGTATCTGTGAATGGTAATACAATTAAGATTCCAGTAGATGGAAATACTTATCACATTACCAAAGCACATAACCAACAACTACAGAAGAAGATTATGTATAATAACAAACAGTTAAGTAGAATTAGAAACACAAAGAGTAACGCAGTCTTTGGTAATTCCAGAGGCGATATTGGATTTGTGAATTTATAAAAAAACCTGAACGGGTAGGGTGCTTACCCTATCCGTTTTCGTTTTTAATAGGAGAGATGATATGAATAGAGATCAGATAATGAGAAGAGTTAATCAAAGGCTTGATGGAAGATTATATCGTTGGGAAGATATTAAGTATGATTTTGATGATGCTATTTTATTAATTAACGAAAAACTTCAAGCAAATTTCCCTATGTTTACTGATGTAATGATTGATCATACATCGAAATATTTATACTATACTATTACAGATAAGGAAAAAGGAGTAGTTTATTTTGAGACAGAAGAACTCTGGGACCAAGCTAAACTAAGTCCTCATTACACAAACATTACAGGTACATCCACGATGCCTGTTTTTCCTGATAAATATATTAGAACCGTTGTTATACCTTCTGTAGTAGCACGGCTTTTAGAAAGAGAAGACGAGTTTGGAAATTTACAAAGTTCTATCAGACAAGAAGCTTCCAACGGTCTTAACACAATGTTTCTAGAATACTATGATTTAGTTCCAGGATATTTTATTAATGATGGTGGAACTATGGACTACACAAATAATCATAGTAGAGGAAATCCTTTTGAAATAAATAGAGCAAAAGAATATAAAGGACCTTTAGATGAGTAGAAGATCATACAGAGGAAATCGTGGAAAAAATATTTATGAAATAGATAATTTTTCAAAAGGAATTAATAATACTAACTCTTCTATTAACAACGGAAATGTAAAGGAATTAATTAATTTTAAAATATCTCCAGATGGAACTTCTCTTAGACCAAGAGAGCCTTATATCAACTATACCTTCTTTACTAAAGATGAAGAAGATAATATTAAGTTTATTAATTTATCAAACGAGTTGGGAGTATTTATTTCAAAACAATTTCCTTCAAAAGAGTTTATTGTAGATTTCAAAGGACACAGGCCTGATAAAGAAATTGTTATAAATGATCCTGAAAACATTAGAGTAATAGATGGAGACACTATCGAATATAAAGAAGTAGTATATAGGCTTCTTATTATAGATACACCTGAAAAAGATGAACCTGGATTTGATGAAGCTACTCAATTTACACAGCTCTTTATAGATAACTCTGGTACTATCACATTAAAATACGATCCTCAAACACCTTCTTGGGTAGATGCATTCGATAGACAACTAGTTTGGGTTTATAACGAGAATGGGGAAATTTTAAATAAAGATTTGTTAATGGGAGGATATGCAGAATTATTAGATGAAAATATTTATGAACATAAATATGGAGACTTACATAATTGGGGACCAAGAGGACCTAATATATTCGAATATGTTGGTTTTATACCGACCGTGTATGTTAGAGACCTTAATCAAAAACCAGTTCTTATAAAAACTGTCGATAATAAGTTTGAGGTTTTTAATGGAATTCCTAAAGAAAACAAATACCGACCAGCATATGAGTTAAAATATTTCCATAATATCTATATGGGACCTTTATTAAATGATATAAGTGAAGGATATACTTTAGTTCCTGAAATTAAATCTAACAAAATAAATACACAAACGTTTCATTTTGATACAATCTATAACCCAGTAAGTAATAATGAACTACCTAATTATGATGGTATAGTAATGTTAGGGAATGTTAATATAGATTTAAAAAAAAAAATTGAAACTTTAGAAATAGATTTATTTCAAAATATACGATACACTAGTTTAAATACATTCCTACAAGATATTTATGAGTTCGAGTTAAAACTTACACAAGATATTTATTATACTCAACCTGATATAAGTATTCAGCCTTTCTATGAATTTGAAGTAACAGTGTCACAAGGTATATCATATACAGATATTACATCTACACTTCAAGATACATATAGATTTAATGTAGATATGTTCCAAAACATATCTTATAAAGATTTGACATCTAGAGTTCAAGAAGTTTATGAGTTTGAAATATTAGGAACACAGGCTGTTAAATATAAAGATATAATATCTTCAATTCAAGAAACTTACGAAATAGATGTAGACCTATCTCAGGGCATTGTCTATTCTAATACTTCCGCAAGTATTCAAGAAACATATTTATTTAATGTAGATTTAGAACAAGATATAAAATACACTGATATTATTTCAGGTATTCAAGAAACATATTTATTTAATGTAGATTTAGAACAAGATATTGTTCTTTCTAATATCACTACAGATATATCAACAATTATTAAAACAGAACCCACAACTCCTGCATCGGCAAGCACATTAAATCAAATATATACTGGTGCTGATGGTTATAGTAGTTGGATTGGTAGAAGCAGGACAGAAAGGGAATATACATGGCAAAGTGATGGTGGAATAACCTACGATACAAGTCGAAGAACTGTAACTTCAGGCGATGCTTGTTATTATGAAGGTGAAAAAGCAAGAGGTTTCTTACCAGGTGTAAATAATGAATATGAATCATTTACATGTACTTTCGCAAGAAATAGAACGGTTTATTATTGGGAATTAATAGAATAAAAAGAAAGGAATGATAAAAATGAATATGCAAACAAATATAGCTTTTAGAAAAACACAAGCTAAAGTTTATGAAACTAGATTTATTACGGTTTACCTAGAAGTAGAAAATACTTCATCTGAACGAGTTCACCCTTTTTATTACAGTTCATATGAAGATCAAAATACTGGACAAGTATTTATTAAGTTTTTTGACTCAATTACTTTTGCAGTTTCTGAAGGTAAAGAAATAAAAAATGTAGTAATATATGATCCTGACAGAGGGATAATTGCAAAGAGGCCTTTAGGGACCTCTGGAATAACTCCTAGTGAAGATGGGTTATTAATAATAAAAAACTTGGAGGTAGAAGTTAAATGACAGATTCAGGAAAGAATTTATTATTAAATGTTTACAAAACTTTAAAAAGTGTTGAACTTATGGAAAATGGCTCACCTTTAACTAGAAGAACTATAGTATTTGGAAACGCTAGTAATAATGAGATTATAAGTAATTTTATTGAATTTAGTGTTTCTAAAGGTAAGGAGCCAGATAAAATAAAAATTTCAAATAAAGAAAATTATGTATTTGATTTAGAAAAGACAACTCCTATAACTTCTACTACTAAATTTTTTGATAGTTATGAAGATATGTTTAGTTATCCTGCTGAGGAAAATGACACAGGAGCTTTAGGATATTGGTTTGGTACAGATCATTTTCAGAATGGTGCATTTGTAATACAAAAATTGAGTGGAAGTAATCTTCCTACTAATGTATATGTAGATACGGGTCCCGGTTTGGAAGAGGGTATTTTAGGAAGATCTAATAAAGAATTAGCGGAGTATGTAGTTAACAACAGTCTTTTCCAGGGTCAGGCTTTAATTATTAGAATACCTAATATAGGTCCTGGTAATGAACCTGTGGGAAATGATTATATATTTGTACAAGAAGTAAATCCAATAGCTTATCAAACTTCAAAAGGGAATTTAGAAGTTGAAACAGATATTACAGTTCATCAACCAGGAATGGAATTCTTAGAACATAGTTTTATTAAGATCCCTAGAATTAAAATAAGTATAGAGGAGGAATAATATGAGTAAAGATAAAGTAGAGTATGAGTTTGTAAAAAGTGATTTAACAATGGATCAGCTAAAAGAACAAGCTCGTCTTATGAACATGGATGAAAAAACAAGAGAAAGATATTTAGCTCAAAAGAATAAGGAGGAGTAAGAATGGAAAAAGATTATAAAGGATTAATCTCAATCGATTTAGAAATTCCTTTAGATAAAGACGGAGCCAAACCAGATTTTGATAATCCGAAAATAGTCTTTAATTCTTATAGGAAAAATGTTCGAAAAATTAATTTCGAAGATTTAGGAAAACATAGTCAAAACTTATTAGATATAGAGCCTATTAGTTATGAATCTTTGTATGGAGACGAAGCTTTAGAAGAAGGATATTTATACCCTACTATAAGAACCTTTATGTTTAAAGGTACGGATGGAAAATTCTATTCACAATTACAGAGGAATAAAGATTATGAAATTATTCCTCTTGTAAGTCTTCCTTCTTTTGATTTAGATAAGAACGGTATTGATCCAGGGATTTATGAAGGATACGCTTATAAATGGGAAGTTATAAAGCATAATAATTTAACATCCGATAGTGGTCAAGAAATTATTGAAACTACAGATTGGAAATATATCCAATATAACCCGGATGATGTGGAAACAGAAGATATATTAAATTATTATGAAGTTCTTAATTCTTCAGAAAATAATTGGAAACAAACGGATCCATGGGATAAATTAATTACCTCAAAAGAATTAAACGATATAGAGTACTTATTAAACAATAATATTACCCAAATAGCTGTTATGAAAAAAGAAAGAAACAATCCTTTAGTACGTAAGATAAGTTTAAAAGCATATTATAGAGGAGAGTTAGTAGAAGAATTTACTAACGCATCAGATTATTATACTACATTAGGGTTCGATATATGGTCTTTCAAAAATGATCATGATCCTAATAGTGAGTTTCATATAAATAATATGAAACATTTAGATGTAGAGGATCATGATATTATAAATGATAGTGATATAAATTCTGTAGAAGAATTAAAAGATTTAGTTAATAAAATTATACACAGAAATGAAGACGGAGAATATTATGAGGTTTACAGAATGGGAGTACATAAAAGCACAATAAGACCATTTGCAACTTTAAGCGAGCCTTTTAGAGTATCGGATCTAAATTATCAAAATACTTATATAGAATTTCAAGTCTCTTATTTACCTGATTTTTCTGACTTTAATTATGTTTCTTTAAATCCTATATCTGAAAATGTTAATAAAGCTATACCTTCTATTAAAACTACAGATAGAATTATGAGAAACTCTTCTAATGGAGTGCAGGTTAGATTGTTTATTACTCCTGCAAAAAGACCTTCAAATACCTACATATGGACTACTAATGATTTAACACAAATGGAGATTGACGCAGAAGTTTTAACATCTACATATATGCCTTATAGTTCTGAAGGAGTTATACTTCCTTCATTAGAAAATACTTCATCTATAGGGGAAACAAGGTTTATGACATTCTTTGAAGATATGTTAGTATTATATGGTGGGGAAAAATTTGGTAATATAGTTTATTTATCAGATTTTCAAAACATAGGATACTTCCCATTCAAATATGCTTTAGACCAAATACCTGATGAGATAATTCATATACATCCTTTTAGAGGAATTATGTTTGCATTTACTAAATCAGATATATGGGCTATTGAGAAAGCAGAAACCGAAACTGAATCAGGAAGTATTATTACTGATTTCTATGCTAAAAAGGTACTACAAAATATATTTATAGATGTTCATTTAAAAAATACAATTAGAACAGTAGGTAAATATGTTATGGTTATGTTAGAAGACAAGATTATATTCCTTAAACCTAATAGTTTTACAGGAGATAGTACTGACTTAAGTTATGTAGAGGTTTCAGCACCTATAGGAAATATTATTAAAGACCCAAACGACTTTATTAAAAACAGATTAAAATTTTATAATATATTTGTTAAAGAAGATTTAAAATTTGACCTAGCTACAGAAGTAGACAATAGAGATTTTAAAATAATTTTATCTACCTTTGTAGATATGAAAGATATTAAAACACCTTATATGCTAGAACTTATCTTTGATGGAACTAGAGGTATTTGGACGATACACGATACTTTGAGTACAGCTTACCCAGTATTCTTCAGTAAGGGATTAAAGTACTTTAAAAGCCATCCTGAGAACTTTGGTGGGGTTGTATTATCAGATAACACAGGTGTTAATAAATATAATATGTTAGATGCTAAAAAAGCCCATGTTGATGTTCATAACTTTAATTATGAAACACATACTATAGTTACTAGACCAGATGGGTATTTAGCACAGCCTATAAACTTATTAATTGATTTAGGTTACATGAATATTAGTAATCATTTAACTAAACGTTTCCACGAAGCTAGAATGGAGGTTACTAATATCAATACATCTCAAATTAAGATGGCATATAGTTTTAGAATAGATAACAAACAACAACAGTCTACTTATGAAATATTTATGCAAGTTATAGACGGTACTATTGAAGAAAGAGAATATATCTCCTTTGAAAATTTAGGAGAATCAAGTATTAATCAATTTGAAAATTTTAGATTAGATCTTGCTAAATTTACTGTTACAGATAGACTACAAGTAAGGATACCTATAAATGGTAGAGGAAGAGTTCCAAGATTAGTTATGTCATTTGAATCAACAAATGATTTTGAAATATTTAAATTCCTTATTGTATTTAAGGAACAAACAGGAAGGATGGTGAGTCAACGATGAAATTATTTAAAAACAATATACCTTTACAGAGAAAAACTCAAGGAGATCTTATTACTGCAGAAGAATGGGATAGTGTTGTTAATCAATTAAGTTTACAAACTAATTACCACTCTAATATTATAGCTGAATTAGCAGATATGACAGAATTCAAATGGGTTCCTTACGACCCTGATTCAACTACAGATAAAGTTATTGAAGACCTTAATATGAAGATTACAATTCCCGAAGGTACTTTAGGAGTATTTAATTCAATCGAAGACTTAATAGATTATTTTAATGAAGGTAATGTAGAGGGGTTTTTAGCAGAAGACGTTAAATTCCAAAAGTTACAGTATGGAGAGTACGTTATTTATTCGAGAGCTATGAACACTTTAAAAGAGGTTTTAGAACGTGTTACCGAAATCACACAAGATATTGAAGAACACATTGAAGACTTAAATAACCCGCATGGAGTTACGGCTGAACAAGTAGGTACATACGTTAAGACAACAATAGACAATAAAGATGCTAATACGTTACAACAAGCAAAAGACTACACTTATAGCAAGGTAGAGATAGACAATAAAGACACTGCTATAATGAATAAGGCAAACGACTTAGAGGAAGATATTATAGACATTAGAGATGATATAAGTGGTATAACAAACTTGATTAAAATAGACGATACAACTATCACAAGAAACAATAACGATGAATTAGAAGTGGCGTCTGTGGTTTTAGATGATATAGAAAGTAGAGTTTCAAAAAATGAGTTTGAAACTTTTAAAACTGCTAATAATCATAAGATAAATGCAGTTGAAAATGGTTTACAAATTCAAATTGATGAAATGGAGTTTGTTGTTAATATTACATTAGTAGGTAATG
>Ga0079223_10001066_pt1 | contig 15715 bp, 11 predicted proteins | sample Stecom2011_FD_75072 | JGI IMG/M metagenome (GOLD analysis project Ga0079223, IMG submission 75072) | Agricultural soil microbial communities from Utah to study Nitrogen management - Steer compost 2011 | ecosystem: Environmental > Terrestrial > Soil > Agricultural land | place: USA: Utah... | reverse complement strand
TGCGTTATCGATACCGTCATACGCTACTGCGCTGCCGCCACCGCCCCAAACCTCAGCACACACACGGGTCAGAGCCGCTGTCAGAGTGGTTTTACCGTGGTCAACGTGACCGATGGTGCCCACGTTGACGTGGGGCTTGTTGCGTTCAAATTTTTCTTTAGCCACTTTACTTTCCTCTAAAATGAATCAATCAGAATCAATTATTCACTTAAACGCTGCCTACTTGCATAACAGCATCGGTGACATTCTTAGGAGCTTCGACATAAGCCAAAAACTCCATACTGTAGGTCGCACGTCCCTGGGTTGCAGAGCGCAAGTCGGTGGCGTAACCAAACATTTCTGCCAGCGGCACGTCTGCGTTAATAACCTTGCCCATGGGGCTTTCATCCATTCCATGGATCACACCGCGGCGGCGGTTTAAATCCCCCACCACTTCACCCATATTGGCCTCAGGCGTTACGATCTCGACTTTCATCATTGGCTCTAGCAATACCGCGCCACCGTCTTCGGCTAACTTTTTAGTTGCCATTGAGGCTGCAATTTTAAAAGCCATTTCATTCGAGTCGACATCGTGGAAGGAGCCATCAAATAATGTCGCCTTCAATCCCAGCAAAGGATATCCCGCAAGAACACCATTTTGCATTTGCTCTTGGATCCCTTTACTAATTGCCGGAATGTACTCTTTCGGGATTGATCCACCAACGATCTCGTTGGCAAAAACCAAACCTTCCGCATTGTCATCGGCTGCGGGCTCAAAACGGATCCAGACGTGACCGTATTGTCCACGACCGCCGGTTTGACGAATAAATTTACCTTCGATCTCACAGGTGTTGCTGATCCGCTCGCGGTAGGCTACCTGCGGCTTGCCAATGTTGGCTTCGACGCTAAACTCGCGGCGCATGCGATCGACAATAATGTCCAAGTGCAACTCGCCCATGCCACCGATAATGGTTTGACCGGTTTCTTCATCGGTTTTAACACTAAACGATGGGTCTTCTTGGGCTAACTTGCTTAAGGCCACACCCATTTTTTCTTGGTCGACCTGACTTTTTGGCTCTACCGCCACATGAATAACGGGCTCTGGAAAGTCCATCCGCTCGAGGGTAATAATGCTGTTGGGCGAGCATAAAGTATCGCCCGTGGTGACGTCTTTAAAACCGATACCGGCGGCGATATCACCGGCCAGTACCTGTTTGATCTCCTGCCGGTCGTTGGCGTGCATTTGCACCATTCGGCCAACGCGCTCTTTTTTACCCTTGATCGGGTTAAACACGGTATCGCCCGAGTTTAAGGTGCCCGAGTACACTCTAAAGAAGGTCAGGGTACCAACAAAAGGGTCGGTGGCTATTTTAAACGCCAGTGCGGCAAACGGCGCGGTATCGTCGGCCTCGCGCACAGCGGTTGTTTTGCCATCGGCCAGCACGCCTTCAATGGCGTGCACTTGGTTGGGCGCCGGTAGGTATTCAATCACAGCGTCCAGCACGGCTTGTACGCCTTTGTTTTTAAACGCCGAGCCGCCCAACACTGGCACGATCTCGTTGGCCAAGGTGCGCTTGCGCAGTGCGGCTTTAATTTGCTCCTCAGAAAGTGGCTCACCCTCTAAGTATTTGCCCATCAGATCGTCGTCGGCCTCGGCCGCCGCTTCAATCAGGTACTCGCGCATTTTATCGCAAGTTTCTTGCATCTGTGCCGGGATCTCAGCGTACTCAAAGCTAATGCCTTGATCGTCTTCGCTCCAGAGAACGGCCTGCATTTTTATCAGGTCGACCACGCCTTTAAAATCTTCTTCTGCGCCGATGGTCATTTGTAAGGGCACAGGGTTGGCGCCAAGACGCTCCCGCAGCTGCTCGATAACGGCAACAAAGTCGGCGCCGGTGCGATCCATTTTGTTGACGAACACTAAGCGCGGCACATGATACTTATTGGCTTGACGCCAGACAGTTTCGGTTTGTGGTTGCACGCCAGATGAGCCGCACAATACAACCACGGCGCCGTCAAGCACCCGCAACGAGCGCTCTACCTCGATGGTAAAGTCAACGTGACCTGGGGTGTCGATAATATTGACGCGGTGTTCATCAAACTGTTTACGCATACCACTCCAAAAAGTGGTAACCGCCGCTGAGGTAATGGTGATGCCGCGCTCTTGCTCTTGCTCCATCCAGTCGGTGGTAGCCGCGCCATTGTGTACTTCACCAATTTTGTGAGATAGACCTGTATAGAAGAGAACGCGCTCGGTGGTCGTTGTTTTACCAGCATCCACATGCGCACAAATACCGATGTTGCGGTAGCGTGCAATAGGAGTTTTACGTGCCACAGCTGTAATCCCCGATTTGTGATACTCAAATGGTAAAAGGCAGCCATAATAGCTGCCCTTTGTTTCTCATTGCCTTCTAACTTAGAAGCGAAAGTGAGAGAACGCTTTGTTGGCCTCGGCCATACGGTGCACGTCTTCACGCTTTCTAACAGCTGAGCCTTTGTTTTGCGATGCATCCATCAGTTCACCAGCTAAGCGATGTGGCATAGACTTCTCACCGCGACCGCGGGAGTAATCTACCAGCCAACGCATTGCCAACGCGACACGACGTGATGGGCGAACTTCAACCGGCACTTGGTAGGTAGCACCACCCACACGGCGAGATTTAACCTCAACCAGCGGAGCAATGTTGTCCAGTGCTTCATCAAATACTTCAATGGGATCGCGATTTAGTTTTTCTTTCACGATTTCCATGGCGCCGTAAACGATATTTTCTGCTACGGCTTTTTTACCACTGATCATAACGTGGTTCATGAACTTTGCCAGAGTAACATTGCCGTATTTAGGATCCGGCAAGATCTCGCGTTTCGCGACAACTCTTCTTCTTGGCATTTTAATAGCCTCTCTTCAGGATTTGTCTAAGACGACTTCCACCTTTGGTGGTCTGCGCTTAGCCTTACTCGGTTTACACCGAAAACGTAGGTCTTAAATCAGCTAATGCTTACTTAGGACGTTTGGTACCGTACTTAGAGCGACCCTGCTTACGATTGTTAACACCGGCAGTATCCAGTGAACCGCGAACAGTATGGTAGCGCACACCAGGCAAGTCTTTTACACGACCGCCACGAATCAGTATCACGCTGTGCTCTTGCAAGTTATGCCCTTCACCACCGATATAGGAGGACACCTCAAAACCGTTGGTCAGACGAACACGACATACTTTACGCAGCGCTGAGTTCGGCTTTTTCGGTGTTGTGGTGTAAACGCGGGTACATACGCCACGCTTTTGCGGGTTAGCTTGTAGAGCAGGTACATCGCTCTTTTGAACCTTACGTTTTCTCGGCTTACGAACCAACTGGTTGATCGTTGCCATGAAAATAAACTCCACAGATATATAAACGCCTCAAATGAGGCTCGTTAATAGAGGACAAACGTGCCGTCCCCCCACTTCAAAGAAAGTGGGTGGCGTATTGTAATGACGCCTCCCATTCCCGTCAAGACAGATGTGAGCAAAAATCGCTCACCGGGCTGATAGCCCGGCCCCATCTTGTTGGCCCCGAGGGGCCAATCTTACTCGTTGCCAGAGTTCATCAACGCTTCGGACAATGCCGCTTCGACATCCTCAGCGCTGACGCCAGACTCGGCCAGCTCGACCTGCTCTTCACGGACGCGTTTGCGCTCGGCGTGATAAGCAAGACCGGTACCGGCTGGGATCAGGCGCCCAACAACAACGTTCTCTTTCAGACCGCGCAGGCCATCTCTCTTTCCGGTAACGGCCGCCTCGGTAAGTACCCGAGTGGTTTCTTGGAAAGAGGCTGCCGAGATAAACGACTCGGTGGCCAGCGACGCTTTAGTAATACCCAACAACTGACGCTCAAAACGTGCGGGCTGTTTGCCTTCGGCGCGCAGACGCTCGTTTTCGATCAGCACGTTGGTGAACTCGACTTGCTCGCCTTTAACAAAGCTCGAGTCGCCCATGCCGGTAATTTCAACTTTACGCAACATCTGACGAACAATGGTCTCGATGTGCTTATCGTTGATTTTTACCCCTTGCAGGCGATAAACGTCTTGGATCTCGTTGGTGATGTAGCTTGCCAACGCCTCGACACCTTTTAGGCGCAGGATATCGTGGGGGTTGCTAGGACCGTCAGAGACGACCTCACCCTTGGCCACTTGCTCACCCTCAAACACGGTCATCTGGCGGTGTTTATGAATCAGCACCTCATAGTGTGTAGAGCCATCTTCGAGCGGCTGACCGTCGTTAGGCGTAATCACTAGGCGGCGCTTGCCTTTGGTTTCTTTACCAAAGGTAACGGTACCCGAGATTTCTGCCAAAATGGACGGCTCTTTAGGTTTACGCGCTTCAAACAGGTCGGCTACGCGCGGCAGACCACCGGTAATATCGCGGGTCTTAGAGCCCTCTTGCGGAATTCGCGCCAGTACGTCACCCACTTCGATGGTGTCGTTGTCGTTGATGCTCAAGATCGCCCGAGCCGGCAACAAATAGTGCGCCGGCATGGTGGTATTGGGCAAGCACAGCTCGCTACCGTCGGCACCAAACAGGGTAATCGCCGGGCGCATGTCTTTACCGGCCGAGGGGCGCTCGGACGGGTCCATGACTTCAATCGATGACAAGCCTGTTAGCTCATCGGTCTGGCGCCGTACCGAAAGGTTGTCCTCCATACCGGAGAAAGTTACCTTACCGGCCACTTCAGTCACGATCGGGTGTGTGTGCGGATCCCACTTGGCAATCACCTGACCGCCAGCGACCTGCTCGCCATCTTTAACCGTGATAACAGCACCGTAAGGGATCTTGTAGCGCTCGCGCTCACTGCCCGCAGCATCGGCTACAGCCAACTCGCCAGAGCGTGACACCGCCACTAGGTTACCGGCTTTGTTGGTCACCACTTTAATGTTGATCAGGCGCACGCTACCTTCTTGCTTTACCTGCACGTTATCGGCGGCCGAGGCACGCGAGGCCGCACCACCGATGTGGAAGGTACGCATGGTCAGCTGGGTGCCCGGCTCACCGATCGACTGCGCGGCGATAACGCCCACAGCTTCACCGATGTTGGCTCTGTGACCACGGGCCAAATCACGCCCGTAACACATAGAGCAAATGCCAGTGCGCGCGTCACAGGTGATTGGCGAGCGCACTAGCACCTCGTCAATACCCATGCCTTCGACGCGCTCAACCCACGCCTCATCGATCATGGTGCCAGCTGACACCAAGATTTCATCGCTGCCGGGACGAACCACATCGCGGGCGACAATACGGCCCAAGATACGATCGCCCAAAGATTCAATAACGTCGCCACCTTCAATTACCGGCGCCATTTCTAGGCCTTCGTCGGTGCCACAGTCTAAGTGGGTAACCACCAAGTCCTGCGCCACGTCTACTAAGCGGCGGGTTAGGTAACCGGAGTTGGCCGTTTTAAGAGCGGTATCGGCCAGGCCTTTACGCGCACCGTGGGTCGAAATAAAGTACTGACCAACGTTCAAACCTTCACGGAAGTTAGCCGTAATTGGCGCTTCGATAATAGAGCCATCGGGCTTCGCCATTAGGCCGCGCATACCCGCCAACTGACGGATCTGAGCCGGGCTACCACGAGCACCTGAGTCGGCGTACATGTACACCGAGTTGAACGAGGTTTGTTGCTCTTGCTCGCCGTCGCGGTTGGTGACCGTCTCAAAACTGATTCCGTCCATCATCGACTTGGCGACCAAGTCGTTGGCGCGGGACCAAATATCGATCACTTTGTTGTACTTCTCGCCCTGGGTTACCAGACCCGAGGCGAACTGACCTTCGATCTCTTTCACTTCGCCTTCGGCACGAGCTACGATCTCGTACTTTTCGGCGGGAATGGCAAAGTCGTTTACACCGATAGATGCGCCAGACTTAGTGGAGAAGTCGTAGCCCATGTACATCAATTGGTCGGCAAAAATAACGGTCGCTTTAAGTCCCACCACACGATAACAGTGGTTGATGACCGCCGAGATGGCTTTTTTCACCATCGGCTTGTCGATCATCTCAAACGGGATGCCCTCGGGGACTATGTCCCACAACAGCATGCGTCCCACAGTGGTGTCGACAATGCGAATGTCTTCGTGTTTTTCGCCTTCGGCGCCGATGGTCGTTTCGTGGATACGCACTTTAATGCGCGCCTGCAAATCGACTTGCTTACCATAGTAAGCGCGAGACACCTCTTCGAGATCGGCAAATATCATGCCCTCGCCCTGAGCATTAATGCGCTCACGGGTCATCCAGTAAAGCCCCAACACCACGTCTTGCGACGGCACGATAATAGGCTCACCAGAGGCTGGCGATAAAATGTTGTTGGTCGACATCATCAAAGCGCGCGCTTCTAGTTGCGCCTCGATGGTCAAGGGTACGTGTACCGCCATTTGGTCGCCGTCAAAGTCGGCGTTATAGGCGGCGCACACCAACGGGTGCAACTGAATCGCTTTACCTTCAATCAGCACAGGCTCAAACGCCTGAATACCTAAGCGGTGAAGTGTCGGTGCGCGGTTAAGCAGTACCGGGTGCTCGCGAATCACCTCATCTAAGATGTCCCAAACAACGGCCTCTTCACGCTCGACCATTTTCTTAGCGGCTTTAATGGTGGTGGCAAGACCACGCAACTCAAGCTTGCTAAAAATAAACGGCTTAAACAGCTCAAGCGCCATTTTCTTGGGCAGACCACACTGGTGCAGACGCAGAGTTGGACCCACTACGATCACCGAGCGGCCCGAGTAGTCAACGCGCTTACCCAACAGGTTTTGACGGAAGCGACCCTGCTTACCTTTAATCATGTCGGCCAGAGATTTCAGCGGACGCTTGTTCGAGCCGGTAATGGCCCGGCCGCGACGACCGTTATCCAACAGCGCATCGACAGACTCTTGCAGCATACGCTTTTCGTTGCGCACGATGATATCAGGAGCGTTAAGATCCAACAGACGCTTCAAGCGGTTGTTGCGGTTGATCACCCGGCGGTACAGATCGTTCAGATCCGAGGTGGCAAAACGGCCACCGTCGAGCGGCACCAACGGGCGCAGATCGGGCGGCAATACCGGCAAAACTTCCAACACCATCCACTCGGGGTTGTTGCCCGAAAAGTGGAACGCCTCTAGCAGTTTTAAACGCTTAGAGAACTTTTTGATTTTGGTTTCCGAGTTGGTGTTCGGAATCTCTTCGCGCAGGTGTTTGATCTCTTCTTCAAGATCAATGGCAGACATCAAGCTTTTGATTGCCTCGGCGCCCATCAGCGCTTCGAATTCGTCACCGAACTCCTCCATCGACTCAAAGTACTGCTCGTCGGTGAGCAATTGGCCGCGCTCAAGCGTGGTCAAGCCTGGGTCGGTGACCACATACGACTCAAAATACAACACCCGCTCAATATCGCGCAGAGTCATATCCAGCAGCAAACCAATACGGCTTGGCAGTGATTTTAAAAACCAAATGTGTGCCACTGGGCTGGCCAGCTCGATGTGCCCCATGCGCTCGCGGCGCACTTTGGCCAGCGTCACTTCGACGCCACATTTTTCACAAATAATACCGCGATGCTTCATGCGCTTGTACTTGCCGCATAAACATTCGTAGTCTTTTACCGGGCCAAAAATCTTGGCGCAAAACAAACCTTCGCGCTCAGGCTTAAAGGTACGGTAGTTAATGGTCTCCGGCTTTTTGACTTCGCCAAACGACCAAGAGCGAATCATTTCTGGTGATGCCAGACCGATACGGATCGCATCGAATTCTTCGACTTGTCCCTGGGACTTGAGCAGATTAAGTAAGTCTTTCAAGGCACTTCCTCCAGTGGGCTCCAGTAAGTGCAATGTGCACCATGAGCGGGGGCCTAGCCCCCGCGCTTACCGATTGTGTATCAGACGGATGACTATTCGTCTTCTTCCAGTTCCATATTGATGCCGAGTGCGCGAATCTCTTTAACCAGTACGTTAAAGGACTCGGGCATGCCCGGTTCCATACGGTGATCACCGTCAACAATATTTTTGTACATTTTGGTACGACCCGCTACGTCATCAGACTTAACGGTCAGCATTTCTTGCAGGGTGTAAGCGGCGCCGTATGCTTCCAGCGCCCAAACTTCCATCTCACCGAAACGCTGGCCACCAAACTGTGCTTTACCGCCCAGTGGTTGCTGCGTAACGAGGCTATAAGAACCGGTAGAGCGAGCGTGCATCTTGTCGTCAACCAAGTGGTTCAGCTTCAGCATGTACATATAGCCGACGGTTACCGGGCGTTGGAATGCATCGCCCGAGCGGCCGTCGTACAACTGTAACTGACCGGAGTCAGGCAGATCGGCCAGACGCAATAAGGCCTTGATCTCATGCTCTTCGGCACCATCAAACACCGGCGTCGCCATGGGCACGCCATCGCATAAGTTGCCCGCCAGATCCATGATCTCGCTGTCGCTAAAGCTTGCCAAATCCTCTTTGGCAAACACGTCACCGGTGCCGTTGTAGATGGTTTCTAAAAAGTCACGCACCTCGCTAACGGCTTTTTGCTCGCGAATCATGGTGTTGATCTTAACGCCGAGACCTTTAGCGGCCATGCCTAAGTGGGTCTCAAGGATTTGACCTACGTTCATCCGCGAGGGCACACCCAGTGGGTTCAGCACGATATCGACCGGCTCGCCGTCGATGTCATAAGGCATGTCTTCGACCGGCATAATCACCGAGACGACACCCTTGTTACCGTGACGGCCCGCCATTTTATCGCCCGGCTGGATGCGACGCTTAATGGCCAGGTACACTTTAACGATTTTTTGTACGCCGGGTGCTAAGTCATCGCCCGTGGACAACTTGCCGCGCTTGTCTTCAAAACGCTCGTCAAGGTTTTTACGGCACTCGGCTAGGCGCTGTTCGGCCAGGTCGATTTGCTCGTTAACGGTGTCTTCGGCAACACGCAACTTAAACCACTGTTCGGTTTCAAGACCGTCGAGAAGCTCATCGGTTAAAGTCTCGCCCTTTTTAACGCCTTTACCCGCCGCAATTTTTTTACCGCGAATCACCGTGCGCAGACGATCGAGAGTGGCCGCTTCCATGATGCGGTACTCTTCGTTTAAGTCTTTACGTACTTCGTCCAACTGAGCTTTTTCGATCTCGAGTGAACGCTGGTCTTTTTCAAGGCCATCGCGAGTAAACACTTGCACGTCAATCACGGTACCTTTGGTGCTCGATGGCACACGCAGCGAGGTGTCTTTTACATCGGACGCTTTCTCGCCAAAAATGGCGCGCAGTAGTTTCTCTTCTGGCGTCAGCTGGGTTTCGCCTTTAGGGGTCACTTTACCCACTAAGATGTCACCACCGCTGACCTCGGCACCGATATAAACAATACCGGACTCGTCCAGCTTGCTCAGCGCGCTCTCGCCTACGTTGGGGATATCTGAGGTGATCTCTTCACTGCCGAGCTTAGTATCACGAGAGATACAGGTAAGCTCTTGAATGTGAATGGTGGTGAAACGATCCTCTTGCACCACACGCTCAGAGATAAGGATGGAGTCCTCAAAGTTATAACCGTTCCAGGGCATAAACGCGATGCGCATATTCTGCCCCAGCGCCAACTCGCCCATATCGACCGAGGGGCCGTCGGCTAAGATGTCGCCGCGCTGCACGATATCGCCAACATTGACGATCGAGCGCTGGTTAATACAGGTGTTTTGGTTCGAGCGGGTGTACTTGGTCAGGTTATAAATATCGACCCCAGCATCACCGGCCACAACCTCGTCACTGTGCACTTTAACCACAATGCGGCCGGCATCGACACGGTCGATCACACCGCCGTGTTTTGCCACCACACAAACGCCCGAGTCGGATGCGACGTTGCGCTCCATACCGGTACCGACCAACGGCTTCTCAGCGCGCAAGGTGGGTACAGCTTGACGCTGCATGTTCGAACCCATCAGGGCGCGGTTAGCATCATCGTGCTCGAGAAACGGAATCAAGGACGCGGCCACCGAGACCACCTGGCGCGGCGATACGTCCATCAGCTCGACCTCGGTCGGGCTTTTCAGGGTAAAGTCACTGCCGTGGCGTACCGACACTAAGTCTTCGGTCAAGCGGCCTTTGTCGTCCATTTTTGCCGACGCCTGAGCGATCACGAAGTCGGCCTCGTTAATCGCCGATAAAAACTCGATATCGTCGGTCACTTGTCCGTCTTTCACGCGGCGATAAGGCGTTTCTAAAAAGCCATAACTGTTGGTGCGGGCGTAGGTTGCCAGAGAGTTAATCAGACCAATGTTAGGCCCCTCTGGGGTTTCGATAGGACAGACACGTCCATAGTGAGTCGGGTGTACGTCGCGCACCTCAAAACCGGCGCGCTCGCGGGTTAAACCGCCTGGCCCCAAGGCCGACACGCGACGCTTGTGCGTCACCTCCGACAAGGGGTTGTTTTGGTCCATAAACTGCGACAACTGTGACGAGCCAAAAAACTCTTTCACAGCGGCAGCAACGGGCTTGGCGTTGATCAGATCCTGCGGCATCAAGCCTTCGCTCTCGGCCATGGACAAACGCTCTTTGACAGCGCGCTCGACCCGCACCAAACCAACACGGAATTGGTTTTCGGCCATTTCGCCCACAGAGCGAATACGACGGTTACCCAAGTGGTCGATATCATCGACTACGCCTTCACCGTTGCGGATGTTGATCAGGGTTTTCATCACATCGACAATATCGTCGTTGGATAAAACGCCTTCGCCAAACTCATCTTCGCGACCGAGGCGACGGTTAAACTTCATCCGGCCAACGGCCGACAAGTCGTAGCGCTCTTGAGCAAAGAACAGGTTGTTAAATAAGGTTTCGGCCGACTCTTTGGTCGGTGGCTCACCAGGGCGCATCATGCGGTAGATCTCTACCAGCGCCTCTAACTTAGTCCGGGTTGGGTCGGCACGCAGAGTGTCAGAGACAAAAGGACCGCAGTCGAGCTCGTTGGTGTAGAGCGTCTCGAAGGTATCGACGCCGGCCTTAGCTAAGATCTCAAGGGTTTCAAGCGTAATCTCAGTGTTACACTCGAGCAACACCTCGCCAGTATCGGTATCGATAATGTCTTTCGCCAGAGCGCGACCCAGCAGGTAGTCGGCCGGTACCGCCATCTCATCAACGCCGGCTTTTTCCAACTGACGGATGTGACGTGCGGTGATACGGCGGCCTTCTTCGACCAGCACTTTGCCTTTTTTGTCTTTAATGTCGAAGGTGGCAACATCACCACGCAGACGCGCTGGCACCACCTTAAAGGTAAACTGACCATCTTTACCCAAAGTGAAAGAGCTGGTCTCGAAGAATATTTCGAGCATCTCTTGAGTGCTGTAACCCAGCGCTCGCAGCAAAATGGTGGCCGGCAATTTACGGCGGCGGTCGATACGCACAAACACCAAGTCTTTGGGGTCGAATTCAAAATCCAACCATGAACCACGGTAAGGAATAATCCGCGCGCTGTAGAGCAGTTTGCCTGAGGAGTGGGTCTTGCCTTTATCGTGATCGTAAAAGACGCCCGGCGAGCGGTGCAACTGGGATACGATAACCCGCTCGGTACCATTGATAACAAAGGTACCATTGTCTGTCATAAGCGGAATTTCGCCCATGTAGACTTCTTGTTCTTTAATATCTTTAATGGCCTTGTTCGCTGAATCTCTATCATAGATAATCAGTCGAACCTTTACGCGTAATGGCGCAGAGTATGTCACACCGCGCAGAATACACTCGCCAACATCAAACACTGGCTTGCCCAGCACGTAGCTCACATACTCGAGTGCGGCATTGCCAGAGTAGCTGGCAATTGGGAATACAGAGCGGAAGGCCGCGTGCAGCCCTATATCAAAACGCTCTTCACCAGACGCGTCGGCCTGGGTAAATTTTCTGTAAGAATCCAGCTGAATCGCCAGTAGATAAGGGACATCCATGACGTGTGGCAATTTGCCAAAGTCCTTGCGGATACGTTTTTTCTCAGTATATGAGTAAGCCATCTGTATTCCCCAGCTTGTTCACGGATCGGGCGGTAAAGCCTCTGAAACGCCATGGCGTTTCGCTAAACTATCCTAGCGGCAAGCGGACCGATAAACCCGGTGCTTGACAGCCAATGGCAGCCTTGCAGCTACCCGGCTAACTTAATAGCCGAAAACGGAAAAAGGCTGGCGGGAAAACCCACCAGCCTGACGTCTAACGGTTTGTGTCAGACGCATTGCGCACCAGCAAGATTACTTAATCTCACCAGTGGCGCCAGCCTCTTCCAGCTTAGCCAGAGCAGCTTCTGCATCTTCCTTAGAAACACCTTCTTTAACAGCTTTAGGCGCTTCTTCAACCATTGCTTTGGCTTCTTTCAAGCCCAAGCCGGTGATCTCACGAACGGCTTTAATAGCACTTACTTTCTTCGCGCCAGCGCCGGTGATGATCACGTCAAATTCGGTTTGCTCTTCTGCAGCACCGCCACCGTCACCGGCAGGACCTGCAGCAACAGCAACAGCTGCTGATACACCGAACTTTTCTTCCATTGCAGAAACCAGCTCTACAACATCTTTTACACTCATCTCGGCGATCGCTTCGATGATATCTTCTTTAGATACAGACATTTCTAATTTCCCATCTGTGCTGAGCCTGCGGCTCAATTAGTCATTAAGTAAACAGCTTATTAAGCCGCTTGCTGTTCTTTGCTGACGCCAACGGCCGCTAATGTGCGAACCAGTTTTCCAGCAGAAGCTTCTTTCATCACGCTCATCAGCTTAGCCAAGGCTTCTTCGTAAGTCGGCAGGGTAGCCAACATTGCGATATCTACCAGCTCACCTTCAAAGGCGGCGGCTTTAAGCTCAAGATTGCTATCACCCTTAGCGTGCTGACGCAAAATGCGCGCACCGGCACCTGGGTGCCCACTAGAGAATGCAATCAAGGTGGGACCAACGAAGCTCTCTAACAAGCACTCGTAATCGGTCCCCTGAATAGCGCGACGGGCCAGTGTGTTACGAACGACTTTAATCCAAACATCGTTCTCACGAGCCTCTTTACGCAGGGCAGTCATTTTGTCTACAGTTACGCCGCGTGAATCCGCAACCACTGCCGACAGAGCACCCTTTGCAGCTTCCTGGACTTCAGCGACGATCGCCTTCTTACCTTCAAGTCCTAATGCCACGGGATTTCTCCTGGGTTTGACAGTCAATCACTGTCGTTTTCTTAACTACCACAAAGCCAATATCGCTTTGCGGTCATGAATCGGTGATTTCGTCCGGCTAGGCCGAAGAGGGTCACCGTCTGCGTAGGCTGAGCTATTAAGACTTTCCTCTTAGTGACGTCGGTCACCTACGGTCTTTGACGGCCTGCGCAAGCGCAGACCCACAAAGTTCGCTCTGGCGTTTATACCGCCAGTGAAGATATGTCGATTGCTAGGCCCGGACCCATGGTCGTGCTCAGTGCAACCTTCTTCAAATAGACACCCTTGGCCGTTGCCGGTTTGGATTTTTGCAAATCCAGCAGCAGCGCCTCAAGGTTTTCTTGGATAGCTTTGGCATCAAAACTCAGCTTGCCAATACCGCCGTGAATAATGCCGCCTTTATCGGCGCGGTAGCGCACCTGACCGGCTTTGGCATTTTTAACGGCTGTGGCAACATCTGGCGTTACGGTGCCAGTTTTCGGGTTTGGCATCAGCCCGCGAGGCCCTAAGATTTGACCCAACTGACCCACTACGCGCATGGCATCTGGCGACGCAATCACAACGTCAAAATCCATTTTACCGGCTTTTACTTGCTCGGCCAGATCGTCCATACCGACCAAATCAGCACCGGCCTCTTTGGCCGCATCGGCGTTTGCGCCCTGAGCAAAAACAGCAACACGGACATCTTTACCGGTGCCGTTGGGCAGGGTGCTGGCGCCGCGTACAGACTGATCTGATTTGCGTGGATCGATACCAAGATTAACGGCCACATCAACAGACTCAGCAAACTTTACGCTGGAGACTTCTTTTAACAGGCTCACGGCATCGCTAACGGTGTACAGTTTGGTGCGGTCAATTTTTTCAGCTATAGCGCGCTGACGCTTAGATAATTTAGCCATGTTACACACCCTCCACTTCAATACCCATTGAACGGGCAGACCCGGCAATGATACGCACGGCAGCATCCATATCGGCTGCGGTTAGGTCGGGCTCTTTAGCGGTGGCAATCTCTTCTAACTGAGCGCGCGTCACCTTGCCGATCTTTTGCGTATTAGGGTGGCTAGAACCGGTTTTGGCACCGACGGCTTTTTTCAGCAAGAAGGCAGCCGGAGGTGTTTTCATGGTAAAGGTAAAGCTGCGATCGCTGTAAACGCTGATCACTACCGGCACGGGTGCGCCTGCTTCCATACCCTGAGTCTGGGCGTTAAACGCCTTACAGAACTCCATGATGTTCACACCGTGTTGACCCAGTGCAGGGCCTACGGGTGGACTTGGATTCGCTTTACCTGCACCAACTTGTAATTTGATGTAGGCTGTTACTTTCTTAGCCATATCGCTCTCCAAAAATGGGTGTATAACGCCTCAGGACAATCAGCACTGCCCCTCACCGGCTCCCCTACTACCTCAGCGAATTAATCACTTGAGGACGAAAAAACCCCCCTCTGCCAAAAGCAAAGGAAGGCAACAAAAATTTTATGGTTTGCCTCAAGCCTTTTCGACTTGGCCAAACTCTAGCTCTACCGGAGTAGACCGACCGAAAATCAGTACCGCCACACGCAGGCGGCTCTTTTCGTAGTTAACCTCTTCGACAACTCCATTAAAGTCGTTAAAGGGGCCATCGACAACGCGGACCATCTCGCCTGGCTCAAACATGGTTTTGGGTTTGGGCTTTTCAATCGAGTCGTCAATCCGTTGCAGAATCGTCTGGGCTTCTTTATCGGTGATCGGTGCAGGTTGATCTGCTTTGCCGCCGATAAAACCCATCACTCGTGGTGTGTCTCTTACCAAGTGCCAGGAGTCGTCGTTCAGCTCCATTTGCACCAACACATACCCCGGGAAAAACTTGCGTTCGCTTTTGCGCTTTTGTCCACCGCGCATCTCCACTACTTCTTCGGTAGGGACCAATATATCGCCAAACGAGTCTTCCATTTGGTGGCGCTCAATGCGCTCTTGCAAAGAGGCTGCGACCTTTTTTTCGTACCCAGAATAAGCGTGTACTACATACCAACGCTTTGCCATGTGTCACCTACCCTATTATCTTGGCCGCTACGAAACCGAAAATTGCATCCAGTCCCCAAAGAATCAATGCCATCACCACAACCACCACCACAACCAGCAGGGTTGTTTGGTTGGTCTCTTGCGTCGTAGGCCATACCACCTTACGAACTTCCACAATAGACTCTTGCATCAGGCGCCACAGTGAGCTGCCTTTAGCGGTTTGTAGTGCAACCAATAATGCCACGGCCCCCAACGCCAACAGCGCCAGAACCCGATACAGTAATGGTTGAGCCGAGTACATAGAGTTACCAACAACCCCTGCAGCCACAACAGCGACCACCAACAGCCACTTAACGACGTCGAGGCGATACTCTTTTGGCGCAGATTTTGTACTCATTCTGTTCACAACCCAATCAAACAAATGACAATAATGGCAGGCCAGGAGGGACTCGAACCCCCAACTTTCGGTTTTGGAGACCGACGCTCTACCAATTGAACTACTGGCCTAGAAACAATTAAAGGCGGGGCTTAACCCGCCTTTAAATATCGAGCTATTACTCGATGATTTTGGCTACCACACCAGCACCAAC
>Ga0079223_10001065_pt1 | contig 15718 bp, 16 predicted proteins | sample Stecom2011_FD_75072 | JGI IMG/M metagenome (GOLD analysis project Ga0079223, IMG submission 75072) | Agricultural soil microbial communities from Utah to study Nitrogen management - Steer compost 2011 | ecosystem: Environmental > Terrestrial > Soil > Agricultural land | place: USA: Utah... | reverse complement strand
TTTGAATATAATCAAGGGTGAGTATAATTTCGTTTAATTTGTCATTTGGTTCTAATTCTAATAATTCCTCAAAGGAATACAGCGGCTTTTGTAGAAATTTCAAGCTAACTTCACCTCCTTTTTAGGTGTTTTGAGGTTGTTGTTAACTCAAAATTCTACAAAAGTGGGGTGAAGTCTTTTTTATAGGCCTAAAAAACTTGATTTTATTGAGCCTGGAAATATGAAATTTCCTCAAACAAATACCAGTCTAAACTGTATCTTGTTTATTTCGGAAAAACCTACAGTGTCTTGACACGATCTGCCCTTAAGAAAAATTTGACTTGTCGGTGGGATTCATTTACAATATCCCATGGTATGGTCATACTAGAGGAAGAACCAATCGGAATGGGCAGGAGTAATTAATCTATGAAAGCAGCGCAAACATATAAGTATGAAACGCATCTACATACCGGAGAAACCAGTGTTTGTGGAAGGATCAAGGGGGCCGAAGCCGCCCGGTTATACAAGGCCGCCGGTTATGACGGGATTATTGTCACCGATCACTATAACCGGGGATACTTTCAACGCAGGTTTGCCTATGGATCAGGGAGAAAGTTCACCTGGACGGAGAAGATCGATAAATTTCTCTCCGGGTACCGGGGGGCGTTGGAGGAAGGTAAGCGCCTTGGTCTGGCGGTACTCTTGGGGATGGAGATCAGGTTTGACGGCTCCCGCAATGATTATCTGGTTTATGGAATAGACGAGGCGTTTCTCCGGGAGAATCCCGATCTTTATCGTCTGGATTTAGCGGGTTTTCGTCGACTCTTACAGGAAAAACTGGGGACCGGCAATTTTCTGCTTTATCAAGCCCATCCCTTTCGGCCGGGGAACTCTTCTGCCGACCCTTCTACCCTGGACGGGGTAGAGGTATATAACGGGAATCCTCGCCACGATTCCCATAATGAGTTGGCTTTGGCTTTTGCAGAGCAAAATCACTTAAAAAAGCTCTCCGGCTCCGACTTTCACCGCCGGGTGGATACGGGGCGAGGAGGAATAATTTTACCTAGAAGGATTACGCGGCTTCAGGATTTGCTCCGGTGTTTACAGGCAAATCAAGGGATTGAACTGATGCGGACCCCAGGCGCTCCGTGGTCGCTTCTGCGTTTACTGACTGTATTCGCCGACCGGTTCAAGTAAGGGTACACAGCTGTGCATCCACTCGCTAGCTAATAATGCTTACGGGTGGTTTTTTCGTGATGATTATTGTTGAAAGCCAGTCGGTAGAGAACGATGTTTTTAAGGAAATAAAACTAAAAAACATGTATACAGTGTATCTTGAGTAATTTCATTGTTTTACCACATGAAATCTTTTATAATAATAAGGATAACTTTTTTGGAGTTATATTTTGATTATCTTCGTAAGTCAGCACGTTAGGAGGCTTTTTTTGGTGGTGGAATTTCAAAAAATGGAACCCTCGGAGTTAAAGGCGTATTATGCGGATTTGCAGACTGAATACGAAAAAATAAAGGCGCAAGGCCTCAAGCTTGATATGTCCCGTGGCAAGCCCTGTGCGGAGCAGCTCGATCTGTCCCTGGGCATGCTTGACATGGTTGAGTATAAATCACCCTCCGGCCTGGATTGCCGGAATTACGGGTGCGTTGACGGGTTGCCGGAGGTTAAGAAATTATTCGCCCCCCTGCTGGGGGTGAAGGCGGACCAGATGATTATCGGTGGTAATTCCAGCCTGAATATGATGCACGATACCATTGCCCGGGCTATGCTTTTCGGGGTTACAGACAGCGTAGTTCCCTGGGGAAGACTACCGGTGGTAAAGTTCTTATGTCCGACCCCCGGTTATGACCGGCATTTTTCCATCTGTGAATTATTTGATATTGAAATGATTAGTATCGAGATGAAAGAGGACGGTCCTGATCTGGACCGGATTCAGGAATTGGTGGCCGAAGATGAAACCATTAAAGGAATTTGGTGTGTGCCCAGGTATAGTAATCCCACGGGGATTACATACTCCGACGCAGTCGTGGACGGCTTGGCCCGAATGCGCACCAAGGCTGATGATTTCCGGATTTTTTGGGATAACGCCTACGCTGTCCACCATTTGACCGATCATCCGCAGCCTCTAGAGAATATGATGGAGGCTTGTGTAACCGCCGGTCACCCTGAGCGGGTCTTCATCTTCTCTTCCACTTCAAAGATTAGTCTTTCCGGCGCCGGTGTGGCGATGATGGCGGCCAGCGAGAGAAATATCGCTATGATCCGGAAACAACTCGCTGTCCAAACCATCGGTTCAGATAAACTTAATCAACTGCGTCACCTTCTATTCTTCAAGGATGAGGCGGGAATTACCAAACACATGAAGAAGCACGCCAAGATTATCGGTCCCAAGTTCGAACTGGTCTTTGAGATGCTCCAAACCCAACTAGCAGAGGCCGGGATCGCTGCTTGGAACAGGCCACAGGGTGGCTATTTCATCAACTTTAATACCATGGAGGGTTGCGCCAAGCGGGTGGTGCAGTTGGCGGCAGAAGCCGGTGTGGTTCTTACCCCGGCCGGGGCTACCTACCCTTATCACCAGGATCCTCTGGACCGCAATATCAGGCTGGCCCCGACCTTTCCACCGCTGAGCGAATTAAAAAAGGCCATGGAAGTCTTTATTCTCTGCAATAAATTGGCGGCATTGGAAAAAATGATAAGATAGATATCAGAATAGATGCTGTCAGCACTAGAGTGTATCGGATAAAAATAGTATTATATGTGATAGATCTGCGGATGTGTTGTGATTGACGTTTTAAGGATTACATGCTAAACTTAGATTATTAATTATTATATAATTTTCGATACTAGGCGTTGAAGGTTTAGTTATATTGTTTCTGTAAAATGCAACGAGATGGGTGTGATTCTAAAATGATGAACGACAACATGTTTTTAAATAAACTAGAAGCACATCCAATCATAGCTGCTGTTCGTACTGAAGAAGGAATAGAAAAGGCATTGTCTTCTTCGGTTAAGGTGATTATCCTTCTGAACGGTTCTCTGAGTAATATTAGGCCGCGAATTAAGCAGATTAAAAGTCATGGAAAGCTTGTTTTTGTGCATATAGAAATGATTTCAGGCTTAAGTAAAGATCAAGCAGCCGTGGAATTCCTAAAGATGGAACTTAATCCAACAGGTATTGTCACGACTAAGCCTAATTTAGTTCAAAAAGCCAAAAAATTAGGTTTATGCACAATTCAACGGCTATTTATGTTGGACTCTTTATCGATTCAAACGGGAATTAAGATGATTAACTCCAATCCACCGGATTTAGTTGAAATAATGCCTGGTATTATTCCTAAAGTTATTCTTCAGATGAAGAACGAATGCAATACACCGATTATTGCCGGTGGAATGATTAAAACAAAAGAAGAAATTATTGAACTACTTGGAGTTGGCGCTAGGGCGGTTTCTACAAGTAAAACAGAGTTGTGGAATTTATAGAAGTTCTGTGTAAAAGCCTATTTACATTCTTTTTAAAAGATGGTAATATAATATATAAGTAATGCACATAAAAGCACATAGTATTATCCTTTGATATAATCCTAGCTCAGAGAGTAACGAGAAGCATTGGGAGTTTTTTCCATTGACTTCTCGTTTTTTTATTTTATTTTTTTTTTATTATTTCTTATAGAGGTAAAGGTAAGCGTAGACTGACTCATGTACATAAATCTTGAAAAATGTTAAATTGGACAGGGAGTTGATGTGGTTAGTTTAGAATTGAGGAAAATTGATCAAATTCTAGATGAGTACTAAAAGTTTTATAACTGGTTCAGAGACGATAGAGAGGACCAATAAAATGCCCGGCATTTTTTGGTCTTTTTTATTTACCGTTAGGATTAAAGAGGAATAATACGTGTAAATTAGCTTGCATTGAGATTTTAAAAAGGAGTTTTTGATAATGTATCTTCCTCAAGTTGATGTGTTAATCATTGGCGCAGGGATCGTAGGAGCAGCCTTAGCTCGTGAACTTTCACGTTACGAATTAGAAGTGCTTTTAATCGATAAGGAAGCCGATGTTTCATTTGGCACTTCTAAAGCCAATAGTGGTATTGTACATTCGGGTATTCATGATCAACCGGGTACACTAAAGGCGATGTTATCGGTTAAGGGTTGTAAACTGTATCCTGAAATGGCTGCTCAGTTAGGTTTTTTATACAAACAAAATGGAGCTTTGGTAGTTGCTAGATCTACTGATGAGATGGGAGCTCTAGAAGAATTATGTCACAATGGCCATGCCAATGGAGTCAATAACATAGATTTATTGACAAAAGAAGATCTGGGTAAACTCGAGTCTAACCTGGCGCAAGATTTGGCGGGAGGAGTCTTGGTTCCATCCGGAGGAATAGTTGTTCCCTTTGATCTGGTATTTGCCCTCACAGAAAATGCCATAGCTAATGGGGTTAAATTAATGGTAAATACAGAAGCGCAAATGATTAGTATTGGTAAGGAAGGATTTCTTGTTAATACAAATCGTGGGGCAATTAGGACTAAAACTATTGTTAATGCAGCAGGTTTATATGGAGGAAAAGTTGCTGCAATGATTGGTGACGATTCAATAATGATTTATCCGCGTAAAGGAGAAGAATATCTCCTGGATCGAAAGTTGGAAGGGTTAGTATACCGAACTGTATTTCCACTTCCATCAAAGGTTTCAAAAGGGATTTTGGTCATTCCAACAGTTGATGGAAATATTATGCTTGGCCCAACCGCACAAAGGGTTAAGAACCATGATTCAAGTACTACAATTTCCGGGTGGAACCAGATATATTCTGAGGTTAAAACTCTTGTGCCGACCCTTAACCCTACTGACCTGATTACTGCATTTGCCGGTTTGCGCGCTGTTGCAAACACAGGTGACTTTATTGTATCACCTTCCCCAATTTCCACTAGGTTCATAAATGCCGTAGGAATTGAATCTCCCGGCCTAACGGCTGCTCCGGCAATGGCAAAATATATTACTGATTTAATTAGGGAGACAGGGCTTAGTTTAAAACTAAAGCGAGAGTTTAATCCGGAACGTTCAATAGTGCGTATGCGTGATCTGAGCCAAACGGAACAGGCGGCGATGATTAGGAAGGATCCTGCTTATGCCAGAATTGTTTGCCGATGTGAAATGGTCAGCGAAGGTGAGATACGGGATGCTTTACACCGAGGAGCAACTACACTAGATGGAGTTAAACTTCGTACCAGAAGTGGAATGGGAAGATGCCAAGGGGGGTTTTGCACTCCTAAAATAATTCGGATTATCAGTGAAGAATTGGGACTGGCTCCGGATGAAATCACCAAAAAAGGGTTAGGTAGCCAACTCCTGTATGGATGGTTAAGGGACGAGACTGGATCTTGTATACGAGAGGAGGAGGAGTTGCATGCCTAGAACAATACGCACTGATTTGGTAGTTATCGGTGGTGGACCTGCGGGATTGACGGCTGCGATTTCGGCGGCTGAATCCGGTGTGAAGAATATTATTCTAATTGAACGTCAGAGTAAGTTGGGTGGGATATTATCACAATGCATTCATAATGGATTTGGGCTTCGTTATTTCAATCAAGAATTAACTGGCCCGGAATATGCCCAACGTTTTATTGACGAATTGACAAGTTTTCCTCAGATTGAAGTAAAGCTTAACACAATGGTTATACAGCTCGGATCTAACCATAGGGTTGTTACAGTCAACGACCTTGAAGGTTTGGTATGTTATCAGGCTACTGCTATAATTCTCGCTATGGGCTGTCGCGAACGACCACGCGGGGCAATTAATATTCCAGGAACTAGACCGGCGGGCATCTATACCGCAGGAACAATTCAGCATCTAATGAATATTGACGGCTATCTACCTGGAAAGGAGGCTGTTGTGCTAGGTTCCGGTGATATCGGCTTAATTATGGCCCGCCGTTTAACGCTGGAAGGAGTTCGTGTACGCGCAGTTTTGGAGTTGATGGCTTATTCTAATGGGTTAAACCGGAATATTGTGCAGTGTCTTGAAGATTATGAAATTCCATTATTCTTAAGTCATACTGTGACGAAGATTTATGGAGATAAAAGGATACAAGGAGTAAAGGCGGCGCCGGTTGATGAAAACCATAATCCGATTTTAGAGAGGGTTTTTACTCTTCTCTGTGATACCTTAGTTCTATCAGTTGGTTTGATTCCTGAAAATGAACTGTCTTTAATGGCCGGGATAGGACTTGATCCAACTACCAAAGGACCATTGGTTGATTCCTCTTACCAAACAACTGTTTCCGGTATTTTTGCCTGTGGAAATGTTGTTCATGTTCATGATTTGGTGGATGATGTCAGCGAAGAGAGTAAAGTTACAGGGAGAGCTGCCGCTGCCTATGTTTTAGGGCAGAAAACTTTAATGCGACAGGTTAAGTTTAAAATCGGACGTAATATTAGATCGATTGTTCCGCAAAGCCTCTTTATAGATGGACAAACAACTATCTATATTCGCGCAGAGTATCCGGAAACAGATGCAATTTTAAAGGTGGGCAAGGGAAAGGCCAGACAACGCGTGGTTTCGCCAGGGGAGACAATTCGTTATTTAGTTAAACCGGAAGATGTGCATGATTATAATGAATTTGTTCCTGTAAGTATAGAGGGAGGGGAAAGTTCATGACTGAGCTTACTTGTATAGTTTGTCCCATCGGATGCCGCATTAGAGTTAATGAGGAGTTTGAAACGTTAAATATTACCGGCAATAGGTGTCCGCGCGGAGCTGTATATGCAAAGAATGAAATCATTGCACCTAAAAGAATACTGACTGCAGTAGTGAAAGTAGCCGGGATAAATGAGATGCTTTCGGTTAAGACCAGTGAAGATATACCTAAGGAAAAAATCTTCACTGCAATGCAAGAGATTAAAAAAATAATCGTAGATCATCCGGTCAAAATTGGCCAAGTGATTAAAAGAAACCTTGTTGGCACAAATGTTGATTTAGTGGCTACAAAAAATATTAGTAGCCCATAGTTGGAATTGTTTTCTGCTTATAGCAGGATTTGTAGAATTTCTCTAGAAACTGTTATTAGCAACAGATATCCCCTGGTTTAGCAGCGGGTTTAATATCAAATCCCCAAAACGTGTACTTAGTATTTGGAATAGTCATGATCCGTTGAATTTGACAACTTGTAATTTGATTCTGTTGGAAATGTGAGATTATAAGAGAATTCCACAGAGGCATTAAATGCACTGTGGTTTTTTTTAACCGGTTTTCCAGCGTAGACAAGTTGGATTTATCAGTTAAGGGGGTGGTGATGTTGGTTTTGTAAGTATAAAACGTTGAAAAAATGATTGTTAGAAAGTTTACAAAAAAACGAGATGGAGGAAGAAAATGAAATTTAAAAAATGGATGTTTTGTCTTATTTTAGTAGTTTGTGTTAGTGTTTCTGGATTTTCTGCAAGACCCAAATATAATTTGATAATTGCCAGTCTTGAACCGATTGGTGCGCCTTCAACAGTTTCAGTTGATATGTATGCGACTATTGTCAAAGAGAGAACTGATGATCAGGTTCGTATCAATTCAAACCCTGGAGGTACTTTAGGAACCGGGCTGCAAATTATGGAAGGCCTTAGCATGGGAAGTATCGATATGGTTTCCATGGTCTTAGAATGGTATGCGCCTTTTGTCAATGATATTAATGTTTATGGTATGGGGTTCACATATAGGGATACTGATCATTTTAAAGCCTTTTTAGAATCCCCTGTTTTTGATGACATGAAACAACAGGTTCTTGACAAAATGGGAGTGAGAATTTTAGCCGCTAACTGGGTAAGTTTACCTAGGGTAATGGTTTCAAAAAAGCCGGTTCAAACTCCAGCAGATATTGCTAACATAAAAATGCGAGTTCCCGAAATTGAGACATATCTTAAGGTGTGGAAGGGGTTAGGCACAAGTCCGGCCCGGGTCGCCTGGCCAGAAGTCTACTTGGCGCTAAAGACAGGCACTGTGGATGCTGCCGAAGGACCCCTTGATCAGATCTATGCCACCAAGTTTTATGAAGCTCTCAGATAAGAAAGAGCAAGTATTTCTTTTATTCCAGCGCTCACGGTCCGCCAAATTTCTTCCGGATCTTGTTCTACCCAACCAGTCTTTGGATAGCTTTGATGAAAAGCCTGGTAATACTTGTAAATTATTTTCCCTTGCGTATTAACCAACAAAATAGTTGTTCCTGATGTTCCTTGATCGATAGAGAGAATATATCCGTCATTATCCATTACCCCTTATGCCTCCTTTATTTATCGTTCCAACCTCCTCATTCTCAAACCTCGTGTAATTTACTTCATTGCGTTTTTCCAAATCATGCATGTTTACACATTGTTACACTACTAATTAAATCGTAAAACCACAATACTTCCCAGAATCATAACTTAATTAACTTGGGAAGAAAGGTTGTAAGCTCCGGAATAAACGTAACCAGCATCAGGGAAATGATCAATGCAAAAAAGAATGGCACCAAGACTTTAGTTACTCGCATAATCGGAGCTTCTGCCACGTCACTGGCAATATATAAACACAAACCAACAGGAGGGGTAATTAAGGCAATCATTGTATTTAGCACAACCATTACTCCGATCTGGATTAAATCAATTTGAAATGCCGTAGCAATTGGCACAATTACCGGAGTCATCATTATAACCAGCGCCAAAGCGTCAATAAAACATCACAAACCAGAGGGAGACTGTAGTGGTCTGGGATCGCCAAACTGGATCCCCAGTATATCCGGCTATTGTCTGGCAGTGTCGCCGGACAGCGGACTATTGTGCAAGACTGTCCGCCAAAGGGCTGAATGATTTAGTCAAAGAAAAGACCGGTTTAAGATTGGACCCCTATTTTTCCGCTACTAAAATCAGTTGGATTTTGGAGCATGTCACCGGAGCTCGTGAGCGTGCCCGCCAAGGGGAGCTGGCTTGCGGTACAATTGATTCCTGGCTGATATGGAAGTTAACAGGCGGTCATCAGCATGTCACTGATTATTCCAATGCCTGTCGGACCATGCTTTTTAATATCCATAACATGTATTGGGATGAGGAGCTTTTGCAGGAGTTTGATATTCCCCTAAGTATGCTTCCGGAAGTGAAAGATTCTATTGGTTTTTTTGGTGACACCGATCATACCATCTTCCGGCATCCTGTTCCAGTTACCGGTGTCCTTGGAGACCAACAGGCCGCTCTTTTCGGACAGGGCTGCTTGGAGCCTGGAATGATGAAAAACACCTATGGAACAGGTTGCTTTTTACTAATGAATACTGGAGAAAAGTGCTTTTCTACAGATTATGGACTTTTGTCCAGTATTGGATGGGTGATAAATAATAAAGCCACTTATATTCTTGAAGGCAGTGTCTTTATTGGTGGAGCGCTGGTGCAGTGGCTTCGTGATGAGCTAGGAATAATCAGAAAGGCATCTGAAACAGAAACACTTGCCCAAAGAGTTTCGAGTACGAACAATGTATATTTTGTCCCTGCTTTTGCCGGCTTAGGCACACCGTATTGGGATCCCTATGCACGAGGGACGATTATCGGATTGACTTTAGGCACAACTAAAGAACATCTTGTTCGAGCGGCGCTGGAAGGGATCGCCTATCAGATTAATGATGTTATTATTAGTATGACTAAATTGACCGGACGTCTTCCGGAGGGCCTAAGAGTAGACGGCGGCGCGGCTGCTAATAACTTTCTTTTGCAGTTTCAATCCGACATCTGCAAGTTACCTGTTCAACGCAACAATTCCCTGGAGTTGACCGGATTAGGAGCAGCTTTTAGCGCCGGGGTTGGTGTAGGGATTTGGAGTAATTGTGCGGAGATTAAGGACCTAATTGAAATAGAACGGATTTTCCAACCGAAAATATCCGATTCTTCTCGCGAAAAACTGTATTTAGGTTGGTCAAAGGCGGTACAGAGGTCGAGGAATTGGGAACAAGGAAGCTCTGATTGAGATGAAGTTTTTTAGTAGTAGTTAGGCTGCATATATTTGGAGCATAAATAAAGCCGGACTTGAAAAAACTCAAACTAAATGGTAGACTTATTGCGGATTATTAAAGCAACTGCAGTAAGGTTTGAAAAAAAGTGCGCGAAACCGAGCGGTAAAGGGGAGTAAGTCAAACGTGAAGGGAGAGTCGGTCGATGCTCAATACTGTATTGCAGCAAACCTACTTTCATAACCGAGTCCTTGATTACCTGATATTTGCTGGCGTATTATTTATTGGCATAATTCTGGTCAAGGTCATCAAGAAAATTCTTACGAAAAATCTTATTGCCTGGGCGCAAAGCACGCCAAGCGCCTTCGATGATTTTCTGGTTTCAGTTTTTCAAGACAAGGCCATGCCCTTTCTTTTTTACGGATTATTGTATCTGGCTTTTCAATTTTTACACGTTGCTCCGGTCATCACTAAGGTCCTGAACTTACTGGGGATAATTTTAGTAACCTACTATGGAGTACGAGTATCACTTGCTCTTCTTAAGTATTTCTTGGAACATTACTGGATGAGGAAGACCAAAAACGCGGGAAAGAGACATGTCATTAATGGGGTCTTTACTTTTGCCAAGATTATGGTCTGGGGTTTTGCCTGTATCTTGCTCCTGGATAACCTAGGAGTTAAGATCTCTGCGCTAGTCACCGGCCTGGGAATCGGCGGTGTGGCAGTAGCCCTGGCCGCCCAGACCATCCTGGGCGATCTCTTCAACTATTTTACTATTTACTTTGACCGCCCTTTTGAAGTCGGCGATTACATCGTAATCGGTGAATACATGGGAACAGTTGAACATATTGGTCTAAAAACCACCAGACTCCGTAGTCTCGGGGGTGAACAACTGGTCCTGTCCAATACGGATCTGACTAATTCTCGGGTACGGAACTATAAACGGATGGAACGTAGAAGAGTCTCCTTTCAAATCAGGGTCACTCACCAAACCGGCGTCGACCACTTAAGGATTATTCCAGGGCTGCTCAGTGAGATCATTAAAAGCATGGAAGGGGTCACCTTCGACCGGGCGCACTTTGCGGCTTTCGCCGATTTCAGCTTGGTCTTTGAGGTTGTTTACTATGTAAACAGCAGTGACTACTCAAGATATATGGATCTTCAGCAGGAGATTAATTTAAAGATCAAGGAGGAATTCACTAAGCTGGGCGTGGATTTCGCCTACCCGACCCAGTCATTGTATATAAAGCAAGAACCGGACGGGGATTCCAACCACTAAAAAATCTAGTTACAGTAAAGTGCTGGTTTAAAACTGCTTGAACCAGCACTCTGTTTCTTTTTTTGTAAAATCATATGTTCGGTGGCAGAATTGACAGCAGGTCTCGATCTTGCCTTGACTGGACAATACTTCCTCCAGTTCCTTTTTCCCCAGTGAGATTAGGGCCTTTTCAAACCGTTCTCTAGAACAACCGCAGTAATAAACAGGATTTACTTCACTGAGCATTTGCCAGTCTGCTCTTACCCCTGCCTGTTTTCCTCCGCTGATTTTGAAGACAAAGTCTTCCAAAGAAGGGGTTTCCGCCAACATTTCGGTGACCCCGGTTAATGAGGACAGTACTTCGTCTAACCTATTTAGCTCCTTGTCTTTGATTCCGGGTAAGACCTGGATGATAAATCCCCCGGCAACCGCCACCTCCCCGCTGGGGTGAACTTTTACACCCAAACCTACGGCTGTAGGAATTTGTTCCGAACGCGAATAGTAATCGGCCAGGTCTTCACCGATTTCTCCGGAGACAAGCGGTGTTACCCCGTGGTAGGGATGTTTTTTACCCTGATCCTTAATAATCATTAGTCTGCCGGGAAGCCCGACAGCGCCTCCCACATCAAGTTTTTTTGGGGCATTTAGAGGCAGATCCGTGTGAGGTTCGCCCACAGTGCCTTTAGCCTTACCCTTTCCGTTGGCGACAACCAAGAGGCGTCCGATGGGACCGGATCCCATAATCTGCAGGGTTATTTCTTCTTCTTCGTCAGCCAAGGCCGAGCTGAGCAGCCCTCCGGTTAAGGTCCGCCCAAAAGCTGCGGTGGCCGTAGGCCAAGTATCATGGATGCGGCGGGCCTCTTCCACTAAGCGGGTGGTGGAGGCAGCCACTAAACGCGCTTTTTCGTTAAAGAAAAGGCCTTTGATTAAGCGGTCCGGGACCGCGTTGTGCATTAAATTAGACATCTGCTTTCCTCCTTAAGTTCTTGCTAGACTGTTAGGTCAATATCCTAAAAAAATATGCTACCACATAAATGTCCTTAAGGTCCATAGGCTTCTGGAAAATTATATGACAATTTTGGGACTGAGGGAGTATTACGTTTATGCCAAAAGAGTATAGGAACCTAAATAAACTGGAATTGGAGTTATTCTCGGTAGTTACATACACTTTTATAGATTGTGATGATGAGTGTTAATGTTGATTAAAGAAAAGATAGATTTTTTTTTGAAACAGGCAGGAAAAGCAAGAATTCATCTAGAAAAAAGAGACACACTTTTTAAGTAACGCATCTAAAAGGAGTTGCAGCATGAAGTTCATCCTGAGAAGCCGGATCTCCCGTATATCCAGTTATACTGAGATTTACCTGTCTGTTTTAATCTTAATCGGTGTGGTAATCGGTTCGTTAAGTTTAGCCAAGGACTTATTTAACCTTTATTTGGCCCCTGTCAATGTTGATGTGTATCATGATTTTTTAGGTTTTGCCCTGGTTCTGGTGATCTCTGTGGAATTTGTGAAGATGCTCTCCAGACATACCCCGGGAAGCACCATCGAGGTTTTATTATTTGCCTTGGCCAGGAAACTAATTGTCAATGAGGGATCGTCCCTAGATCTATTATTGGGTGTAATCGCCATTGGGATCCTGTTTATGATTAGAAGATACCTTTTTACTGCTCAGAAAAATATTGTTGATGAAGGGTTCACAATCAGTGCAGCCACATTGGTTTCCAAGGCCAGAAAAATTACGGGACTGGATATTCCGGAAGGGATTGCGCATACCATAGGGGGATTAGTTTTCCATCTCGCCAAAGAAGAAGAGAGAAACCTCCGTGAAGGAGAAGTATTTGTAGTTAATGGCATTAAAATGCGGATCAACAAATTGCGGGACGGGATCATCGAGGCCATAGGTTTTCCGGGAAAGGATAAAGAATAAAAAAGATTAGATCTTTGGTTATTATTGAAAAGTTATAGTCTAGAGAACTAACGAGAGGCGCTCAACGCTCCCTTGATTTGGGGCCGGCCTCTCGTTTTTCTCTAATATGAATCGATTCTGAAAGGATTTGAACGGTCTCTCATGCATACAAATGTTGGTTCAAACTCCCGGATTTATTCTTTTACTCTCACTCGACAAAGGCTTTGTAGATGGTTCTGACCGCTCGTTCAAAGTCGTCAGTTTCCACACCGACAATGATATTGATCTCACTGGAACCCTGGTCAATCATGCGCACATTAATCTTTTCTTCTCCTAATGCGGAGAAAAGTTTACCGGCAATTCCCGGGGTGTAGGCCATGCCCCGGCCTACCGTGGCAATTAGGGCCATATTAGCATGAACCTCTATGGAGTCGGGTTGACATTCCTGTTTGATCTCTTCGAGCATTTTGTCGAGCTTATGGTCTAATTGGGAATCGGCGATCACTACGGAAATCGTATCTATTCCAGAGGGAAGATGTTCAAAAGAGACGTGGTGCCGCTCAAGTATGGACAAAATTTTGCGACCAAAACCAAGTTCCTGATTCATCAGAGCCTTTTCAATGGCGATAATCGTGAAATCCTTTCGTCCGGCAATCCCCGTTATTGCCCCAATCTGAGTAATGGGGTCCGCATCATGGACGATGAGCGTACCCGGGGCGTCCGGGTCATTGGTATTTTTAATCTGTACTGGAATCCCGGCCTGTTTCACCGGGAAAACCGATTCATCATGTAGTACGGTAGCCCCCATATAGGATAATTCCCGTAGTTCCCGATAGGTAATTTTCTTGATGGGCTTTGGATTTTTGATGATCCGGGGATCAGACATCAAAAAACCGGAGACATCAGTCCAATTCTCATAGAGTTTGGCCCCTACTGCCCGGGCAATGATTGCGCCGGTGATATCTGAACCGCCACGGGAAAAGGTCTTTATTTCACCGTTTGGGAGTGCACCGTAGAACCCGGGAATTACAGCGTAGGGGATTTCTTTCAAATATTTACCCGCGAGTTCCTGGGTTTTTTCTCCGTCAAATTCACCGGAGTCGCGAAAAGAGATGAGTTCAGTAGGATCGACAAAATCATAATTCAGCAAATTTGCCAGAATGAGTCCGTTTAAGTACTCGCCCCTGCTGGCCGTATAGTCGCAGGACGCTCCTTTGGTGATTTTTTCCTTAATTGTTTCCAATTCAGATGTTAAATCGATAGTAAGCCCTAAGTCTGCAACGATCTCCTCAAACCTCTTAGTAATCTGGGTGAACTCTTCAGCAAAAGAGGCGCCTTGTCGGGCCAGGGCATGACAACGATATAGAAGGTCGGTTGTTTTTTGGTCTTTAGGGCCGGCCTTACCTGGGGCCGAGGGGATAATGTACCGCCTGTTACGGTCGGATTCAATGATTTTTTTTACTTTTCTAATCTGTGCGGCGTTGGCTAAAGATGTGCCTCCGAATTTTGCTACTTTTATGCTCATAGGCGTTCCTCCTATTGCCAGAAGAATAAGTGTAAGCTGAAAAAGGATGATTTTTGGTAAAAGTTAATGATAAATAAAATATTAAGTCTATCTGGCGGCCTTGTCAAGTTTAGGCAGGGGAATACAACATACTGTTAACTTTTAATTTGGCGACGGTAATCTTTCATTACTATGGTTTGACCGAACCGGCGCGCTTCTTCCGCGGCGAAGGCAATCAAGTGACTCTCCAGTGAGTTACGGGCAGAGGTCAGGATTTCACCTATTTGTTTCCTTCCGTCCGTATAGGCGTTAACCGAATTCAAAAAGTCCAAAAATATTTTTTCATCACCACTGCCGTGGGTCAGCGCGTCGAATCCCACCCGGAATTTACGGACTTTTAGAGGATGAAAGGTCCTGATCTCCAGCCTTCCCCGAAAGTCGGCCGCCCTGATCTCTCCTTTAGTCCCCATGAGTTTAATTGTTCGTTCCCATAAGGGGGTGAAAGCGGATAGGGTCAAGGAAGCCTTTACCCCGTTTTCAAATTCAATGATGGTGACTTGATGGTCACAGACATCGTTGTCACAACGGTAGACACAACGCCCATAAGGGCTTTCTTTTAAGGCCTGCAGGATACCGGCTCTGCTCAGGTCTTCCGTGATTTTAGTCGCAAAAGAGAGAGCCTTTGGGTTTTTAATTACTTCCCAAACCGTCTGGAGGGAGACCCCGGTCAATAAAGATAAGGGGATACCAACCCCGCCCCGGAGATAGAAACGCGGCGCCGAATAGGGACAGACCTTTTCATGGGGGCAATTTTCTGTACAGCGCTCCGGCGCTCCGGGAGGAGCGGATTCCCGACGAAAATGGGCCAGAGAACCGAAGGAGGAGACCGCTTTGGCTTTTGATCCCGCGTACCAGGTTAGTAAATCCGTATCATGACAAGACTTGGCCAGAATAAGCGGGCTGGACTCCTCCGCGCATCGCCAATTCCCCCGGACATAAGAATGGGCCATGTGCCAAAAACCGATGTTTTCATTGTGTTGGATACAGATCAGATCCCCAATGGCGCCGGAATCAAGAATCTCCTTGATTAACTTGAACAT
>Ga0079223_10001063_pt1 | contig 15720 bp, 10 predicted proteins | sample Stecom2011_FD_75072 | JGI IMG/M metagenome (GOLD analysis project Ga0079223, IMG submission 75072) | Agricultural soil microbial communities from Utah to study Nitrogen management - Steer compost 2011 | ecosystem: Environmental > Terrestrial > Soil > Agricultural land | place: USA: Utah... | reverse complement strand
TCAAACCCGCGTTACCGGCGAAAGAGCGGCGCATTATACCCATCAAACACAAGCACGCAAGAGATTTTTACAACTTCTTTTTAACCTGCACGCAGACCAAACAAAACGGATAACAATTGCACACACTGGAGGCGACAAAGACTGACAGCCGTCGCTTCCAAGCAAGCCCCGCCCATATTAGGGGCGGTTGAAGCGGCGCCAAAAACTACCCTATGATGCTCTCTTACTCATCTAGCCCAATTATCCATCCAGCAATCAGCTCGGCTGGCGCTACAGGAGCCTCACCTATGAAGACCTTATTGCATGGCCTCACCTTGGCCATTCTGGCCAGTGGGTGTACCACTGGCTCTGGCACCAGTAACCCGCCGCAGGACTTTGCTCAAACCGCCCCCTCTACCCAAGCTGCCACTGCCAAGCAGCAAGTTGAGCTAGATACCTTATTACAATCTTTTATTGACGAGAAAAAGGCTGCCAATCTGGCAGCCTTTGTGGCGCAAGATGGGGAAATCCTCTACGCCAAGGCTTTCGGCCAGAAAAATCTCGACAACAAAGCACCGGCTTCGCTGGAGGATTACTACGTCCTTTTCAGCCAGACCAAGGCCGTCACCACCGTCGCTTTTATGACGCTTGTGGAACGCGGCCTAGTGAATATTCACGACCCTGTGGCCAGATACTTTCCTGAAATTCCCGACTCAGTGTTAATGAGCATCCGCGACGACGGCTCTTTTGAAACACGCCCGGCCAAACAGCCCATGACCTTTGTTCATCTGATGGCACATACATCAGGACTTGATGCGGGACTGGCCGGCGAGGCGCGGCAAGAGCGTTCGGGCGCTGGCGCACCCATAGGCTTTGGCGGCGAGGAGCCAGCCTTTCAGCCCAGCGGCCAGCGTACCGGCGGCGGTAATTACCAAGCAGAGTACCTGCAAGAGGAAATGTTGGCGCTTGCAGCTTATCCTTTGGGCTTCGACCCCGGCACTCAGTGGAATTACCATATCAGCACCAACATGCTGGCTTACTTGATCGAGAGAATCTCGGGCCAGTCTCTGCGCGATTATGTCAAAAGCACTATTCTCGATCCGCTGGGCATGGACCAAACCGACTGGTTCTACGAACCGGCTGCTCTGGAGCGTTTTGTCACTCCTTATAGCGCCATCGACGGAATGCTGGTGCCGGGCTCAGAGATATACATGCGAGGCACAGTGACGCCAGAAAAAACCTATGCCGAAGGCGCCATTGGACTCAACGGCCCCATTACCGATTACGCCAAATTCGCGCAGATGCTGCTTAATAGGGGAGAGTTCAACGGCCAACGCATTCTCAAACCGGAAACCGTGGAGCTGATGACCACCATCAATCGCCTGCCTCCGCCAGAGGAAGACGCGGAGAACTTTCAATTCGGCCTCGGGTTTGAGCTATACAATGCCGATAAGAAACCTGCGCCTGCCGTATCGAATTCAGCATACGCCTGGGGCGGCTTAATGGGCACGGAATATATTATCGATCCAGAAAATAATTTGATCGCACTGTTTTATTTAAACATGTACCAGCGCGAAGCCTTATACCCTCAGTTTCTCAACAAAGCTTATAAGCTGATAAATCGCGAGGAGTAAGCAAGCGCTGAAACACGGGTCAGCGACTCTGACCCCATTGATTTTCAGCGCTCCATTTCAAACAACACATCAGCGCTTTGCTGCTCGCCAGATTCAGCTTCTACACGGAAATAATCATTGAGGATATAAGAAAAGCCCATGCTTGACGCCTGCTCAAATATACCAATGGCGTAGTGCACGTAGAGCTTGGGAGTAATGTATTTACCCAACCACAATTGGCTGTCGTTAACATTGTCGCCGGTTTTAATGGTGATTTCGTCCAAGCCGATATCGTCACTGAAACCGCCAATAAATGAACCGCCGCGATTGAGCCCGTATTTGGCTATCATGCTCACCAAAAGTGATTGATCTGACGAGGAGGTTTCCGATAAGGGCTTGCCGGTAAATAGAATCGCCATGGCATCACTTTCACTCACGACGGGACGAGCAAAAATTTCGCTGGTGGGATTTTGCAAAGTGCCACCAATATTAATACCGGCAACATAATCTTCCGTGGTACGAGTGGCGGTAATGTTGAGGCCCGGATTATCCGCCGGACCGGTAAAGGCTAATACACCAGCCTCTACTGTCAGATCTTGGCCATAGGATTCAAAGCGGCCATGCACGATATCGATTTCTCCCAGCGCCTGTAAGGGACGATTCGGCTCGCGCGTTAATCGCAAACGACCGCCGAGGCGGGCTTCAAGTCCGGCGGCATTAAAGCTGACATCCTCTCCCAACACCAACGTAATATCCGTATAGAGCACAGAGGCTTGCTGACGCGTTTCACCTTCGGCATCCACCACCACGATATCGTCTGACACGCGCGTGGCCGAAGCGGGCAGGGTTTTTATTTCCGCACGGGCAAAAGGCACTTGTGCTGTGCCGCTCAAGCGCCACTGCTCGGGATTGCCGGTGAGATGCAGATCGGGGCTGAGGTGCATTTTCAGCATAGGCGTATCCATAATGCGAGCCGCTTCGCCGGTGAGTTGAGCCTGCAACTGGCGCTGACCAAACACATCTTGCAGCTCAGCTTGCAGCGCCAGCTGGCCTTCGCCTGCACTCACCCCCAGCACCAATTCAAGCCGTTGCTGATCGCCTTGTAAGTTAGCTTCCAGTTCGCTAAACCGAGCTGCCAGCGCGGGCAAATAAAAACTGCCATCAATGAGCTGCGCCGTGGCGGAAAAATCCGGAGCCGACATAGAACCACTGGCTTGCAGGCGAGCATGCACCTCGCCTTTGATCTCGTGGACATCGGGCACCAGCGCTTCCACTGGCGTCAGATCACGCCAGTGAATATCGGTTTCGGCCTGTAGCTGGCGCTGGGTTAAATCGGCGGCAAGTTCCGCACTCATTTTGCCGTAATCCCCCACCGACACCGCGGCGCTTGCCTGCAATTTTTCGGCCTGCAACTGAGCGCTGAGCGTCAAATCATCCAGCGGGTAAATATCCGTTTGCTCTTCGTCGTAACGATAATGTAGCGCGCCGTCCACTGCACTCAGGTTCACGCTCATCTGCGTCTGTTCACCGACAGCCTGGCGCCACTGGCCACCACCGGTTAAATAGCCGGCAAAATCAACTTCTGATTGCAGCCAGTTTTGTATCAGCGCCAGCGGCAAACGTTCCACCTCTAGCTCGCCCACTGCATCGCCGGCAGCCTGCCAGTCGAGTCGAGCGCAAACATGGGTTTGAACGGCGTTATTGGCATCGCGCCTATCCTGTAAACAGGCGCGCTCCAGCTGCACTGCCTGGGCCGAAGCTCGAAGCGCCACAGGCTCCACCAGCTTCATAGCTCGCGTGTAGGCCGTGCGAATAGTCAGAGCATTAACCTCACCTTGCCAGGCCTCTCCCAACCATTCGCCCGTCAGCCCCAGCTCCAGTTGCTGGAATTCATCGAGCGCCACCTCGGCATTCAATTGATGACGGCTCGGCCCTCCAGTCAGAGCCAGTTGCACAGACTCCAGCGTCAGACCCGGCAACACCAACTCGCGCGCCTCCAAGCGGGTACCTCCTTGTTCCATTCCCTGCTCTTGCGCCTCCACATCCAGGCTGGCCAGTCGCCAATCGCCCAGAGCCAAGGTTTCGGCATGAGCCTGAAAAGATAATTGCACCTGTTCACCCTGGCCCTGGGCGCGACCCGCCGATTGCACTTGACCATGCAGCTGCGGGTCGATGGAATCCAGCAGAGGCGCGACCAGATTCCAGTCGAGAGCCCAGTTTGCGCTCTCCGCTTCTGCTGTGTTGCCGGCATAATGGCCGCTGACAGCCAGACGATTGCCGCCCACCGCCAGATAGGTATCTGCCAGCTGCCAACACTCGTCACTGACATTTAACTGCCCCCGTGCCTCCACTGCCAGAGCACGCAACTGGCCCGTCAGTTGCTCAAGGTGCGTCTCCATAGTGAGCTCGCCCTCTGTCCAGCGGCCGGTGCTCTGCGCTTGGAGTTGTATCTGGCCCGGCCACTGGGGCAGCCAGTGCGCGGGGTCGAGCCCTTGGGCGGATAGCTCAGCCTCCCATTGCACGCCTTGAGTCCAGCCCAATGAACCGCTTAACCGGACCTCGACTGCATCCATATTCAACGTCAAAGGCGCCAATTGCAGTCCCTGCAAATCGCCCTGCACACTGGCCTTCAAATCGAGGCGGGGCGTCTCCGGCAGGCGTAACTGGCTCTGCAGCTCAAGGCGATAATCGTCCAGCCATCCCGCCACTTGCGTTTGAAAATCCACCTCGGCTCCGGCTAGCGCCTCGGCAGATACATAAGATGACAGCGACACCTCCGCCGCTGCCACTTGCCCTTCCAGGCGCGGCGGCTCGGGCTGCTTACCTAGCCCGGTAATCCAGTCGAGAGACAGCGCCAATTGTTCCGGCGCACGCAGACCGCCTTCCACTTCAAGACGAGTCACATCGCCCTGCACATTTAATCGGCCGGCAAACTCGGGAGCCATCAACATTTCGGGCAGCAACCGCGTAACATCGTCGGGCGCATGGGTATTCTGTGGCGGCGTCAAAGCCCAATCAAGCTGGGCCTGCAAGGTATAGGGGTAGCGCAGTGCGAAGCCAGCCTCCAGCGCCACTTCGCTAGCCGCGGTCACCAGTCGCACCTCCGTCAATTGGGCACTCACCACGCCATAGTCCAGGCTGGCCCGAAAATGATCCAGCTGATAGCGGTTCTCTCCCAGCGTTAGCGACAGCTCATTGAGTATTAATTGCTCCACCCGTATCGGCAAAGGAGCCGCAAGAGAGGGCCAAGTGGGTTTCTGCTCAGGCGAGGGCGTTGGCTCACTGGCGGGAATGACAATATGCAAGGCATTCGCCTCCACCGCGGTAATCGACACCACACCCCACCACAGAGCCACGGGTCGCCAGGCCAGGCGTAAACGTTCAGCCTGATAATCCTGCTCGCCGAGCCGGTAACGCACATCGGTCAGTGTCAGGTCATGCAATAAAGTGCCCTGAATATCTTGCACCTGCACACCCACCACAGGCGCTACCCGGTGAATCAACCAGCGGCTGCCGGTAGTGGTGCCCAGCAACAGCGCCGCCATGCTCAGCAACATAGCGAGCAACAGCAATACTCCCAGCAATATGCGCAAAGCCCAGCGGCGGATCATAGGTCTGGCCCCACACTTAAATGCAGGCGCCAGCCGCGCTCACCATCCAGGGCGTGGGCGATATCCACTCGCACCGGCCCCACCGGCGACACCCAGCGCACCCCGGCACCGACACCGCGATAACGCTCGTAATCACCATCGTGAAAGGCGTTGCCCTGATCGAGAAAAATCGCCAGTGCCCAGTCGCCATAAACGCGATAATCGTATTCCACACTAGTAGTCAACAAGCGCGAGCCGCCGACGACCAATGCGTCTTCGTTCAGTGGGCCCAGAGTTTTGTAACCATAGCCGCGCACGCTGGCATCACCGCCGGCAAAAAAGCGTAGCGATACCGGCAGTGCAGTAAAATCGTCCACCTCGGTGACGCCCCCTTCCGCGCGCAATAACAGTCGGCCGGCACCCAGTTTTTGAATATACTTCAGACGGCCAAACGCCTGGACGAAATCGGTACTGGAACCCAGATCTTCACTGGCGCCTTTGAAACGCACCAATAAACTCCATCCCGACAGGGGATAATTCGATTCCGGGCCGCGCGTTAGCGAAGCACTCCAAGAGGGAATCACCATCTCGGCACGACGGCTAGGCGCTTCACCAAAACGGTAATCTTCGCGCTCGACATTCAGGCCATAAGTGGAGAGCCAATTCCCCTTATGCCAAGTGGAATACTGCACGCCGGTGGCCAGACGATCGCTCTGCCAGTCGTTGAGTTTTTCCTGGTCAAAGCCCGTAAACAAACGCAATTGATCATAGGCCGGGCGGCGCATGGGAATGCCGTAAGTCAGCTGATAAGTGGTCACGTTCTCGGCAATATTAGTGTAGGCGCTTAAAGTATGGCCGCGCTGATTGATATAGCGATTTTCATAGCCCAGCCGCACTCGTGGACCGATATCTGTGGCATAACCCGCACCGGCGGAATAACTATGGCGTGGGCCGCCGGTCAGGTCGATCACCACCGGTACCTGTCCATCGGTGCGCTCTTGCAAATCGGGCACCACCCGCACCGCTTCAAAATAACCGCCGGAGCGAAACTCGCGCCGCAGCCTTTCCAGATCGGCGGCCTGATAGTGCTGGCCCGTTTGAAAGTCGGTTAAGTAGCGGTCAATAAAAGCAGCGTCAAGAATGTCGTGAGTCACCTCAATGGCACCCAGACGATAACGCGGCCCTGTGTCCAGGCGCATATTCACCCGCGCCAACTTCTCTTCCAGCGACACCAACACTTCGCTGGTGGCGTAATCGGCATCGAAATAACCACGGGCACTGGCCGCACTTAGCAAGCGACTTTTAAAACTGTCGAAGCGTCCGTGATGGAGCACATCACCCCGATTGAGACCATGCCCCTGCAACACTCGTTGCAATTCGCCATCGCTTTCACCTTCCTCCAGCAGCGCCAGAGAAATCTCACTCAAACGGGTGGGCTCACCGGGCTCTACCGCTAATTGCAGACGCCAGCAGTTCTCTTCCTGAGCAAAGGACTTGTCCACCGTCATATGGTAATAACCCAAAGCTCGTCCTGCTTGAGTGATGTTGTCGTCCAGCTTGCGGGCAATGGCACGCAAGCGCCACGACCCCCCCTGGCAAGACTCATCGGCAATGTCCACATAGGCGCGAATATTGTCGGCTAAGCGAGAATCGGCTCCCGTGATATCCAATGTGGGTGTCTGTGCCGCGGCGTGCACAACAGTCAACATCAACATCAGAGCCAGCAACGACAATAGGTGTGGGGGCATACGGGGCCTAAGATCAACGGCTAATTAAGACAGGCTCGTGGACTGTGACCACAGCCGCACTGGGAAAGTTTGCCTGTTATTGTAGAGATTGTTAACCGCTATTGCACCCGGCAGCCGCCGAATTTACGGCCCCGATCACGATCGCGCGGCCCCGCAGTAATTAGAGGCGCATCGGCGCTCCTCTGGCTGGCCGCTACGCTCAGCGAAGCGGCCAGGGGTCGTTTCGCCAGTAGCGGCCAGATAAAAACTAACGCTTTTTCTTCGTCGCTTTACGCAATTGCTTAAACGCTTTATTGGCATGTTTACGCACTTTTTTATAGGTCGCCTCTGACTTGAGCTTTTCCAGCGCTGGCAGGAAATCCGCGTTACCACTAGCACCCAGGGTGCGTGCGGCCCAGGCGTGAATATCCGCCCGAGCACGCGCCTCTGTTTCGCTGGCGTAGGCTTCTTCTTGCAGAATATCCACCAACACATCACCGAGATAGGAATTGTCCGCGTAGTGACGATTCACTTCGCGGATAGCATCGGCATCGATACCCGCACGCGCCACTCGCAGACGATTGGCTAACTGATTAACAATCCAGCTCTGCTCCGGATCCATTGTCGAGGTATCATGCACCATGCCATTAAAGGCGCGGCGCTGGCGTAAAATTCGCTGACTGTCTTTCACCTGCTTCTGCACAGCAGAATCGACGCCTTCCATTTTATCGATAGTTTTAAACACGCCCCAGTAATTCATCATGCCCGAGGAGCCCAGCGCATTCATCGCCTCGCGCACCGCTTTGATAGTGGCCTTATCTTGCGTGGCAGCATCGCGTTTAATCTGCTCGGCAAGGGCATCAAACAGCCGCTCACTGTTAAACCAGCCCGTGCGAATTTCCATATAAGCCCGAGTTCGCTCACCGATATCCTCGCTTTCTGTGCGCGCAATATACTCATCGATCACAGACTCGGGAATATAGAGCACATTGGGCACTTGCTCAGTGGCAAATTGCTCCTTAAAAGCCTGGATAGCGGGAACATAATCGGCAAAAGCCAGCGCTTCTACGGGCGGCAGCTCCGCCACTTCCTCCACCAGATGCAGAGCCATTATACCGCCGAGGATAATGCCGTGAAAATAATCCCGCCATTCTTCCTCATCGCCCTCCAGGTTTTGCACAGAAGCGTTGCGCAACACTTTGTTATCGACCGGCAGGCTCCAAGCCAGCTCATCGCCACTATAGGCTTCAAGCACAAAGCTAAATGCTGGTTCGCGCATACGCTGCATGGGTAGAGGCGTGCCATCACCGTGAAACCGGCGGCGGTATTCTACGCGCACATCCAGCGCATAATCCCCACCCTCTTCCACCACTTGCACACCGGCCCGCTGCAGATAATCCTCAAAGCCATGACGCGTCACTTGGGTGAACTGCGACTCAGTTAAATACTCTCCCCAAAAGCAACACTGATGCAGATCCACCTTAAACTGGCGCACCTCAAAGGTACTATCAACAGCAAATAAAAAAGGGCTTTTATCCTCGGCTGCCACAGCCCAAGGGGTCAGAACACAGAGAAAAAGCGTGCAGATACGAAGCATAAATGATGACATAATATTCTCCCTAAACAGCGCACCTCCTCACCCGGGATTGGCGCTTTTATTATTCTTGAAAAGCCTTTGTATGCCAGCGAGATTTTTTATTCAACTTTTTCTTTGTCTCACACTGACCATATCAGATTAGCCAATCACCAGCCCACAGGCTTTATGGTCAGACCAAAGCTTGGCATACTGCCTGCCCAATAACCCCCACCTATTACAGGCTCTTGCCTACGGCGAGATACTACAGCGGGCAATCATTCGCATGGCCCGCCTTTAAAAACAGGAGATGACTATGACCACCGATCGCTATCAAAAAGGTATGGACAAGCTTAAAGAATTAACCCGCCCCACTGAAAATAGCCCCACAGGCCACATGGAAGTAGGGGAAAGCTTTAAAGAGGTGGCTCCGGACCTGACCCGCCTGGTGGTGGAATTTGCATTTGGTGATATTTACGCCCGCCCCGGCCTGGATAATAAACAAAAAGTGCTGACCACCATTTCCGCCCTCATAGCTCAAGGCACACCACAAATTAGTATGCACGTGATTACCGGGCTGAACGCAGGGCTAACGCCCGATGAGATCATCGGTTGTATTATGCATTTGATTCCTTACGTGGGTTTCCCGCGGGCACTCACTGCGCTAAAAGTCGCGCAGGAGGTCTTCGCTGAACAAGGTGTCGCTATTTCTACTTCCCCGGAATAAGCCTGACTGCACCAAGCGCGCAGGACCGCCTCGCTTGATGGATACCAGTCTCGTCTTGGCCGCGACTGGCTTGCCAGATCATTGCGCCTGCCAAAGCAATCGCCCCTTATCTCCTCGTTTTCGTCACGGCGGAGGTCTCGTTTATGCCAAAACAGGAAGAAACCGGTTTTATAAAAGATTATTTACACGTCTTTTCTTTTTAATTTGCTATGCTCAATGGGTCTCTTTTCCCTATCCTGTTTTATCGGCGGCAGACTTATACCACTATGAAATTGATAAAAATGCGAGCCTCAGCCCTGTCCTCCCTGATTGCACTAATATTCGCCAGCCTGTGCTTTATGCCAGCCCAAGCGCAGTCCATTCGTATTCTCTATGAAGATGGTGCCGACTCCATCGGGACTTATTGCATGGGGGCGATTCAACTGGCACTGGAGCATATCGACCATAACTATACGATTGAGCCGGTAACCGGTGACCGCTCCCCCGCGCGGGTGATTGAAGATGTGCGCTCGGGGGATCTGGATTTGCTATGGGGTTCGGCTGACAGGCAAATAGAAAGCACCTTGCTCCCCGTGCGTATCCCGCTTTACAAAGGGCTGTTAGGACACCGCATCTTTCTGATTCACGAGGACAATCAGGCAAAATTCAATAACATTCGCACACTGGCAGACATCAAGCGCGCCGGCATCAGCTTTGGCCAGGGCGCCACCTGGGCCGATACCCTGGTACTAGAGCACAACGGCCTGGATGTGGTTCGCGTCAACAAGTATCCGAGCCTGTTCTACATGGTAGACGGCGGACGCTATGACGCCTTTCCCCGCGGGTTGCAGGAACCCTGGGGTGAAGTCGAATCTTGGTCGGAGCTGGATCTGGCGGTAGAGCAGCAGCTGATGCTGGTTTATCGCATGCCTTTCTATCTATTCGTCAGTCCCGAGAATCCGCAGTTGGCGGCAGATCTGGAAGAGGGGTTCAACCGCGCTATTGCCAATGGCAGTTTTGACGAATACTTTCTCAACGATCCCACCGTGCAGGATGCCATCGGCAAGGCCAATATTCAGAATCGTATCGCTATCGAACTGGACAATCCGACCCTGCCTCCTCTCACGCCGGTGGATCGGCCAGAATTATGGCTGGATCCCAAGCAACTCTAAACGGCTAGATTTTTTTCACTATCGCCGTGTCAATACCGCCGATACTGGTCTGGTTTTTTCGCTGCCAGTATTCGGCGGCACCCTCCTCGCCTTCGCAAGCCGTCCCTGGTCTATACTGAAATTTGCCAATTCACCCAGGGAGGCGATCATGATTTTTCGGCAGTTATTTGAGCCCATATCCAGCACCTATACTTATCTGCTCGGCTGCGAGGAAACTGGCCAGGCGATGTTGATTGACCCGGTGATTAACGCCATGGAGCGAGATCGGCAAGAAATTGCACAGCTAGGATTGACGCTGGTTTATACCCTGGACACCCACATTCATGCCGACCATATCACCTCGGCACTGGAGCTGAAAAAACATGTGGGCAGCAAGATTGCCGCGCCCGCCATTGAAAACCTGCCCTGCACCGACCACGGCATTGAAGAAGGAGTGCCGTTTAAACTTGGCAGCATTCATATTGATCCGCTGTTCACCCCCGGCCACACCGATGGTCATTTTGCTTACCACTGGCAAGATCGTTTGTTTTCGGGTGATGCTTTGCTTATTGAAGGTTGTGGGCGCACGGATTTTCAAAACGGCGATAGTGACTTGCTCTATCAAAGCGTCACAGAAAAATTGTTTGCCCTGCCGGAAGACACTCTGGTTTATCCAGGTCACGATTATCAAAAACGCCGCGTCTCCACTATTGCCCAGGAAAAAGATCGCAACGAGCGTTTAGGACAAGAGAAAACTCTGGAAGAGTTTCGTCAGATTATGGCTAACCTTGATCTCCCCTACCCCAAATTTATCGACTATGCCGTTCCCGGCAATCGCAAGTGCGGCCTATGCCCCGACGATTTACCCAATGAACTGCAAAAATATTGCGGCTTTATGGGCGACAGCCTACAGGGATAGTCGATCTTATTAATTTGCCGATCGATATTGACCGGGGCCTTGTACACAAGGTCTCGGCCATAAACAGAAAATGACAATCAAAGCTTGCTGCACTTTACCCTCTGGCGAACCAAGACCATTCCTAACAACAGCGCCCCCGTAAAAGCGCCAGCCTCCTGTTACTGTTCAGCAATGATTAAAAAAATAGATACAAAAATCCCGGCCGGAGCCGGGATTTTTAAAGCGAAAAAAATATTGAATAACTCAGGGAGTAGCCTGCAAGTCAGACAAGATTTCTTGCAGTCCCTGCATAGACACTTCCACCGCTTCCAGTGGAGTCAGGCCATCGGGGTATTCTTCTTGCTCCAGCACTAGCCATTGGGTGCCGCCCACCTCTTTGAGCGCAGTGATAACCGTGCGCCAGTCAATCACATCCTGACCGATCAAAGGTTTTTTATCTTCGGCACCTTCGGGCAAGCCAGCTTTAATATGGCTGCTGAGGGTGCGTTCGGGGTACTGGCGAATATAGGCTTCGGCATCTTTTCCGGCCACTGTCGTCCACCCCACATCCAACTGTAAAATAACATTGTCGGGCGTGTTATTGGCAAGATAATCCCAATAGGTGGCGTTCTGATAATCACCAAATTCCTGCGCATGGTTGTGGTAGCCCGTGCGCATACCATAGCCTGCCAGCGTTTTAGCCGCTGCGTTAAGCTCGGCAATCAATGCCTCTATCCCCTCATCGCTGAAAGCGCGAGTGTCGTACGGCACCACGACAAAATCGGTGCCCAGGGTTTTATAAAAAGCAATGGTTTTATAAATGTTATCAGGACCTAGCTGATCGGCACCCACATGCGCCCCGGATGCTTCCAATCCCAACTCATTCAACAAAGTTCTAAGACCCTCTGGGTTGTCGGCGTAGGGACCAAAATGACCGGCAAACTCCACGCCGTCAAAACCAAGTTCAGCCAGTTTTTTCAAGGTGCCGGTAAAGTCTGCAGCCAACTCATGTTTGACCGACCACAACTGCACGCTGACACGCGGCTCTGCTGCCGTGCTCGACAAACTCAGCAACAGCAAACCAAGTAAAGCAACTACTCCCAATGGCTTAATTGTTTTCATAGGAAGCTCCATTATGGGTTATTCATTAAACACAAAGGCAACTGCACACCGAGACCTGACGTGCAGAGCCCGAAGGGCATAGATTATACGCATCCAGCTATCCGGGGTCGGCAACTTTACCCATCCTTGCAGTTCCACCGCCATAGGCGTCAGCTTGGCCTGCCACCGGCTTGATTAAATCCAGCGCCCTCGGCAAGATGACCATCCAGACGCTTCAATCAGCGGCCTATTTACCTATCGGTATTGGCGGTACAACACTTATGAATATAGCAGGATTGATCAGCAAGGTTGCCAGCATTTTTCTGATCTTGAGCTTGCAGGCTTTCGCCGCCCACCCTCAAGACACTGACGCCATTATGGGGGTCAATTACTGGGGCGGAAAAAATGGCCGAATGGCCTACGAGCTTGATGTTTTGCGCGCGGCGCTGGAGGCCTCGGCGGAGCATTTTCCTGCCTATCAATTGACTATTGACCCCTCGCCACTAGGCGCTTTGCGCGGCCGCGAAATGGTGGCTAAAGGTGAGCTGTTGAATATCTATGTATCGGGTCTGCGCCACGACCATTTAACCGAGCAGGGCCGTATTGTGATGGTGCCTACACCCACCATGAAAGGTTTGTTGGGTTACCGCTCGCTGATTATTCGCAAGGGCGATCATGAAAAATTCAAACAGATCACCTCTATCGACCAGCTGCAACAGTTGGTTATTGGTCAGGGCAGAAACTGGGAAGACGTAGTGACTTTGCAGCACAACCAACTGCGTATTGACGACTCGGGCCGCTATGAAAACCTGTTGAACATGCTCAATCACCACCGCTTTGATACCGTTTTGCTGGGCGCACTGGAAGCGCCGGCAGTGCTGGCAGAAAGTGGCTTGAATGATCAGTTAATGATTTTGCCGGAGATGATGGTTTACTACCCGCACGCCATGATTTTTCAGGTCAGCGGCAATGCCCCACTGCTAGTGGAACGCTTGCGCCTGGGCATGCAGGTTCTGGAAGAGAACGGTACTTTACGTCAATTGGTAGGCCGTCACTTTGGCGAGACGATTGATCAATTGCGACGCCAGAAGTCACACTTTATTGTGCTGGAGCATCCCACGCCCGAGGATTTACCCAGCCTGATCGCACCCAGACTACCCCGCGAAACGGCTGCCGAATAAAAACTTGATGAGCGCTACAAGTGCGCCAACTGCTGTTGCTGACGCTGCAGCAAGGCTTGGTAGGGAGCTTTGATGGCCTGCAACTGACCGGCTTTATCCAGTTGTGCCTGTTGCTCCAGTGCTGGCTCCAGCAGGGGTACAGCCACCACAATACTGCTGGGCACGGTGGGCGGTGGGGCGATCTGCATCAGCTGCTCTACGCTGGCCGGTGCCTCCTGCTCCGGCATAATCGCTGCACTCAATTGCAAGCGCGGATTACCGCTTTCAACGTTGAGCAACAACAACAATTGGCAGATACACAGAGCGTAAAAAGTGGCCTGGGCAGAAGTATCGCCACAGACCCGCAACAGCAATGCCTGCCCGTCCAAACGCTGACGCTGTCCGGCGTAAAGTGCCAACACGCCCGTGAGCTGCCGGTCGAGGCGCGCCAACCGCTCGGCCAGATGTTCCTGACTGAGCTGTTGTTGCAAAGCGGCCAGATTATTCACACACAGGTGTATCTGCACCGCAAAGATTTCCTCCGCCATTTCTTCTGCGGATTCCTCAGCCTCGTCATCCTCCGGTTGGGCTGCCGGGCGATTTGCCAGTTGCCACACGCGCCCCCATAATCCTGCCAGAATCAGTGCCAGCAAGCCCCACCAAACGCCGAGAAATAACGGCAGATGCGAATTCTCCGAGTTGTCGAGTGACAGGGTCAGATAGCCGGCAATATGAGTATCCAATGTGATGGGTGCGGCAAACCGACGCTGGGCATCGATCGCAGCCACACCACTTTGTACCCACAGATGATTTTCAACATCGTGAATAGTGGCGCCGACCACGCCGGGCTGGCGCGTTAACGATTGCAATATCGCTTGCAGGCTGACCATATCCTGCGCCAGCGCAGGCTCCACCGCGCGCAAGGCGCCGCTCTCGGCCAAGGCCTGGCCATAACGGGTCAATTGCCGCTCTGTTTGCGCCTGGGCCAGATAAGCGTGCAATACACTAGCCAGCACCCCCAATAACAGGATAAGCAAAATGGTTGCCAGCAGGCGGGGTTGTCGTTGATAGAGTTGCAGCAAGGCTATAGACACGCTGTAAAAAATGAGGGTGGCCGGCATTCTACCCCAAATGCCGGCAAGGGGGGAAAAGGTCGAGGTAAAGGTCGAATGAAAGGCCCGAAGGAAAAAGACTCAATGCATCGAACTGTGGCCAGTGCATGGCGAATAGGTATAATGCCGCATCTTTGCCAACACTGTGATCCTTGTGAAACAAATTCTCTTAATCAATGCTTCAGGCGCCGACCAGCCCGGCGTGACCTCAGCAATTACCCAAGTGCTACTGCGCTATCAGGCCAGTATTCTCGATATCGGTCAGGCGGTAATACACGACACCCTGGCCTTGGGCTTGCTGGTGGCGGTAGATACTCGCGAAATCGCCGAACCGGAACTGCTGGCCGAGCTGCAGGCCGCCACCGCGGCACTGAACATCAATATTCGCTTTACCCCTATCAGCCACGACAGCTACGGCCAGTGGGTAGAGCAACAGGGCAAGGCACGTTATATCGTCACGCTTTTATCGCGCCAGATTACTGCTGGACAGATTGCTGACCTCACCGAGGTCACGGTGCGCCACCACCTCAATATTGACAATATCAGCCGCCTCTCCGGGCGCGTGAATTTAGAGGCAATGGAACACACTAACAATGCCTGTGTAGAGTTTTCTGTGCGCGGTGAGCCCGAGGACTTGAAAGCACTGCGCGCTGATTTTATGGAGCTATCCAGCCGCCACGAAGTGGACATCGCCTTTCAGCGCGACACGGTTTACCGGCGCAATCGCCGCTTGGTGTGCTTCGATATGGATTCCACTTTGATCGACGCGGAAGTGATTGACGAGCTGGCCAAAGCCGCCGGCGTGGGGGAGCAGGTAGCGGCCATTACCGAAGCGGCCATGCGCGGCGAGCTGGATTTTAAAGCCAGCTTCGCTCAGCGCATGGCGCTACTGCAGGGATTGGATGAAACAGTACTGGCCAGAATTGCCAGCCAACTGCGTCTGACCGAAGGGGCGGAAAAGCTGATATCCAGCTTGAGAAAACTGGGCTACAAGACCGCTATCCTCTCCGGTGGTTTTCAGTATTTTGGTGAATACTTGCAGCAACATCTGGGCATTGATTACGTCTTTGCCAATCAACTGGAAGTTGTCGACGGCAAGATCACCGGACG
>Ga0079223_10001062_pt1 | contig 15723 bp, 13 predicted proteins | sample Stecom2011_FD_75072 | JGI IMG/M metagenome (GOLD analysis project Ga0079223, IMG submission 75072) | Agricultural soil microbial communities from Utah to study Nitrogen management - Steer compost 2011 | ecosystem: Environmental > Terrestrial > Soil > Agricultural land | place: USA: Utah... | reverse complement strand
TGAAACTCATCAAATTGTAGTGGTCTGTTGTCAATGGCCGCGGGTAGTCGAAACCCATAATCCACCAAGTTGATTTTCCGGCTGCGGTCACCGCCATACATTGCTCTTATCTGTGGAATCGTTACGTGGCTCTCGTCAATTACCATCAGGTAATCTTCGGGAAAATAATCTAATAGGCAAAAAGGGCGCTGTCCGGGTAATCGGCGATCAAAGTATCGCGAGTAGTTTTCTATTCCGGAGCAATAGCCCAGCTCGCGCATCATCTCCAAATCATAGGTTGTGCGTTCCTCCAGGCGTTGCGCTTCTACATGCTGGCCCTTTTCCTCGAAAAAATTAACCTGAGCTACCATATCTTGCTGGATTTCCCAAATAGCTGAGTTTAGCGTTTCCTTTGTCGTAACAAATAGATTGGCCGGATAAATATTTACCGATTCGAGCTCGGTAATTACGGTTCCGCTCTCGGGATTAAAACTGCTTATGGCATCTATTTCATCGCCAAAAAACTCCACGCGAATTCCGTGATCCGCGTAAGCGAGATAAATATCTACCGTGTCGCCCTTGACTCTAAACTTTCCACGATCAAGCTCAAAATCGTTTCGGGAATACAAACTCGCAACCAATAAATGCAAAAAACTATTGCGCGAAACCAATTCACCGCGCTTTATCGGGATTACACTTTTGTGAAATTCGCTGGGATTACCTATTCCGTATATGCATGACACCGAGGCTACAACAATCACATCGCGTCGACCGGAAAGCAGAGCAGAAGTTGTACTCAAGCGCAGCTTTTCAATCTCTTGGTTAATACTTAAGTCTTTTTCTATAAAGGTATTGCTCGAAGGAAAAAATGCTTCGGGTTGGTAATAGTCGTAGTACGAAACAAAATACTCTACCAGATTATCGGGAAAAAACTGCTTAAACTCACCGTAGAGCTGGGCAGCCAGTGTTTTATTGTGCGAAAGCACCAGGGTGGGCTTTTGCACCTTCTCTATTACATTAGCAACTGTAAAGGTTTTACCCGAACCGGTTACACCTAAAAGAGTTTGGGCAATATCTCCATCTTCAATCCCTTCAACAAGTTGGCGTATTGCCTCAGGCTGATCGTCGGTAGGCTCAAATTCGGAAGTAAGTTTAAAACTCATGATCTTTTCTTCTTTATTTTCCGGAGTAAATCCGGTTTCGTCAACATAAAACCGTTACTTTGTTGTGTAAAACACCGATGCGCGCTTTACAATGCAAAACTACGTATAAGCATTGGTTCAGACTTGAATCGGATAGTATAACTTAATTTCCTGAAACATGTTTTTGAAAAAAATCTTGCATTATCTTAATCCGGCTACGATGTTTCAAAAGGGTAATGCTAATTTTAACTTGCGTATGATGCATGGCATAAACCGAATTTCGATATTTGTGTTTTTGATATGCCTCATAGTACTCCTATTTCGCTGGCTCTCATAATAATTTCATTTATATTATGATTGTCCGTATCGTAGAGCTTTCCATTCAGGAAGATAAGATTGCTATTGCCAAAAACCTATTGGCCGATGTCGCACCAAAAGTGAGAAACAGCCCGGGCTGTACACATCTACGCATTCTTATGGATATACATGATTCGGGACATGTTACAACCTATAGTCATTGGAATTCGGAAGCTGATTTAAATGCCTATCGCAAATCGGAAGTGTTTAAAAGTTTCTGGTCGCAGATAAAGCCCTTGTTTGCTGTGCCGGCAAAGGCGTGGAGTTCACGAACGCTCCACCATTTGCCGTAAGAGCGTGTTAAGAATTGTTAGTTTTGACTTGCTTCATAAAGTTTTTCAAACATAAGCTAGAACGGGTCAGGTAAGGCCTGTCAAAAAATGTATCTTTGGCCGCTTAAATCAGGAAGGGTACATGTTGGCATTATTGCTTAAAGAAATTCGAAGTTTTCTGAGTTCCGTTATTGGATATGTGGTAATTGCGGTTTTCTTACTGCTAACAGGTCTGTTTATGTGGGGGTTTCAGGGCAACTTCCAAGTTTTAGATCAAGGATACGCTACACTCGATACGCTCTTTTATGTCGTTCCTTGGGTTTTTATGTTTTTGGTCCCGGCTGTTACCATGCGGTCTTTTTCAGAAGAAAAGCGCACCGGTACTATCGAGTTGCTATTCACCCGCCCCTTAACGGATTACCAGATTATATTTGCGAAATATCTTGCCGGAATCGGTCTCGTAATTCTCGCTTTAATACCTACATTGATTTATTATTACAGTGTTGTTCAGCTTGGCAATCCTGTAGGAAATATCGATCACGGTGGTACAATTGGGTCTTATATCGGGCTGGTACTGCTCGCTGGCGGATTCACCGCCATCGGTATCTTTGCCTCGTCTATCAGTGATAATCAGGTGGTTGCGTTTATTCTCGCTCTTTTTCTGTGTTTTGTCTGTTATAGCGGTCTTGAACAAATCGCCTCGTTTGATTTGCTCGGCTCGTTCGATCGATTTGTACAAAAACTGGGAATAGCTGAGCATTACGATTCTTTGAGCCGTGGAGTGATTGATACACGCGATGTGGTTTATTTTATTTCACTTTCGGGAATATTTATCGTCCTTACTAAAGTGGTTCTTCAAAGCAGAAAGTGGTCATGAAAAAGCGCGTAGTTGAAAAATCGAAGGTTTGGATAGAGGCTGTGCTCGGCATCGCTTTTTTTGTCTTACTGGCTTTTTTGAGTTCATTTGTGTTCTTACGATTTGACCTCACCGAAGAAAAGCGGCACACACTTACACCTACAACTATTGATTTGGTAAAATCACTCGATGATGTGGTTTATATTAAAGTCTTTTTAGATGGCGATTTCCCTGCCGATTATCAGCGACTGAGTCAGGCGGTGAAGGAAAAGTTGGATGAAATGCGCGCCTATGGAGGCGACAAGATCCAATATGAGTTTATTAATCCGAGCGAGGCTCCCGACAAGAAATCGAAAAAAGCGATGTACGGTGAATTGGTTGAAAAGGGACTTTTTTATTCGGCTTTACAAATTCGAAATAAAGACGGCGTAAGCGAAAAAATAGTTTTCCCGGGAGCACTTGTGTCTTATAAAGATAGAGAAGTACCACTCCAAATTCTTCAAAATCAGCAGCGGGTAACGGATGCAGAGATGATTAATCGAACCATTAATAACCTCGAATATGCCTTGGTTAATTCGATTTATCAAGTTCAGCGAACAGAAAAACCGAAGGTTGCATTTTTGAAAGGACATGGTGAATTGACAGCCATGGAAACCAAAGATTTTGAACTCGAGCTTCTAAAGTATTACGATGTTGATCGATTGGCAATAAATGGAATGGTCGATGCCCTTAGCCGTAATGTGGCAGGCGAGGGGAGGCGGGTTAATCGCTACAATGCGCTAATTGTCGCCAAGCCTACCGAGAGCTTTTCGGAGCAAGACAAGTACATTATTGACCAATTTATAATGAATGGCGGTAAAGTCCTTTGGATGATCGATGCCATGCAAATGGACTTGGACAGCTTACGCCGAACCGATTTGACGATGGCAACTCCACTGCGGATTAACCTGGATGATATGCTGTTTAATTACGGAGTTCGTATAAACCGAAACTTACTGCTCGATCGAACTTGTGCACCCATTTCGCTGCTCACAGGCCCGAAAGGAAATGAACGCGCAGAATTTTTCCCTTGGTATTTTGCTCCCATTTTAATTCCGGAAGATGCGCATCCCATTGTCGCCAACGTCGACCCGGTAATCACCGAGTTCATAAGTAGCATCGACACAGTCGAGTCGCCGGGTGTGACAAAGAAAATCATTCTTACCACGTCTGAATACACGCGGATTTTAAATTCTCCGGCACGAGTGAGTTTTAATATTGTGGCAATAGAACCTGATTTTGGAAACTCAAACCGCCCACATCAACCGGTAGGCGTATTACTCGAAGGAGAATTCACATCCAATTTTAAAAACCGCCTGTCGCCCGAGTTTTATAGCCAGAGTTTGCTCGATTTTAAAGAGTCAAGCACGTTTACGCGAATGCTGGTGATCGCCGATGGGGATATCGTGAAAAATGGTGTAAGCCCCGATGGTACGAAATTTAGACCGCTTGGATTTGACCCGGTTGTGAATAGAAAAATGTATGGGAATAAAGAGCTTTTAATCAATGCGGTAAACTATTTGTTAGGCGACGAAAACTTGATAAATGTGCGGTCGCGAAGTGCTAAGCTCCGCAAGCTCAATGAAGAGAAACTAATTAAAGAACGCTATTTCTGGCAATCGGTAAATATAGGTGTCCCGATTGTAATTACCATTTTAGTTGGCATAGGACAATGGATATGGAGAAGAAGAAAATACGCCGTAAAACCTAGATAATTTATGAAAAAATTAATTCCTTTACTCATATCGGTAATTATAGTGGCCGCCATTGCTTATTATTTCAGCACTTCCGTAAATCCAAAAGCGACTACCGATAAAGCACAAACCGACTTTGCGATTGCTGATACATCAGACGTCGGCAAAATTTTTATTGCCGACAGATCGGGAAATACAGCTACGCTTTCGCGAACTCCGGAAGGGTGGACCATAAATGATAAGTATCGGGCCCGAACGGATGCTGTTGATATTCTGCTCAAGACATTTAAAAACATCTATATCCAAAGACCCGTTCCCCAAGAAGGGCAAGAACAAGTAAATATTGTAATGTCGACAGGGAGTAATAAAGTTGAAATTTATGACCGAAAAGGAGATTGGATAAAAACTTGGTATGTTGGCCATGCCACAATGGATAAAAAAGGAACTTATATGCTTTTGGAAACGCCTAAAGGCGGCCGATCAGAGGCAGCTTATATAATGGATATGCGTGGGTTTCTGGGAATGTTAAATACCCGGTTCTTTACAAATGAAAGTGAATGGAGAAGCACCGAAATAATTAAATATCCGGATATGAATCTCAATGAAATTGAAGTAGTATACCCATCGACACCCGAAGCATCGTTTAAAATAGTGTACAACGGCGGAAATGATATTGAGCTATACGAATATGGTAAAAACACACCCGTTCCGGAGTTTGATACGACAATTGTAAAAGACTATATGCTTAATTACAAATTGGCGTCTTTTGAAAATTACCGAACCGGACTTAGCCCGGCTGCCGAAGACTCGGTGAAAGCGCTTACACCATACCAAATTATTCGCGTTAAAGACGCAAAAGGGCAACGCGAGATAAAAATTTGGAAGCAAGCACCTAATGAAGGGGATACAGAAGATGATGGAGTTACATTGGCAACTGAAGATCTCGAAAGAGTCTACGCTATATGTGATGATGGGGAATTGGCTGTAGCCCAGCGGTTTGCGTGGGATAAGTTTCGCGCTCCTTTTTATGCTTTTTTGAAAAAACCCAAAAACTAAATCTTGTTCAAAACCTTATTCATTTACTTCAATTGAATCGTTTATATTTGTAGCCATAACAGCCCGGCTGAAACCTACTTTTTATTATGAGATTTATAATTACTAGTACCGATTTACTAAAATGCTTACAAACGGTAAGCGGCGTGCTCACGAGCAACAATACATTACCAATTCTGGATAACTTCTTGTTTGAAGTGGATGAAAACCAGCTGACAATCTCGGCGAGCGATTTGGAAACAACGATCATCTCGACGGTAGAGGTTAAGGCCGAAGAAAAGGTGTCGATCGCAGTTCCGGCCCGATTGCTCTTGGATTACTTAAAAACACTCCCCGAGCAGCCACTGACATTCACAATCGATGAAGCAACCTTGGGCGTTGAAATTTCAAGCTCGTACGGAAAAAGTAAGTTGGTTGGATTTAACGCAGACGAGTTTCCGAAAAATCCGGAAATGGAAGATGCTTCAAGCGTATTGGTTGCATCAGAAGTATTGTCAGAAGCAATCCAAAAAACAATTTTTGCTACCGGGAATGATGACCTCAGACCGGTTATGTCAGGAATCTTTTGTGAGTTTTCAACAGATGAGTTGCGCTTCGTAGCCACCGATGCGCATAAACTTGTACGCTATACACGACGTGATGCAAAAGCCGATAAATCAGCTTCATTTATTGTTCCGAAAAAACCGCTCAATCTGCTTAAAAATATTCTCGCATCTACAGCAGCAGATGTGAATATGGAATTTGATGGAAAAAACTTAAAGCTCAGCTTTGAAAATAACATCGTAATTGCCCGGTTAATTGATGGTAAATACCCCAACTACGAAGCGGTAATCCCAAAGGATAATCCAAATAGAATGTTGGTTAGCCGAACCGCTCTTTTGGGATCTATCCGAAGGGTGTCGATCTTCTCTAACAAAACCACACACCAGGTACGTCTTCGCATTAGCGGAAGCGAACTATCGGTTTCTGCCGAGGATCTTGACTTCTCAAATGAAGCCAACGAACGATTGGCATGCAGCTACGAAGGCGACGATATGGAAATTGGGTTTAACTCACGCTTCTTAATAGAGATGCTGAATAATCTGGATACGGAAGACGTTGAGCTACAGCTTAGCGCACCAAACCGAGCCGGAATTCTTGTTCCTGTTGATAAAGACAACGAAGAAGAAGATATTTTGATGCTGGTGATGCCGGTTATGCTCAACGCATAATTTCGAGATTACCTTTCATTTTTAAATTATACTGATTTGTGACCCTGAGCTTAAACTCAGGGTTACTTGTTTTTAGCCAACCGGCAGTCCATTATTAGTGTTGCGCTCAGTTTCAAGAAGCACCACGCCATCCTGGGTGTAAACACCCAAAACCAAACATTCACTCATGAAATCGGCGATTTGTTTGGGTCTAAAATTAACGATGGCAAGAACCTGCTTACCCTTAAGTGACGCTAGATCATAAAGTTCTGTAATTTGAGCGCTGGTTTTCAACTGTCCCAATTCTCCAAAATCAATGAAAAGTTTATAGGCCGGATTGCGAGCTTTCTCAAAAATTTGTGCATCGATAACTGTGCCGGCTCGAATGTCTAGCTTTTCAAAATCAGACCATTCAATAAATGGTTTTCGATTCATAATGTCAATTTTAAAGCGAATGTAAGACGATTAAAATTGAACACCAACCGTGAAGTATCCGCTTATCCCGTCAGAGGGAATAATTCCCGGGCCGGGATATCCATCTGCTCGGCGAGTGAAGTATGCTACATCCGTCAAATTGTTGATGCCGGCTTCAAATTTAAATTTGCCCAAGCTATACCCCAACGATAAATCCATAACGGTGTAAGAAGGAACAATTCCATTTACAGCATTGGGTGTTATCTCGGCATTGGTCGCATCGGTATATTGCTCGCCGGTTATACTAATTTGCCACGTAGCTGAAATTTTTTTCCAAGTACCACGTACACCGCTGCGCACCATAAACTCAGGAGTTAATTCCACTTTATTTCCGCTAATGCTTAAATCATTTTCTTCGGTGTACTCGGCATTATTCAATGCCAGGTTTGTAAAAATACTCAGCCCAAAACCTTGTTCACTTGTTCGCTTGATGGCTGACCATTCTCCATAACTTTCCACACCTACCGACCGTGAATTGGCAATATTTGTACGATATCTATAAAACTGAAAGGTTTGCGGATCGCGCATTTGAATCGACCCGATTCGGTTTTTATAAGCTAAGTAATAAACACTTACATCATATCTGAATCGCTCATTTCCACCGCGTACACCCAAGTCCGCGTTAAATCCACGCTCATCCTGAATGTTCGGATCTATGCGCAAGGAAGGGTTTTGGATTTGAATATCACTGAAATTTATAGCTCGGTAATTTTGTGAAATATTCCCGTAATACTCAAGATTGTCAGTGCGCTTGTAACTTAAACCAACTCCTCCAATTACAATCCCACGATCGCGTTTTCTTGTTTCTGTATATTCATTTACTTCAAGCGTGTCGCCAACGGTGTTTTGCAAATAGGTGAAATAATTCCCATCGGCTTTGGTGTCGATATATTCATAGCGAATGCCGGGAGTAAGGGTTATTCGCTCACTAAAGTAAATTATTTGCTCGGCAAATAATGCGTAATTTATATTGTCAAAATTGTAATCGCTTTTATCGGCTTCGTTATTTACAAACCCAAAACCCGCATCAAAACCTGCACTTGCACTTCCTTGTTTGCTGAGTGTATTACCACGGTATGCACGACCGCCTACTAAAAGTATGTTTCGCCTTCCGGCAATGTCGTATCGGTGTATAAACCGAAGTTCACCACCGAAGTTTCGAAAATCTCCGTAAATTAAATCGCGGTTTTTGGTTTCATCGTCTATTCTGTTTGCACTACCCAAATAGCCCAAGGCCTGGCGGTTAGCAAGTAAACCAAAACCTCTAAAATTAATTGAGCTTTTGTTTGATATTTTCCCGTCCAGATTTATCGATGCAATATTCCAATTTACTTTAAACCAGTTTCTGTTTCGTGTCGCTTGTCTTGGATTTTGGTCAAATTGTGCATCGGTAAGTCCACCGCCTTGTTGCGCCAGATAATCCATGTGGGTAACATCACCTGTTATTAACCAATCATCATTTATTGAATACGTGTAGGCTGCATACGCCGTGTGAACGTCAAATCCAGAATTATCCCGCCATCCGTCTCCGCGTTTGTACTGGTAAAAACCATAGTAAGAGTGCTTTCCTTTGGTTCCGCCAAGGCTATTAAAACTACTAAAAAGCCCGTTCGACCCCACCGTTTGGCGCGAGGTAATTTCGAGCGGCTTTTTACTTGTTCCTTTATTCATCACGAAGTTCAGCATACCGCCAAACTGCGTTCCATATTGAAGAGAGGCTGCACCACGAACAAATTCTATCCGCTCCACCGCTTCAAGTGGAGGAGTGTAGTAACTCTCCGGATATCCCAAGGCATCGGCACTGATATCATATCCGTTTTGGCGTACATTTATATTTGCAGTTCGGTTTGGACTCAAGCCTCGCACCCCAATTCCAAGCTGGATTCCTGCTCCGTCGCTTTCCCATATATTCAATCCGGGAATGCGTGCATAAACCTGTCTGGCACTGTTCGTTGCTTTGTTGGCATCAATTTCGGCAGGAAGCAATACTTCATTTTTCTTTCCTGCATAGATGCCATTTCCATACACGCTGCTCATCCGGGTCATCCCAAATCCGGCATTTTCTTCTACGGTGATTTCTACCATCTCTAAATCGGTGCTCAAGACTTTTAAGGAAACTGAAATAGTAGTATCGGTTTGAAGAATGAAAGTAAAAACTTCATTTTTGTAACCGGATTTAAAGATTGTAATGGTTTTTTCGCCTTCCGGCAAATGGAGTTCAGCCCGGCCGTGTTTATTTGTGCTGACCAAGTTTTTACTCGGCTCGATATAAACGTCTGCATCATGAAGCGCCTCGCCTTGATCATTATTTACTTCAATCACCAACTCGGTTTGACCAAAGGCCATCGAGCAGGAAAAGAGGAGTAATAATATGCTATAAACCGATAATCTCATCATCAAAGGGCAACACCCATCTTTTTGGTTTCCACGAATCTTCTACATTAGAAAGATCAACAGTATTATCAATAAATCTTGTACTCTGGCGACCGTTTAGCGTAACGTAAACATCAGCCGTAATTATCGGGTTTTCAACCCCTTGGTTTTCAAAATGAGTTTTTAAAAAATGCGCAAATTCAACCAGCATATCGGGCTGGGTTGACATCATTTTTTCTTGTAACGGGGTAAGAAACTCCCGATTATCCACAAACAAGGGGCGGGGCATTTCATCATTTTGAACATAGTAAAATGCGGTTCCTGCTTTTTCCATAAGCATTACCCGCCAACTAAATCTATATCCCTGTTCGTGCCAAAACAATTCGCCGGGGTATAGAAAATGGCGAAATGGAAATAAAATCTGAAATATCAAAAATACTCCCAATCCAACTCGGATAAATTTTGACGGAAGTCTTACCCGACTCACTGTTTGCTCTATGCTTTCTCCAAGTATCGATAAAATTCGATCGTGAAATACGGGTGGAAAAAATATCAATGTAGCACCTATCATGATAAACGGGAACATTCCGATAGGAAATAAAATCGCGGTCATTACGTGAAAACCGATTACAGCGAGATAGGCAAATGGTCGGGTACGGTTAATTAATAAGAAGAACGGAATGGATAAATCGTAAATTGCTCCGCTCCAGCTAAATACGTATGGGAGCCAGTTTGAATCAAAAAGGGAGCCCACAACCGGCCAGTGGCCATAAGCCTTAAGCCAGATTTTCAAGGGTTGGGCATGAATCAGCCAATCAGAGTTCAGCTTTGCCAGTCCGGCAAAGAAATAAACCATTCCCAGTTGAAGCATTAAAAGAATTCGATAAAATGCCGGTGTCGTAATTGCCTGTTGAACTCTTCCAAGTTTTATATCCAATGAAAACCGTCGATTGGCCGGAATAAATATCAGAAACAGAGCGGCGACAGAAATAAAATAATAGTGATTCAGGTAATTGGTTTTATCCAATAGCTCGATATACGTGAATGTGAGGAAAAACCCGATTGTGGCAAATCGATAGAAAAAACCTAGTGCAATTGCCAGAGCAAAAACTCCACACAAGGCGAATAAAATGTACATTCCGGGATCGCCCAACGGTTTAACCCATTCAAAATTGGTATAACTGAAATAAAATTTTGGTGCAATGTACAATTCGTGAATCCATCCTTTTGCCCAAAACCGAATAATCGAACTAAGCATCATAAGTCCAAAGACTATGCGAAACACAGCTAGTGGAGCCGTACTTTCAGTCTTTTGAACTGCAGTTGATACCCGATCTATTATTCTTCTAATCACCATCGTTATCTACATAAGTAATCTGAATACCCATGGCCGAAGTCATATCTACTTTGAGTAAAACAACGCTTTGTTGGAGTTCGCTAAATATGTCCATGCATTCATTTTGTTGATTTACAACTGCTTCGCGCAAATCACTTGAAAGATTCAGGGTTTGTGTTTTTGCATTTTCCATTCGTTCGTTTATGCCTTCATGCAAGGGATTACCATTAAAAGTTGTTCCCAAAAATTTTAAATAGTCGTCTAATCCCGATCCCTGTTCTCCCGTTCGGGAATTACCATTAAACATATTTTGCCAACCTTCAATCCCGTTGACGAGCATCTCTTTAGAAACCGCTCCATTGTAATAAGCCTCAACCTGAAGGGGTAGGGGAGTTCCTGAACTCGATCTGGCACCCGCCGGAATCCCGATTTTTGCATCCCGAAGGTGCACTTCGAAATACTGAATCCCAACATTGACCAATTGGCCGAGCGAACTTCCAATATCGGTGCCGGTGGCATTCACAAAACTATCTCGGTATCCGCTTGTCCAACCTTGTAATGTGGCTGTAGCCTTATTATTCATCAGTGTGGCATTTTCAATAAGGTAGTTTATGTATCCCGGGTTTTCCGAAAAATAATTAGCGAGATCTGCTGCATCGGATTCGATTCCAAATAGCAAATAATCCATAGCTTGCAAACCGATTGCATCGATGTTTGCAGCAGTTTCAAGGTTGTAATTGCCCGATGCGATGTTGTCTTCGATGTGTGTCGTTGAAACGGGAAACAAATTAAAAAATGAGAGCAGGCCCTGATCAGATGCGGGGCCAAAATCGTAAAGCGCAGCATACTGCCACTGCTTTAAAGCATGCTTCCAGGAGATTCTCAAATTCTCTACTTTATCTGCTGAACTACCGAAGTTTAATTCTTGGGTTTGAGCCAATAAGGTTTGTGTTGTGGCTGATAATGAGTCGTATGCCGGTACGATAACATTGTCGGCAATATTGGTAAGCATTGACTTTCGGTCAAAATTACCGCTGGAATCACCGCCCGAATCATCGCTATCGCAAGAAACCAGTAAAAGCACCACGACCATGAGGCCGAGGTGCTTTCTTAAACTTATATATGCATTCATTTTACAAATCATTTTTTATATCGTTCATTCCGAACTTGTCACTAAGTTGGTCACGAACGGATAGTATTTTAGCAACGGTTACTTCATAGAAATTATCTCCTAAATCAGCTTGAATGCTGTTGATTTCAATTGGAGTGATAGTTGCATTTGGTTTATAGCGCAGGCTGTTAATAAAACCGGTTCCTTCTGATAAATAGTGATTTCGTTTCGCATCATTTGCGAACGCATCTTTCGCCTTATTCATATAGTGTATCGCCGCTGCGGCTACTACCCGTTCCATTTCGTGAAGGATAATATCGCGTTGTTGGTTTTTAGTAACCATGTCATCATGGCTTATCGCAGCGCGGCCGGTCAAAAATGCATCCATCAGTTTTTTATTTGAACCCAATTGTGGATCTACTGTGTTGGAATACTCGCCCCAAAAACGATCTGTACCCTCAGTAGGAAAACCTACTGCATCGGTAAAATATCCAAAAGCTTCATCCCAGTGATGCTCCATGGCTGTGTAATACTTTCCTGCACCAGGATCTGTCGGGGTAGAATTGTCTACAGCATCACCAATCTTTTCATCTGTGAGGTAATAGCCTGTCATCTGGTGGTAAAATACTGCGCCCATAAGTCCTTTTGTAATAAGCTGATTATACTCCTGACCGTTGGCGTTCATTAAATACGGACCTCCATCGGCAGTTTGTACAATTCCTGCTACACCGTTTGAGCCATTGGCTTCCCCCGCTACGGTTGTTTGGCTAATTGCAGCAAGATTATCCATCATTGCTTCAAACTCCAATCTTACTTCTTCGGCATTGGAATATTGTGATGCACATTTGTTGCGGAGCTGCTTGGTTGACGAAAAACTGAAATTTCCATTTCCATTTTCACCAACATTGGCAAACATGTCTTTTAAATTTTGTGCATTAATCGCAGTGCCCGGTGTATTTGCTGATTTCATTAAACTCGTTATCTCAGCAAGTTGATCCAATCTGTCCGTCTGTCCCGAAAAATTAACTGTGTTGTTACCTTCCGCATCAGTAAATATGTATGTATCGGGAACAATATATCCCGCTGGTGGATTTTGTTTGGGTGGTGTCTCATCATCGTCACCATTGCATGAAGTGAATAAAAGTATAGAAAACCCTAAGGCAAATAATAGTATGTTTTTCACGTTGTTCTTATTTAAACTAATTCTTAATAAGAAAAAATTCAACGCAAATGTATGGGTAGTGCAAGGATATTGAAATACCAAGAATGTGGTATTTTAAGAAAATCCGTTTTGGAAAAGACTATTTGTTTTTCGCTTTTTTAGTTGACTTACTAGGAATCAAAAAATTGGTAAAGTCATACCCAAAGTGCTTTAAGGAAGCAATAAGAAGGGCAGAAGCGGCAAATTCATCCAAATTACCAACAATCGGCAAGTTGTCGGGAAGTTCCCAAATCCCCATTGTGAAATTAAGTAGGTAGATAGTTGAGATGATGATTCCCAAATATGCGGCAATACGTTTCATTTTCTAATCAATAGTGATCAGTAAAATTACTATTAATTTGAATCTCTACCGGTAGTCATTTTGAAAATAAATTGATTTAGGAAAGTCGATTCGGTTGATACCAGCTTGATTCCTTAGTCTTAATATGCATAGGTGTCAATACGAACTTCTATATGCTACTTGTCTTAAGCATCTAAAAAAGGGTTGAGCTTTGAAACGCCCAACCCTTTTTTATAAACTAGGATTATAATTATTCTATTCAACTATCAAATGAAATGAGTTGAATGCGGTGATTTTTTTATTCAGGCAGAGACTGTCTAAATTTCCCTTTTATTATAACCTTGGAATCTGATGGACCATCTAATTCAAAGGCTTCAAACTCAAAAGTGCCTTCATAGTAACTTTCGCCAGACGCAGAGATAGTGATACTTCCTTCTGTATCGGCGGTTTTGCCGAATTTTCGGTCTGATCCGTGCTCAGTGAAGTAAGCCGTAAAAAGAATATCTGAGTATCCCGGGTCGGTAGGGCGTAAAGTCTCACTCACTTTGCCAATAGGATAGGTTCCCAATTCCGGAACCTTGCTGCTGTCCGGCATTACCACGAGTGGTATTCCAAACGAACGTGTACCTGAATTATCCGCAAAATATTTTTGTGAACCTGTAATGGAAATGTTGTAATCGTAAGCTTTTGCAAAGTAGAAACCAACGTATTCCGAATAGTACCATTTGTGGTCCGGTTTTCCGAACGCTATTCCTTTTATTGCTCCATCAATAGTATACTCATAAAAATTTCCCGTATCCTCATGTACAATAGGTGGGATCTTTTCGACAGCAACTCCGTCGTCATCGTTTTTAGAACAAGACATTAGCAGAAGAAAACTAAACCCGAACAAAAGTGCACTTTTAATTCTAAAGGCCTTCATACTACTGATAAAAAGAATTGCAGAATTACATATAACATCTACTTGTTTTGTTGCTGCTTTCAAACGGTTGGTTTTTAATGATTTAATGAGCATTTCTTGCATTTTTATGGGGTGTTAAATATTTGCTATTTCACTTACTTCACCGATGAGGGAAAATGAAATCTGAATATATATGACCTAAACGGATAAGGTTTTTTGTCTAGCGATCGTATATGTCAAATTTTAATCGCCAAACATAATGTAATTATTGATCAGTAACCTAATTTCATCGATTAAAGATTTGGGCACATATCCGGCCTCCGGATTTCAATTTTTTAGCTGTCGAAGGTTTAGTATAAAAATGACTTTATAACGTATGCTACTCGTACTACTATAGCTTCTTTACGCCTCGTTGCTAATAAATTAATAGTAAGACCCTTTCAATGGAATATCGGATGACTTTACAAGAAATTCATTTACCAAGATCCGTAATAAAGAAAAATCCCGACCACCTTTCGGCAATCGGGATTTAAATTTATTTTTCAATCATCACAGACGGAGCTTCGCTTGTCTGGGTGATAGATCGTTAGCGAGCGATCATAAACTTCTCGATGATTGTTTCATTTTCAGTAGTCATACGGTAAATGTACACTCCGTTAGGTAAGTTGCTTCCGTTGAAGTCAAGCGTGTATTCTTTACCTTGTTGTGCTTCCTGGTTAAACAGAGTGCCAACACTGCGCCCGCTCATATCGTACACTTCTACAAGTGCGCGAGTAGTCTCTCCTGTTACAAACACCACCGTAGATGATCCGGATGTTGGATTTGGGAAGGTTGTTAGTGTAGAGGTATGAGATTCAAAAGCTGAAATTGGACCTACCGGAGGTACGTTGTCATTATCAGCAGTCGATGCATCCGGATTTGCACATCCGGCAGCCATATCACCATCCGTTAAAGTAAATGGAACTCCACCTAGCATTATCGGATATGTTTCAATGGTTGATCCATCGGCAGCAGCAATTTTTGTAAGTACGGTAGCACCGTTGTTGGAAGTGATAAAGCTATCGGTATTGTCGTTAGCTCTGGCCATTCCGGTTACATTTGGTACCATGTTGCCTACAAAGTTAGCAGCTCCACCACCAACGATTTCGTATAAAGCTGAACCTTGCTTGGTTCCGAGATAAATTGTCCCGTCGCTCAAAATCTCAAGGTCTCCACCCGATACCGGTGCATCAGCAAAGTATGCAGAAGCGCCCGTTGCCGGATCAATCGTATGGATTTCATCTTTCACATGATCACCTACATAGATCAAGCCATCGGTGCGATTAAATACCGCAGCAGTAAGCTTGTGGAAGTCGCCAACGATTGGCATGTCACCCAAGAATGAGTTTAGGGCCACATCGTATGCGCGAACAAACGATCCATCTACGTTAACCAAGTACAAGAT
>Ga0079223_10001061_pt1 | contig 15724 bp, 19 predicted proteins | sample Stecom2011_FD_75072 | JGI IMG/M metagenome (GOLD analysis project Ga0079223, IMG submission 75072) | Agricultural soil microbial communities from Utah to study Nitrogen management - Steer compost 2011 | ecosystem: Environmental > Terrestrial > Soil > Agricultural land | place: USA: Utah... | reverse complement strand
CGCGTACTGGATGGGCGCAATGGCGTCACCCAAAGCCGGCTGGCCTTTGCGCAGGTGATGGCAGCACTCGATGGCCCGCAGCAGTGGGAGATCGAAATACGCCCGTTCCTGATGGAATACCCATAACCCCGGATTGGACTATGAGGATGCCTGAGAAAGCAGTGGCTACGCTGATCGCCAAGATCGCAGAGTATTGGGATGCCGTTCTGGCCGTCATCATCGGCGTCTTCGGCGGCGGTCTGGCCTACCTGGGCGAAGTCAAAAGCGGTGTTCGCCGCTGGGATTGCGCGACGTTCCTTCTGTCCGTCACTTCTGCCGGGTTCTTCTCCTTTGTCACCTACATGATCTGCATTGACCTTTTCCATTGGACCCCGGGGCTGTCTGTTGCCTGCTCCGGCATGGTGGCCCACCTGGGCGCGGATAAGGTCAAGCAGATGCTCACTGACTTTTTCACGAAGCGGCTGTCGTGATCCCCTACGCCAAGCCCGCCCTGATTGCTGTGGCCGTCACCGCTATTGGTACAGGAGGCTGGCTGGCTCGCGGCTGGTTTGAGGACAGTAAAGACCTTGCCGCTGTAGAGGCCCAGCACGCTCTGGCCGCTGAAATCCGCAAAGGACAGGCCGAGGTATCGGCGCAAGTAGAAAAGCGGCTCAGTGAGCTACGGGCAAATGAGCGTGTTATCGACAGGGGCATCATCCGTGAGATTCAGAAGCCTGTTTTTCATAACGTGTGCATTCCCGCTGACAGTGAGTCTTTCCGGCTGCTTAACCTGGCCGCACAGGGACAACCCGCCGGAGAACCTGATGGTCAAGTGCCCGACGAGTCTAACCCTGCTGACTGACGGCACCGGGCAGGATGTCGTGCTTACCATGCGCGACTGGTCAACCACCTATCACGACTGCGCTACTCGCCATAATGGGCTGGTGGATGCAATAAACGAGAATTTCTAAAGTAGAGGCAAGTAGAAATGGCTGCCGAGAAAAAGCCCGGCCGGCCGCCAGGGAGACCAAAGACCGGCGGGCGCAGAAAGGGCACGCCAAACAAGGTCACATCAGATGTGAAAGCGGTTGCCCAGGAATACGGGCGTGAAGCCGTCGAGTCTCTGGTTGAGATTATGCGCGGCCTTGAGTACCCACCGGCTGCAAGAGTGGCCGCATCAAAGGAGCTGCTGGATCGAGCGTACGGCAAATCGCCACAGGCCATTCAACACAGCGGCAAGGTGGATCAGCCGCTGGTGATTGTGCTGGACGATGAGGGCGCTGATGCAGATCAAGCTGACGAAGCCGCAGACTAAGGTTTGGAAGTCTGCCGCGCGCTTCAAGGTTCTGGTGTGTGGGCGGCGATTCGGCAAGACCTTTCTGGCGCTGACCTGGCTGGCACACAATGCGCTGAAAGACGGCGGGCTGCATTACTACGTGGCACCCAGTTACGTCCAGGCGAAACAGATTGCCTGGCGGCTGCTAAAGGAGTTGGTAGGTGACGCCATTGTCAGCAAGAACGAAGCCGACTTATCCGTAGAGTTTGCAAACGGTGGCATTGTTCAGCTGAAAGGGGCAGAGAATCGGGACGGCCTTCGGGGTGTGAGCCTGTCCAGCGCCGTGCTGGATGAATTCGCCTTCATGGATCAAGAGGTATGGTCCGAGGTTATCCGCCCGGCTACCAGTGACCGCCAAGCGCCCGTCCTGTTCATCACTTCCCCGGCAGGCTGGAACTGGGCCAAAGACCTGTACGACTACGCCGCAGCCGGCAAAGACAGAAACTGGAAGGCGCTGACCTTCACCACCGAGCAAGGCGGCAACGTCAAGCCGGAAGAAATTGAAGCCGCCCGGCGCGAATTGCCTGAGCGCACATTCCGGCAAGAGTATCTCGCCAGCTTCGAGACCCTGGCAAACCGGGTTTACAGCTACTTCGACCGCCACGCCAACGTGTCACGCACCCTGCCCGACCCCGGCAGTGCTGCCGAGCTGTATGTGGGCATCGACTTCAACGTGGACCCGATTAGCGCCGTGGTGGCGATCAAGGCGGTTGACCAGCTTCACGTGATCGACGAAATCATCATCCCGAACAGCAACACCACCGAGCTGGCGCAAGAGATCCGGCGACGCTATCCAGATCACAAGATTCGCGCCTACCCGGACCCTTCTGGCAAGGCTCGCAAAACCAGCGCCATTGGCGGAGTGACAGACTTCACCATACTGGAGCAGGCCGGGTTCCGGGTGATTGCGCCGAAGAAGGCGCCCGCCGTGGCTGACCGGATCAACGAAGTGCAGGCCATGCTGTGCAACACCAACGGTGACCGGCGACTGTTCGTTCATCCTGACTGCGCAGAGCTAATCAAGGGGCTGGATGGCATGACCTACAAGCGCGGCACCAGTGACCCCGACAAAACCCTTGGCCTTGACCACGTAACCGACGCCCTTGGCTACCTGATCCACTCTGAATTCCCGATAAGACGTGCCGTTGCCGACATTGGCCGCATTCGCTTCTAGGAGACACCATGCCCGTTGAAACCCTTCACCCGCTATACGAGGCGCACCAACGCCGCGCCCGCCGTGTGCGGGATGCGGTGGCGGGCACTGACGCTATCAAAGGCGGACGGACGCTGTACCTGCCTCACCCGGTTGCTGGATGGCGCAATCTGACCGGCGAACTGCTGGAAGAAGCCGTCGAGCGCTATGATGCGTATCTGGAGCGGGCCACCTGGCTGGGCGTGACAGGCAGGACGCACGAAGGCATGCTGGGCGCCGTATTTCGCAAGAGCCCGCAAGTGGATTTACCCACCGCCATTGAATACATGCTGGAAGACGCTGACGGCTCCGGCATGAGCCTTGAGCAATTCAGCCGCCTGTGCGTATCGGCCACCATCCAGGCAGGCCGTGCCGGCGTCCTGGCGGATTACCCCGAGGCACCGGACGGGCTGACGGTGGAGCAATCCCGTGGCCTTAACGCCACTCTGCGCTTCTATGACAGCGACAGCATCATCAACTGGCGCAAAGATGGCGAAGCCCTGACCCTGGTGGTGCTGGCTGAAACCTATGACGCCAGCGCTGACGAGTTCGATCATAGCCCCGAGATTCAATACAGGGTGCTGCGCATTGAAGATGGCGTTTACACCCAGCAGGTCTACCGCAACGGCAGCCCGGCAGGCGAGAAAGTCACCCCGAGACAGTCGGACGGCTCGCCCTGGCCGGTGATTCCCTTCCAGTTCATCGGCGCCAAGAACAACGACGAGACGCCCGACAAGCCTCTGCTGCTGGACATTGCTGATCTGAACATTGCCCACTACCGCAACAGCGCCGACCTTGAGGAAGGCTCGTTCCTGTGCGGACAGCCCATGCTGCATGTGGATATTGGCGAAATGAGTTCCGATGTTTGGAAAGAGCTGAACCCCAACGGCATTGCTATCGGTTCTCGTCGCGGAGTGCAGACGCAGGGCGGCAGCATGACCATGGTGCAGGCGGAAGAGCGCAACCTGCCCTTATCGCTCATGGAGCAGAAAGAGCGCCAGATGCTGGCAGTGGGCGCCCGACTGATCGAGCAGCGCGGCGGCAACCAGACTGCCGAAGAGGTCCGGGCCAAATCCGGGGCTGAGAACGCCAGCCTGTCCAGCGTTGCCAGCAATGTCTCTGACGCCATCGAAAACTGCCTGGAGTGGTGCACCTACTTCATGGGCGGCAGTGCCGAGGAAGTCATGTTTAAGCTGAATCAGGAATTCTACCCGGAGCAGGCTGATCCGCAGGAGATCATTGCCCGGATTCAGGAAATCGACCGAGGCCTGATCGCCAAGGCGGACTATCGGGACTGGCGCCGCCGCACAGGGGGCATTGCACCCGAGCGCACCGACGACGAAATCGAGGACGAGGTACAGGCGCAAGGCACCGCTATCGGGGTGATCTGATATGACTGCCCACCAGAAGCTGCTCGAAAGGCTGATCCGTCACCAGATACAGGTTCAGCGATTCTCGGGCAGCCAGATCAAAAAAGCCATGCCGATACTCAGGCAACTGGCGAAAGACCTTCAGGCGCGGATACAGGCCGGCACAGCGACCGAGTTTCAGATGGGCCGCATGTACGCCCTGCAACGCGACCTTGCCGCCCTGGCTGCCGAGGCCTCTGACAACATCCAGCAAGCGCTGGACCTTGAGGATTTCGCGGTTCAGGAGGGCCAGTTCACGCAGCAACTGTTAGGTGCGTCGGTATCGGCGCAGCTGTCCGGAGGCCTGAACGCCGAAGCCCTGCGCGGCCTGACGACGCGACGGCAGCTACAGCTTATCTCTGGCGATACCGTCAAGCGCATGACTATTCCGCAGCTATGGGATGAGTTCAGCGAGGCTGTGGGCCGCAATGCACTCAGAACAGTGCAGGCCGGTGTGCTGGAAGGGCACACCACCCAGCAGATGGCCCGCGATGTGTCGCAGATGGTCGCTACCCGGACCAGAAGGCAGGCCGAAGCGGTGATCCGCACGAGCGTCAACGGTATCGGTGGTGCCGCCCGGGATATGGTGTACCAGGACAACCGGGACATTCTCGAAGGCGAGCGGTTTTTGGCGGTTTTGGACTCCAGAACGACTCTGACGTGTTCTGGCAACGACCAGAAGATTTTTCCGCTCGGTCAAGGCCCGATGCCGCCGCTGCATTACGGCTGCCGCAGCCTACGGGTGCCCGAGGTCAAGCCCGAATACCGGATTGCCGCCAAAGGCGAGCGGGCCAGCTATGAGGGGCCGGTCAGTAACCAGCTCACTTATGGCGGCTTTCTGCGCAATCAATCGAAAGAGTTTCAGAACGATGTGCTAGGCCCGAGACGGGCTGAGCTGTTCCGTTCCGGAAAAGTGAAAATCGAGCAATTCACCGACGACATGGGCCGAGTCCTGACGCTGGATGAATTGGCCGCCCGAACGGGCATCACACTGGATTAACCGGCCCGCCACTGTGCGGGCTTTTTTGTGGGTGGCTGGGCCGCCCGAATCAATGACCAGGGGTCACGATATGACTGATGAAGCCAAAACCACCGAAGCCGAGAAGCAAGAAACAAAAACCTACACCGAGGACGAAGTGAAAGCGCTGCTGGAGCAAGAGACCAGCGGCCTGAAATCCAAGGTGTCGGAATTGCTGGGCGAAACCAAGGCCGAGCGCGAAAAGCGCCAGGCACTGGAGCAGGCTCAGGCGGAAGCGGAAGAGCAGCGCCAAAAGGAGAAAGGCGAGTTCAAGAGCCTGTACGAGAAAACGCAGGCCGAACTGGAAGCCGAGCGCGAGAACGCCCGCAAATTCCGCCAGACCGTCCAGCAGAAAGAACTGGAATCGGCAGCGGCCAGTCTGGCTAGTCAGCTTACCCGTGACTCCAAGCGGGCCGAGCTTCTGAAAAAAGAGGCTTTGCAGTTCGCCGTGTATACGGATGAAGGCATCAAGTTTGAAATCGGCGGTGTTGAAATGCCGCAGGACAAAGTGATCGAGAAAATGCGGGCGGACTACGACTTTCTTGTAGACGGCTCGCAAGCCACCGGGGGCGGGGCTCCTGGTTCGAAAAGCGGCGGGGCCGCAGTGAAAGGAAAAGCGGACGGCACAAAGGCTGAACGCGCTGCGTACTTCGCACAGAAATTTAACCTGAACTGATAGAGGTGCCCCATGGCTCTTACTGATATGAAAGTGTTTAACAGCTACCTGATGGAAGCGACCGCCGAAACTCTGGGCCAACAGGTCGAGCGTTTCAACGGTGCCAGCAATGGCGCCATCACCCTGACCTCCATGAACTTCGAGGGCGACTTCTTCCAGCGCTCCTTCTACGCCGCCCTGCACTCTGCACAGCGCCGTGTTGATCGCTACGCCGCCCAATCCACTGCTGCCGGTACTGCGCTGTCTCAGCTGCAAGAAAACAGCGTGAAAGTGGCGGGCGGTTTCGGCCCGATCACCTTCGAGCCGGGCCAGATGACCTGGATTCAGAAGAACGAAGCCGAAGCTATCGCGGTGATCTCCGGCCAGCTGGCTGAAGCCATCATGCAGGATCAGCTGAACTCAGGTATCGCTGCCGCCGTTGCTGCCATCAGCAATCAGGCAACCGCCACCAATGACGTATCTGCCACTGACGGCGTAAGTTATGCCGCCATGAACGCAGCCCACGCCCTGTTCGGCGACTCCAGCATGAACCTGGTGGCTCAGGTGATGGACGGTTCAACCTACCACAAGCTGGTGGGCGCGAACCTGACCAACACCCCGCAGCTGTTCCAGGCGCAGAACGTCCTGATCGTGGACATTCTCGGCAAGCCGGTGGTGGTGACCGACGCTCCCGCACTGTACGAGGCTGGCACTCCGAACAAGAGCAAGGTGCTGTCTCTGGCCTCCAGCGGCATCACCATCCTGGACGGCTCCGATGTGATTACCAACATCGAAACCTCCAACGGTCAGACTCGCATCGAGACCTCCATGCAGGCCGACTACAGCTTCGGTGTAGGCATCAAGGGCTATGCGTGGGATACCGCCAATGGCGGCAAGTCTCCGAGCGACGCGGCCCTGGCAACCGGCGCCAACTGGGATCTGGTGGCGACCAACATCAAGCACACCGCTGGCGTTGTGACCATTGGTGACGCTGACGCATAAACCCGACAGAGGGGGCTTCGGCCCCCTCGTTTTGAGGTGAGGCATGAAAACCTATTACGAAAAGCACCCAGTCAGTCCGGCCCGAAAGGCTGAGTTGATTGGCAAGGGTTACAAGATTCTCGACGCCCGGCATGCCCCGAAAGGCTGGCAAGACCCGGAAGCGCCAAAGCGCAAAGCCAAGAAATCCGACGAGGAATAACCGATGACTGAGTACGTCACAGCCGCAGATGTCGAATCCGTGCTGGGTGCCGGCTGGGAAGGCACAGGCGATGCCGCCACCGCCATTCTTGAGGCAAACACATGGATGACGGCCCGTGGCGTCTCAGAATCGGACTCTGACAGCATTACCACGGCAGGCGCCTACCTTGCTCAGATGGCCGCGCAGGGTACGCTGTACGCCGACCGACAAGCCGCCATCAAGCGCAAGCGCGTAAAGGCCGACACCGTAGAAAGCGAGACCGAATACCAGGACGGTGCAGCGGCCTCAACCGGCAAGCTGCGCTTGGTCATGGACTTGCTGCGCCCCTACCTTCCAGCCGGTGGCGCGGCGAACTTTGTCGTGAGCAGGGCATAACATGGGCCTGCGCAATGATATTCAGGCCGACATTGCCGAGGCGTTCGATTCTGACCTGTCGGATGCCGTTGGCGCGTTTCGGCTGACCCGCGAGATTGCCGGCGAGTACGACCCGGTGACCGGTGGCACTGAGACGGTGCGCGAGCATTTCTATGGCCGGGGCGTCTTTGGCAGCTTCAGCGCTGACGAGATCGACGGCCAGCACATCATCCAGACCGACATTAAGCTGACCTGCCTGCAAAATGAGATCACCAACGAGGCCGGCGATATCGGCCTGCCGGAAGTCGGCCTGCTGCTGGTGAACGAATCCGGCGTCAACAACTGGTTCCGGTATTTCTTCGAGACGTACGACGATTACCGGGTAACTCAGGTCTGGCAAGATCCGGCAAAGGCAAGCTGGACAATCCAGCTCAGGAAAGCGTAATGAGCTGGTCAAAATCCCTGCAAGGCTTTGCCGACGAGCAGGAAAAGCGCCTGAACGCCGAACTCCGTGCCCTGTCACTACAAGCCCTGACCGGCGTGATTGAGCGCAGCCCGGTGGATACAGGCCGGTTTCGCGGTAACAACCAGGTCACGATAGGCCGGCAGTCGCACAGCGAACTGGACAGGGAAGACAAAACAGGTCGGGCAACTCAGGCCGAGGGCGCCGCAGCAATCCAGGGCGTCAGTGCGCCGTTCACGTACATTACGATCCAGAATAACCTTCCTTATGCCGGCGTCCTTGAGGCCGGAAGTTCAAGCCAGGCGCCAGCAGGCATCTACGCCATCACCTTCAACAACATCAAGGAGGCTGCGGGCCGATGACCTTCGAGCAAATCCGACTGGCGATCGAATCAAAAATGGCTCTGTGGACAGAAGCCCCGATTGCTTTCGATGGCGCCCCGATTGGCCCGGCAGTCAAAACCGCACAAAACAACGGCACACCCTGGGTGCGCCTGACCATTCAATCCGGCGACAGCTTCACCGCTGGCATAGGCTCACAGCCCTGCGTCCGTCGCACTGGCATCATCATGGTGCAGATTTTCACCGCCCGCGACATAGGCTCGCGCCCTGCCCTGCTGCTGGCTGATTCGATTGCCGCGCACCTTGAGTATTGGCAAAGCGGCCAACTTGAGACCCAAGCGGCCAGCGTGATGCGTGTTGGGCCAACGGATACCTACTATCAGATCAACGTTAACTGCCCTTACAGGGCGGGATGACAGCCAAACCCCAGCCAACCCGCCGAGTGCGGGTTTTGTACCTGAAAGACCCGCGAGGTAACAGCAATGTCAGAAGCAAACAGAGTGCGGATTGCCATCCGCCCCACCGGCACAAGCCCGTGGACTACCCTGCGCCGTACCGGTGACGCCCTCACCGCAAGCGCTCAGACTGTCCGATCAGACAACATCCGCTCCGACCGCATGCGTGACGGCCAGAAAGTCACCACCATCACCGTGGGCGGCACACTGGATATCGAATTTACCGCAGCCGAGTACGATCAAATTCTGGCCGCAGCCATGTGCAACGCCTGGGCATCCGATGTGCTGACCGTCGGCACCGATACCGTCACCTTTGACGTACTCAAGAGCTACCTGGACAGCGGCGACCACGTTCTGATGTCTGGCATGGAGGTCAGTCAACTACAACTGACCATGAATGCCGGCGAAAAAATCACCGGTCAGGTCACGTTTGTTGGCACCGAAGCCGATCCGGATTACGACCCGTCCACGGATACCTTCAACGCCCCGTCTGACGCCCTGCTGTTCGACAGCTCCAACAACCTGTCCAGCATCCTGATTGACGGCCAGGCCCTGAGCGGCACTTGCGTCACCGGCATGAGCCTGACGATCAACAACAACCACGCGCAAGACCAGTGCCTGGGCACTTTGTACCAGCGCCAGCACAAAGGCTCCTGCGATATCACCGGCACCAAAACCATTCGCATGGCGGCCAGCGCCTTCGATCTGTGGAAGAACACCCTGACCAGCACCCCGGTCAGCTCCAGCTTCACCATGGGCGACGGCTCGGATAGCTATGTGTTCGCCATCGGCGCTGAGTACCTGTCGGGCGACCTGCCCTCTGGCGGACTGGATGCCATTCTGAGCGTGGAGCTGAACAGCACCGTGGCGACTGACTCCGCCGGCGAGATGCTGACCATTACGCGCACTCTGGCGCCGTAACCAGTTTGCACCCCTTGGCTGTTTGTCCGTGGCCTTGGGGTGCGCCTTCAACGGACAGCAACAACGGACCAAGCAAGAGGTAATTAACGATGGCCTTCAACGCCAAGCGCTACAATGTAAACAAATTCACCGAAGGCACTTGGGTGTCTATTTTCGGTGCCGAATTTAAAGTGGCCCGCGCCGGAAACCCCGAGTACGAAAAGGCCCTTGAGGCGTCCGGCTACCGTAAGAAGGAAGAGCCTGACCAGAAGCTGAGGGCGCTGTATACCGCAGTCGCCACTGGCATTCTGAAAGGCTGGAAAGATGTTGTGGATGCCGACGAGAAGCCTATTCCATTCACCGTCGATAATGCCACCGAAGTGCTGCTGGAAAACCCGGACCTTGCTAGCCGTGTGCTGTCTGAGGCGAACGATCTTTCGAACTTCCGCCGGGAGGACGTAAAACGGCAGGCAAAAAAGCCGCAGACTACTTCCGATTCCTGAGAGAGTGGAAAGGGGACGCTGCCGAATATGAGCGCGTCTCCGCCATGCTTGGGGTGGAAGCGGAAGCGCCAGAGCTGGATCAGCGCACCGCCTTCTGGATTGAAGCCTTCAACCTTCTGTGCCGAGCCAGGCAGCCGTCCATGGGCGGTATCTTGCCGATAAGTCCGGTGACCATGCTGGACATGGCCGAGCGGCTTGAATGGCCCTGCGAGCCAAGGGAGTGCGTAGAAGTGATTTCGGCACTGGATGATGCCTATATGGAGATGCACGGCAGCAAGGACTAGCGGGCCGTGCTACCCTTTCAGGAAACTGTGAGGGGAAAACCATGAGAATTCTGATTCTGGCCGCATTGGTCGCGCTCTCTGGCTGTGTGCCGGGGTTTACGGATGACTTCGCTGGCGAGTGGGTTAGCGATAAAACCGGGGCGAAGGTAGAGATAACCCGCACCGGAGATTGCAGCTACTACCCGAATGCCAGGGTTAATGCCGGTATCAAGTGCGACGTTGAGCGGATACGCAAAAACGAATCACACCTCGTCATCGAGCGCAACGGCACATTCATCAAGGCGAAAATGGTCAAGGCTGGCAGCACCTTGATCCTGTCCATGCCCGGCAGTCTGTCGGACATGCTGGACCTTCAATAGCTGCACCAAGATTCAATCAAGCCCGCTTCCGAGCGGGTTTTTTATGCCCGAATTGAGCCCGGAGATAGCGCATGGCCTACGAATCAAGACTGAGCCTGACGGTTGATACCCGCACGGGGCAGCGGTCTTTAAAGCAGCTTGAGGGCAGTCTCCGTGACGTGGATCGCGCTGGCGGGCGCACAAGCCGCCAGGTTGATAGGGTGGGCAGCGACATCAATCGGCTTCGCGGCATGGCATTGGCAGCCAGCGGCGCACTGGCCGGGCTTGCCAGCGCCATCTCTGTGCGCGAAATCGTGCAGATGTCTGATGCGTGGCAGAATGCTGCCAACCAACTCCGGCAAGTCACCAACGACACCGAAACGCTGGAAAGGGTGCAGCGCAGCCTGACCGACGTAGCCCGCGACACTCGCAGCAACTTTGAGTCCACAGCCAACCTGTATGCCCGTCTTGCCCGCTCAACCACCGAGCTTGGGTTGTCGCAGTCCGATCTGATCGACCTGACCACGACCATAAACCAATCCTTTGCAGTGTCCGGCGCAACTGCCGGTGAAGCCGCTGCCGCTATCACTCAGCTATCACAAGGCCTTGCTGCCGGAGCATTGCGTGGCGACGAATTTAACTCCGTCGCCGAGCAAGCGCCCGGAATTATGCGAGCCATTGCTGAATCGCTAGGCATGACGATTGGCGAGCTGCGCTCATTTGCAGCTGAGGGCGGAATCACTGCCGAAATCGTTGTCAGCGCACTGCAAGAGGCAAGCTCGGAGATTGACGCAACGTTCGGGCAATCTATTGCCACTTTCGGGCAGCGTCTGGAAAATGCGCGCACCAACCTGGTGGAGTGGGTTGGCGAAAGCGACCGGATCACTAGCGCTGTATCTACCCTTGGCGAATCCATCGAAGGGCTTTCCGAGAACCTGGATACCATCGCCACAGCAGCCGGCGGCGTTGCCCTGGTGGTGGGCGGCAGACTGACCGCATCGCTGGTTAGCGTTACCGCCGCAAAAGCCGCAGCAACTCAGCAGGCGATAGCCTACCTAGCGGCGCTTGCAAGAATGGCCGGAGTCTCTCGCGTGGCATCGGCAGCAACCGGTGCGCTCGGCGGGGCCATGGCTCTGGTGGGCGGCCCTGTCGGTCTCGCCATTGTTGCTGCCGGCTCACTCTACTACTTCCGTGACTCCCTGTTCGCATCCAGCTCTGAGGCCAGTCAGGCAGAGCAGGATATTCGCGGCCTCGCGTCTGGCTTCAAAGACCTGACCGTTGCCCAGATTGAAAACGAGCGGAACAGCATCGAATCTCAGATGCGCAAGAACGCAGATGCCATTGCCGAAGCCCGGCTTGAGCTTGAGCGACTGAGAGAAGCGCAGGCGGGCCGCCGAATGACCAACACCCTGGTCCCGGGCGGGACCGCAGGCATCGTGCAGGAAACCGAGATTCAGGCGCAGATAAACGAACTGAACCGACTGAACGAAGCGCACAAAGACAACATTCGGCAACTCAACGAGCGCGAAGAATCCCTGTCCAAGCAAAACGAAGAGCGCAGCGAAATCCGCAAGCGTCAGGCGGAAGCCGCAGCCGAGGCAGAGATTGAGGCCGCGCGCCGCGCTGCCGAGGCATGGAATCGGGTTCGGCAATCATCCTACGACGCCCTCCATGGGCTGCTGGACGAGATTGACCCAGTAGGCGCAGAGCTTCGCCAGCTGACCGCAAACATTGCCATCGTCCAGGATGCATTCGCTCGCGGCTTTATCGACGCCGAACAGGCCGACGCCATCGTTAACGCCCTGAACGATCCCAAGCAGTGGGAAGACGCCGGCAAAGAATCCGCCGAAGCCTTCATCAACCCCTGGCAATCCGCAGCCGATTCCGTCGCTCAGTCATTGCAGGACGCCATTGCCTCCGGCGATTGGGATAGCATCGGTGACGCCATTGGCGGCGCTCTGGGCAGCTCCATTGCTGCCATCGTCAACAAGCAAGTGACAGACTCGCTGGCTAAGAGCATCACCGCTGACAGCGGCATGTTTGCCCAGATCGGCGCGGCGTTCGCTGGCCCGATTGCCGGGGCAGTGGCTGGCGGCGTGGCGCAACTTGCGATTGCCGAGGTGTCGGGTTGGCTTTCAAGTTCCGGCTGGGATCCGACCGAAGCCCGGCAGGCGGCGCAGGGTACGCGCACGATTCTGGGCGATATGGATGCCAAATCTGAATCCATCCGCCGGGCAGTCGAAGGCTCTGAAAGCGGCATCGGGCAGCTGGTGGGCATTAACCAGAATATGCTGCGGGCGTTGCAGAGCGTCCAGGCTGGCATTGGCGGCGCATCAGCCCGAGTGGCAAGAGGTGCGGGCGGCACAGCCCTCCCGGGGGTTTCTGCTGGCGCAATTTCGGGCTCAGACTTCGCCCTAACCGGCGGCGTCATGCCTATATTTGACGCAACGCTCGGCGCTGCCTTTGACTTTTTCGATAAGTCGCTGAACTTCCTATCCTTTGGGATGTTCGACCTCGGCGGAATGCTCGGCGGCAAATCCCGTCAAGTAGACGAGGGTGTGCAGATTATCGGTGGTTACATCGAGGATTTGATTGACGACACCATCGTAAACGCCTACGCCACATTCCGAGTCAAGAAACATGCTTTCAGCAGCACCAAAACCAAAGAGCGATTCCAGCGCATCGGCGGTGACGTTGAGCAGCAGTTCGCCCTGGTGTTTGAGTCGGTGTTCGACAGCGTTGAACAGGCGGCCATGGCGCTCGGGATGGGCGCCAGCTCGCGCATGCGCAGCTTTCGGGTAGATACCCAGCGGCTGAGCCTTGAGGGCTTGAGCGCTGCGCAGCAGACAGCAGAGATCGAGGCGTATTTCGGAACTGTATTCGACAACCTGGCCGGGTACGCCATTCCATGGCTTGACGACTTCCAGCAGGCCGGTGAGGGCTTGGGCGAAACCCTGGCCCGCGTGGCCAACCAGACCATGGTCACACAGGAAGCCGTTAACCGGCTCGGCATTCAGTTCAGTGATCTGGCTGGCAGAGAATTGGTAGTCGCCTCCGAGCGCCTGATGGACGCTGCCGGCGGCGTTGAGCAATTCATCACCTCGATGCAGGGTTTTATCGGCAACTTTGCCAGCGATGCGCAGAAGTTCGAACTGGCCTACAGCGACATCAGCCGAGCGCTGGCGCAATCAAATTTGATACTGCCCTCAACTCGGGACGGTTACTACGACCTGCTGCAAGCGCAAAACGGGGCCACGGCTGCCGGGGCCGAGAATATCGCGACGCTGCTCAGGCTGCAGGGCGTGGCGGATCAGTATTACACCTTCCTTGAGGACGCTCAGAGCGAGGCGCTCAAAGCGGAAGAAGAGATGCAGCGCGAGCGGCTCAGCCTGAACCGGGAACTGCTACAGATTCAGCGCAATGCCATCAGCGAATCGTTGCGTGAAGCTGAAGCGGCCTCTGGTGCCGTGGAGAGAGCCTTGGCTGGCCTAACCATCCAGAGTTCCAGCTTTGCCAGACTGTCCCGTGACGCGGCTCTGGCGTCCCTGCAAGGCATGGCTGCATCGGGCCGGATTGGCGACCAAGGCCAGCTTGACCGCGCACTGTCCGCCGCCACGAACATTCAGGCCGGCGAATTTTCCACCATGAACGACTACATCCGGGGCGTGTCGCGTACCGGCGAAACCCTGCGCGATCTCAAGTGGGTGACCGACCAGCAACTGACCCGGGAGCAGCGCTCACTGGCGAACATCGAGAGGCAGATGGAAGCAATGAATGAGGAAATCTCAGCCGTTGGCAGGGCCACCGCCAAGCACACGGCGAAAACCGCGAAGCTGCTTGAGCGCATCGAGGTTGAAGGGCTGGAGGTGCGCGCATGAAGATTATCAGGCCGATAGATTTGGCGGCGGAGGGGGCTGTTAGCAGTAATGCGCCGGGGGATGGGTTTACCGAGTGGGAGTACCTCGGAAGAGATAATCAGTTTCCGGGGGCAATTGTTACTATTGCGAATGATACCGCATACGCTGCAAACAACAGCGCCGGCCCCAGTGTTGAGTTTTTCGACCTCGCAACGTCTGACAAAACCGGAGAATTCTCAGGCATAGCGGGCGGCGGGACTGAGATTGTCGGGCTGTCAGCAAGCCCTGACGGCGATTACTTGGCGATCCTAGTTAAATTTACCTCGGTATCTCCAGCCGCCTATTTGGCCTATATATTTGACACGGCAACGTGGCAAGAGGTCTATAGCGATCTGGTTTCTGGAGGGCCTACACTGAGGCTCACAGGATGGCGGCAAGACTCCGCCGCACTCTTCTACACAAAAGAAGACCAGTCGGCAAAGTCGTTAACTTCAATGGCCGTGGAAGTTGCAAATTGGGTTGGCGCGGAGAGCGGCAATATACTTACTGGGTTTTCTTCATACGCTCAGATAAGCAGCTTTTATCCGTTCGGGAAATCTTCGGTGGATAGCGCGGGCAATCATTATGTATCCACAAGGGTGTTTTATTCTGGGGCCCTTTCCGCAACACTTTTGAGCAAGACTCCGCAGTCCGGCGCAAGCTCGGACCACCATCAGGTTCCGTATCTTGCAAACGGCGTTTTTGTTAATGATTCCCGGGGCGAGGGCGGTCTGTATGGCGGCACGTCCAGCCCGTATTTTTTTGCGCTATCCAACCTATCTCAAGTTGGGGCCCCGTCCGGCCTGTCAGGTTACAACATAAACAGCGTATCGCTATCCAAAGACGGATTGGAGATTGCCGTTCAGTCTGGATCGGTGCAGCCATACAACAGGAGATTCTCATCCTCGGATTATTCTGCGCTGACCGCATTCCCGGCAACGGACTACTATCAAGACGTCATATACGGCGCGAACTACGTCGCGTTTTTGAGGGCAGCAGGCTCTTACGATATTGTCGAGATTGCAACGAATAGTCTTCTTGAGCAAACCAACCCCACCGTCACCGCAGGCGACATTTACACCTACGGTGACCGCAACTACGAGGCGCTCGAAGACAACAGCGACCGCCCAGACCTCGGCGCACAACTTGAAGTCCCGACATGGCTGAACCTCGGGGCCATCAACCCCTTGCGCATGTTTGACGCCAAGCTGGACAGTCGCACCACCGCCCCAAGCCCTCTGACCATCACCGTCACTCCGGGCGTGATTGCCAACGGCCTGGCGCTGTTCAACGTCTCGGCTGCCTCGGTGCAAGTGACGATGGACGACCCGACCGACGGGCAGGTGTACGACTCCGGCGCCATCCAGATGCTGGATAATTCTGCCGTGAACAACTGGTGG
>Ga0079223_10001060_pt1 | contig 15737 bp, 15 predicted proteins | sample Stecom2011_FD_75072 | JGI IMG/M metagenome (GOLD analysis project Ga0079223, IMG submission 75072) | Agricultural soil microbial communities from Utah to study Nitrogen management - Steer compost 2011 | ecosystem: Environmental > Terrestrial > Soil > Agricultural land | place: USA: Utah... | reverse complement strand
GTTCAGGTAAATTTACATTATTTTTTCGATAGGATCTGTATTTGATCGTTGGATTTTTGTGGACTTCAGCTGGCTTTCTTAAATCCAGGCTAAAATGTGTTCTTAGGTTATTGTAAATATACACTGCTTGTGCTGTCATTTTCTGCGCTAATTCAGTGTCTTTAATCGTTTGTTTTAATCCATATTCATATTTAAGCGTCCTGTTAATACGCTCTGCAACTGCGTTTTCATAAGGATCATACTGTTCGGTCATACTCATAACAATATTATTTTTTTCAGCAAATTGGGTGTATTTGGGGTTACAGTATTGAAAACCTCTATCGGAATGATGGATGAGTCTTTCACTTGGGTATTCTCTATTTTTAATGGCCATAGCGAGCGCATCTATGCAAAGCGATGTTCTCATGGTTATCTAGTTTATAGCCCATAATTTGCTTGGAATAAGCGTCTGTAACAATGGCCAAATAATTATGACCGTATTGTGTTTTAATGTAAGTGATATCGCTTACCCATAATTGTTCTGGACGAGTAGGAACCTGATCTTTAACTAGGTTTTTATATTTTTTGTACATATGGTTTGAGTTGGAGGTGGTGATGTAATTTTTACGTTTTGGAACTAAAAGATTATTGAGTCTTAAGAAACGGTAAAACTTATCCCTGCCAATCTTAATATCAGCGTTTATAAAGTCTTGCTTTAGTTCTGCATAAAGTTTAATCCCGCCCGTTTTTGAGCCTACTTTTTTACGGTAGTCCTTAACCAATTTGATTAACTTTTGATGGTCTATTTCTTGTTTTTGTTGTGCTTTGAGTCTTTTGTAGAAGGCTTGTTTAGATATCCCAAAACATCCATAGAACCACTTTCTTTTATACGTGCTTTTTTCTTTTGCTCTATCTCTTTTACTAATGTTTTGGGCAATGACTTTTTTGCCATATCTACCCCCGTAATAAGTTCCATATCAGCAATAATGTCTTGCTGAAAGTCTTTCTGAAACTCCAGTTCCTCAATCTTTTCCTTTAACTTTTTAATTTCATCGTTTTTACTCATACCATTACTTTGTTGTACTAAGGTACTGTATTTTCTTAACCAATAGGTAATAGTTGTTCTAGGAACATCATATTTTTTGGAAGCTTGCGTGCTAGAGATGTGTCCGGTTAGAATTTGGTCAACGACTAAAAGTTTGGTTTCTAGATTGACTTTTTGATAGCTTTTTTTTCGCCAGTGGTCTTTTTTTGTTTTCATAAGTGACTATAATTAAGGGTTTAATTTTTAGTCAACCTATTTCAGGAAAGTTCACTTTCTTAAACGACCACATCGGGCTTTAACTAAAATGAAATCATCTTTTTTGGTGATATTTTTGTTGCAAAGCAATACAAAAGTGGTGAGAAAGCCATTGATAATAATTGGGTAGACAAGCATTACGATAGCTTCGAAACTTCAGCAATACGATAAAAATAGATATATTTGGGGAGTGATTTAATCCTGTGATAATGGTGTAACAAAACTATTGCGACCTATCCGCTCATAGGAAATAATATAAAAATTATGAATAAAGAAACAATAGAAGATATTGTTGAGTGGGATGTTAAGAACTGGTCGAAAGCCCTTGAGTATTGGATGTCGGAATCCAATATAAAAATGGGAAATAATCATTGTTTAGAGTTGGGTGGCAGAGGAGGTGGAATGTCGTTGTGGTTAGCTTTAAATGGGAATGAGGTAATATGCTCTGATGTTGAATCGCCAGAGCCATACGCTTCGAAATTACATGCAAAATATAATTGTTCTAATAGGGTTAGTTATCAAGCTATTGACGCTACCAATATGCCTTATGAGAATAAATTCGACTTGGTAGTTTTTAAGTCTGTTTTAGGAGGAATTAGCAGCAATGGAAGAGATGAGTTGAAGAAAAAGGCCATTGATGAAATTTACAAAGCCTTAAAACCATCTGGGAAGTTATTGTTTGCCGAAAATTTAGAATCTTCTTTCTTGCATAAGATATTAAGGAAGCGATTTATAAAATGGGGAGGTTCATGGAATTATTTAAAGTACGAAGAAATAGATTCTACATTTAATACATTTGAGAATGTGAAATACAAAACCTTTGGTTTTTTTGGCGCATTTGGAAGAACAGAAAGACAGCGAGGGGTATTAGGTAACCTCGATAATTTAATCAATCCAATTATACCGAGAGCAAAAAAATACATTGTTTATGGTGTAGCGGAAAAAGGGAGGTGAGTCTGTAGGTTAATAGATACTGATTATTGAAGCTCAATTAAATGTATTAAAGGTAGATGAAGTGTAAGCTAGGTTGCTTTGGCTGAAATCGTGCAGTATATTGATTAATAAGCAACAGCATCTTTAAATAAAACAATTCTCTTTTTTTGACAATGGGGATATCTGCCGAATTGGCAATGGCTAAGAGTTTGCTAATAGTATGTTGTTAAATTATTAGCACATACATATTTTATACTGCAGTTCTCATGTATCTTTGAAAAATCATGGAAGTTCACGAACGAAAACGATTTCTTTACGCACTCCTCTTTCCCGCATTATTTGTGGCTTTGCTTTGGCTGATTAAAGGTGTTGAGCTGCAGTTTGATTTAAGCTTTGGCAAATGGGGAATATTACCAAGAAACTTTATGGGCTTGCGAGGCGTTTTGTTTTCCCCTTTAATTCACGGAGATATAAAACATCTTTTCAACAACTCAGTACCACTACTAATTCTCGGTTGGGCTTTATTTTACTTTTACCGAAGTTTGGCGTTTAGAGTTGTTTTTTGGACCTATTTACTTTCTGGTTTATACACTTGGATTTCAGCAAGAACCAATTATCACATTGGTGCAAGTGGCCTGGTATATTCGCTTTTCGGTTTCATATTTATCAGCGGCTTTCTTCGGCGTTATACTCCTTTAATTTCCATTTCATTTTTAGTTGCTTTTTTATATGGAAGTTTAGTTTGGGGGATACTACCATGGGATGAGGGAGTATCTTTTGAAGGACATTTTTGGGGACTCTTTATCGGTTTGGTTTTGGCTGTTTTTTATAGAAAGAAAGGACCGCAACGAAAAAAGTACTCATGGGAGCTTGAAGCAGAATATGAGGAAGAGGAAGCCGAAATAGAGGCAGAAGACCAAGGGTATTTAGATAAAGAAGCTGTTAAGTATATTTATCATTACGTCTCAAAAAAAGACCCAGACGAAGAGGGTAAAACTTAATTCAATGCTATTTAGTTATTGTTGCTTGCTTTAAATAATAAATCCTTCTCTTCTTTGCTTAAGCTATCATAGCCCGATTGAGAAATTTTATCTAGAATTTCATCTACCTGCTTTTGTTCTTCTTTTTTTCTACCGTTGAAGTCGTATTTAGAAGTGCTTTGTCGACCACCTTCCTTGCGGTATTTTACCTTCATTTGTTTTTGTTGAAAAGATGGAAGCATGGCTTTTAGAAAAGCAGTTGCTGTATTTACCCAAGCAGTAATGTCATTTCCTTTTCTCCACTGTAGTGCAAAGAAGAACCCTAATATAGCGCCGCCAATATGGGCGATATGACCACCTGAATTGGCATTGGAAATGCTAATCACATCAATTATAAATGCGAAAATTGCAATGTATTTTAGTTTTACATTTCCCAAGAGAAACAATCGAATAGAGAAGTTAGGGGCATAGGTGCCAACTGCGGCAACTATTGCCATAACAGAAGCAGAAGCACCAAGAGCTTTAGAAATTGGGAGTACGTCGGCAAATACAGGGAATACATTAAAGAATATAATATAGAGCAACGCTCCTGCAATACCACCAGAAATATATACTGTAAAAAGTTTTCGCTCACCTAAAAACTGAACAAAAAGTTGACCTAAAAAGTACAACCATATCATGTTTGATAGAATATGAAAAAAGCCCAGATGTAAAAACATATAGCTTACAATTGTCCATGGCTTGTATAACAATTGCATTGGCGCAGCTGGAACTGCTAACCAATTTAAGGCAAACTGATCAGGTGCTATTTTAAGTTGTAACAACCAAAATGGCAATATGAGCACTTTAATTGCAAGAAATACAGCTAAATTCGCATATATTAAGCGAACCAGCATGTTGTTTTTGCTGAAGGTAGTATTAAATTGATTGCCGCCTGTATTCCACATTTTATTAAAAAATATTGCCTTTTGATTTCCACATTTTTATCAATATAAAGCCAAACAACATTCCCCCCAAATGGGCAAAATGCGCCACATTGTCAGCTGGATTGTTAGATATACCTAAATAAAGCTCTAAGATACCATAAATGATTACCATGTATTTTGCTTTAATGGGAATAGGAGGGATTAATAACATGAGTTGTGTGTTTGGAAACAACATACCGAAAGCCAAAAGAATTCCAAATACTGCCCCTGAAGCACCTACGGTAGAAATGTTGATAAGTCCATTAAGCTCTCTTGCAACTGGGTCAACATAGTTTTTACCTGACTGTATTACACTCAAACCCTCGCTTAATACCATTCGGTATAGTTGAGGGTCGATGTCTGAAACCAGCATTTGTATACGAATTTCAGTAACCAACATTTGAATAAGTCCTGCGCCAATTCCGGTAATCATATAGTAAATTAGGAATCGTTTTGGACCCCAAACCTGTTCTAAAACACGACCAAACATCCATAGCGCAAACATGTTGAACAATAAGTGGGTAAAACCTCCATGCAAAAACATATAACTCACCAATTGGTGCGGCTTAAACAAATCGCTCGACCAATGATGCAGACCTAGAATTTTTGGCAAATCTATACCAAAGTTTTGGGCAACAAACATTGCCAAAAGCATGATGCCATTTATCATCAAAAGATTTTTTACAACTTCTGGAGTGTTGCTAAAAGGGTTGGAGCGTCCAAAATTCATTTCTTCTTAAATTGTTTATCCAAATCTGTTAAGGAATAGGTTACAATAATGGGATTGCCATCAAAATTATGATAGGGCATTTCACAGGCAAACAATTCATCAATCAATTGTTTCATTTCTTCTGTGTTGAGTATTTTCCCTGCTTTAATGCTCATACTTTTTGCCAAAGATTGAATTAGCTTTTCCCTCGGTTTATTTTCCAATGCCGATTGGTCTGTTTTAAAATCTTCTACCAATTGTTCTATAATAGCAACCACGCTTTGGTTATGTAGCTCTGATGGCACACCGTTTATAATTAAATCAGTTTTACCAAATTCGCGAATGTCAAAGCCCAAAGTTTTAAATTCATCAGACAGGCCTTTTACAAGTTCCATGTCTTCTACCGTTAAACTAATGTTTTCAGGAAAAAGTAATTGTTGTGAATTGCTACTCCCATCTTTCATTTTCCGACTCAATTCATCAAATAAAATACGTTGATGGGCTCTCTGTTGATCGATAATAATAAAGCCTGACTTAATGTGGTTGAGTATGTATTTTTGGTGGAGCTGGATTACTTTTTTTCCTGAATCGTCTGAAGCAGGTAAAACACTTCTGTCGAAACCTTCGACTTGTGCAAACTCCTCTTTTTTTGTATTTTCTATTCCTTGATAAAGCCTTTCCCAACTTTTTTCAATGTCGCTTTTCTTGCGTTCAAAAGGGAAGTGTATGCCAGCTTGCTTGGGTTCTCTTTTTTCCTCAAAAGGATTGTAATTAGGGTCTACTTGGATGTGTGGCATTCGAATTGCTTCTCCCTTTTTTAAATTGGGCACATCAAAAGTACTTTCTCTTTCAAAATCAATTGAAGGCGCAACATTATACTTGCCCAATGCTTGCCTTATTGCGGTTCGTACAATCGCATAAATGGCACGCTCTTCTTCAAACTTTACTTCTGTTTTGGTAGGGTGAATGTTGATGTCAATTTTTGAAGGATCTACTTCTAGTCGTAAAAAATAAGCTGGGAATTGATCTTTTGGAAGTAAGTCTTCATAAGCTTTTTGAACAGCATGGTTAAAGTATGGGCTGCGAATAAATCGTTTATTGACGAAAAAATATTGTTCTCCACGGGTTTTTTTAGCGAAAGCAGCCTTTCCAACAAAACCTGAAATTGTTACAATATCTGTTTTTTCATCTACTGGCACAATCCGTTCATTAAATTTATTGCCATATATGCTGACGATTCGCTGTCGAAAATTTCCTTTAGGCAAGCGATAAACTTCATTGTTATCGTTGTGCATACTCATGCTAATATGGGGATAGATAAGTGCAATTCTCAAAAAAGATTCAATAATGTGTTTGCTTTCTACTGAGTTGCTTTTTAAGAAGTTACGCCTAGCCGGAATGTTGAAGAATAAATTTTTAACGCTAATGCTAGTGCCAATTGGACACTGACACACTTCTTGACTCTTTACTTCACTACCTTCCAAAATCAAGTGAGTGCCCAATTCAGAATCCTCTGTTTTGGTTTTAATTTCCATTTGCGAAACAGCGGCAATTGAAGGAACTGCTTCTCCCCTAAAACCCATTGTTTTAAGAGCAAATAGGTCTTCTACTTTTGTAATTTTTGAAGTGGCGTGACGCTCAAGTGCAAGTCGAGCATCTGTTTCAGTCATTCCTTTACCATTGTCAATTACTTGAATGAGCGTTTTGCCAGAATTTTTAATGATTAGCTGAATATCACTAGCTCCCGCATCAATTGAATTTTCAAGCAGTTCTTTAACAGCAGAAGCAGGTCTTTGTACTACTTCTCCTGCGGCAATTTGATTGGCAACTGAATCGGTTAAAAGTTGAATTATATCGGGCATTGGCATTCTTGAAATGAAGGTGCAAAGTTACTTAATTTCGATTCGTCCTAAGCTAGAATGAGAATTAGAAATCTCGATAAATTATTAACTTCATTAAAAAGATAAATACGCTTATTGTTTTAGAACTTTAATTTTCTCAAAAAAAAGCATAGATATCTATTATAAATAAAGACTTATCTACCTATAAATAAAACAAGTAGTATGCAATCATGCAAAGCAATGCAAAAATTACCAAAAGTCTAAAATTCGACTTTTTTGAAAAGTTTGAAGTGTTTTTATTGGATTTCCACTGTTCTTTTAAATTGCCTCGAAAATGAGGGTTATTTGAGGTTGCTTCTTTGTTTAACTCCGCCGCTATTTGCGCATACCTTTTTTCAAGTTCCTCTCTGTTTTCATTATAGTAGCGAGGCTTGAAGTTAAAACTCTTGTTTTTTCTAGTTTTGAAAAATGGGGCTATCATAATCCGAAGTTAAACATAAAAATGTATTTAAGAAAAAACTAAATATTAAAACAAATAAAAAAATCCCGCCGAGGGGCAGGATTTTATATTTATAGCAAAATGCTTATTTCTTTTCTTTGTCAGCTTTAACAAACAACCTTTCCTTAATTCTTGTTGCTTTACCAGTTCTTTTTCTAAGGTAAAAGATTCTAGCTCTTCTAACAGATCCTGATTTGTTAACTTTAATACTATCTATAAATGGAGAAGTGATAGGGAAAACTCTTTCTACACCAATCCCACCAGAAACTTTACGCACAGTAAAAGTTTCACTAGCGCCAGTATTTCTTCTTTGTATTACAGTACCTTGAAAAACCTGAATACGTTCTTTACTTCCTTCTCGAATTGTATATGAAACTGAAACATTATCTCCTGCTTTGAAATCAGGTAAATCATTTGTTCCTAATAAGTCTTGCTCTACAAATTTTAGTGCGTCCATTTTACTTCTTAATATATGCTCTCCAAAATTGGAACGCAAAAGTAATATTTTTCTTAAACTCTTTACATCTTATTGAGAATATTTTTTATAAATATCTGGTCTTCTTTCTTTCGTTCGCTCAATACTTTTTTCATATCGCCATGTTTCAATGTTTTTAGCATGCCCAGAACGTAGTATTTCCGGCACTTTCCACCCTTTGTATTCAGCTGGTCGAGTATAAACGGGTGGTGCTAATAAATTGTCTTGAAAAGAGTCAGAAAGTGCAGAGGTTTCATCATTTAAAACCCCAGGAATCAATCGAATGATGCTATCTGCTAAAACTGCGGCAGCCAATTCGCCACCAGAAAGTACATAATCACCTATAGAAATCTCTTTGGTAATTAAGTTTTCCCTCACTCTTTCATCAACTCCTTTATAATGACCAGCCAAAAGAATGATGTTTTTTTTGAGCGAAAGCTGGTTGCACATCTCTTGTTCTAATTTCTCGCCATCTGGAGTCATGAAAATAACTTCATCATAATCTCGTTTACTTTTTAAATGAGCAATGCATCGGTCGATAGGCTCAATGCTCATTACCATGCCAGCTCCACCGCCGAAAGCATAATCATCAACAGACTTTTGTTTGTGTTGACTATAATCTCTTAAGTTGTGTATTTTTACTTCAGCCAAACCTTTGTCTTGCGCTCGCTGCATGATTGAAGCAGAAAAAGGGCCTTCAAGTAATTCGGGGAGTACGGTTATTATATCAATCCTCATGCAATACAATTTTTCACAAAATTAGGTGTTTTTAATCTTTGATGCTTTCTTCACTTCGAAGGTTTGGTATTTTTGAGGTTTAATTTTAAGTTGATGAAAAGGAAAAAGAGTAGGGGAAAGAAAATAGCAATCTTGGCTTTTGTGATTCTATTTGCAGCAGCAATGGTGATTGTATACAACTATTATCAAAAAGTTTATCAATCTGTCACAACATTTAAGGGTGAGCAGTATTTTTATGTCCACTCTAACTGGTCGATGGATGAGTTGAAAAATGGATTGGAAAAACAAAACATTATAAAGGATATTCCTTCTTTTAGTTGGGTAGCGGAAAAGAAATCATTCACTCAGCCTAAAGCTGGAAGGTATTTAATCAAATCTGGAATGAACAACAATGAATTGATCAACCTTTTGCGCTCTGGAGAACAACAGCCACTAAAAGTTACTTTTAATAGTGTCCGCACAAAAAATCAACTAGCAGGTAAAATAGCGGAGCAGTTAGAGCTAGACTCAGTTCAATTACTATCCATGTTGAAGAGTGATGCTGTTGCCAGTAAATATGGCTTCAATACAGAGAATTTTATCAGCATGTTTATTCCGAATACCTATGAATTTTACTGGAATACGAATAGTGAAGCCTTCGTTCAGCGAATGGCAAAGGAATACAAACGCTTTTGGACAGCAGAACGAAAAGCGAAGGCGAGCAGCTTGGGATTGAGTCAATCTGAAGTAAGTACATTGGCATCTATAGTGCAAGCAGAACAAATGGCATATCCCGATGAAAGACCAAAGGTTGCAGGTTTGTATATAAATCGCTTGAAAATTGGAATGCCCTTGCAGTCTGATCCAACTTTGATTTTTTCTATAGGAGATTTTAGTATAAAAAGAGTATTAGATAAACATAAAAGTGTTGATTCTCCATACAATACTTATAGACATAAAGGCTTACCTCCAGGGCCAATATACTTGTCTTCTCCCAATGCTATTGATGCAGTTTTAGATTATGAAAAGCACGCTTATTTATACATGTGTGCTAAAGCAGACTTTTCAGGTTATCACTATTTTAGTAAAACACTATCTCAGCACAATACCCACGCTAGGGCATATCAAAGAGAGCTCAATCGGCGTAAAATAATGCGTTAAAAATGAATACTTTTGTACATCTTAAAATAAAGATATTAAGATTACTATGACAAAAATTAAGTTTGGCACTGATGGGTGGAGAGCTATCATTGCAAAAGAATATACAGTAGACAACGTAGCTAGAGTTGCAATAGGAACAGCAAACTGGCTGAAATCTAAGTTTGAGAATCCATCTGTAGTAATTGGCTATGATTGCCGTTTTGCTGGAGTTTTATTTGCCGAAACGGCGGCCAAAGTTTTTGCAGAGAGTGGAATAAAAGTGTATTTCGCCAAAAGCTTTGTCAGCACGCCAATGGTTTCTTTAGGAACCTTAAAGAAAAAAGCATCAGTTGGAGTGGTAATTACCGCTTCTCACAATCCACCATCATATAACGGCTATAAGCTTAAAGGTAATTTTGGAGGTCCTTTATTGCCAGCAGAGGTTCAGGAAGTGGAAGATCTAATACCTGATAAAAATACCATTGATTTGGAGGGGATATCCTTGGAGAAAATGAATGAAAATGGAATACTGGAATACATTGATCTTGAAGAAATGTATGTAGATCATGTAGAACAAAACTTTGACATGGAAGCCATTAGGAACTCAGCGCTCAACTTTGCTTTTGATGCCATGTATGGAGCAGGTCAGGATGTTATGCGCCGTTTGATGCCCGACATTACGCATTTACACTCAGAATACAATCCTGGTTTTGATGGACAAGCACCAGAGCCTATTCATAGAAATTTACAAGAATTTTCAGAAATGATTCGCCTTTCAGAAGGAGAAGTTGATTGTGGCTTGGCAGTAGATGGCGATGCAGATAGGATTGGCTTGTACAATAGTAAAGGAGAGTTTGTAGATTCTCATCATATTATTTTATTGCTGATTAAGTATTTGGTTGAAGTAAAAGGTTTTAAAGGAAAGGTTGTGTTGGCCTTTTCTGTTTCACCAAAAGTAAAAAAGCTATGTGAAAAACTTGGCTTGGAAGTAGAAGTTGTTCAAATTGGTTTTAAACACATTGCCGGACATATGGTAAACGAAGATGTTCTGCTCGGTGGTGAAGAGTCTGGTGGTATTGCCATTAAAGGGCATATTCCAGAACGCGATGGCATTTGGATGGGTTTAACAATTTGGGAGTATATGGTGAAAGCTGACAAATCCCTCGAAGAGTTAATTGGTGAAGTGTATAAAGATGTTGGAACTTTTAAGTTTGAACGTATAGACTTGCACATTGAGGAAGCTAAAAAGCAAAAGATCATGAAAAACTGTGCCGAAGGTAAGTACAAGGCATTTGGCGATTATGTAGTGAGAAAGGTAGAGGATTTAGATGGTTATAAATACCATTTTGACAATGAAGAATGGGTAATGATTCGGCCTTCTGGTACAGAGCCAGTTTTGAGGACTTATGCGGAATCTAAAGATACCGATGGTGCTTTTAAAATATTAGAAGCAGTACACAGAACCATTAAAGAATAACTTCTCTACAAATATAAAGATGCAACAGCCTTAACTTTTCCAAAGTATAGCGCTTTGGAAAAGTTCTTTTAACCCCTTTCAAAGCGCAAGCTGCTACATCAATTGAGCTGGTTTTAAAAAAAGCCTCCTTAGGCATTTATTTCTAATGCATTAAACTGTTGTTAATTTATTATTTTTGACTTAATTAGGTTTATTTGCCAAACAGAAAGATGATAAGTTATACTACAACTAAGAATGAAGCAGAATTAAAGGGAATTTACACCTTGCAGAAGGCCAATTTGAAGAAAAATTTATCAAAGGAAGCGATTGGTGCTGATGGCTTTGTTACTGTAAACCACAAGTGGGAGACACTTAAAAAGCTCCATACTATTGAACCCCATGTTATTGCCAAAGACAAAGAAGAAGTTGTAGGTTATGTTTTGGCGATGACCAAAGCGTCTCGTTTTGACATTCCCATAATCTTTCCAATGTTTGCTGAGTTTGAAAAAATTAGCTACAAAGGTAAAGTTATAGCAGACTATGATTATATGCTTGTAGGGCAAGCGTGCATTCATAAAAACTATAGGGGCAAAGGGCTTGTAGAAAACTGCTTTTCCTTTTATAGAAAAACGTTTAAGGATCGCTATGATTTTTCAATCACCGAAATTGATAGCTCAAACCATCGCTCCATCAATGCACATAAAAAGGTTGGATTCAAAGAAATACACAGCTATAAAGATGCCGATGAAAACGAATGGATTGTTGTAATATGGGATTGGAAAAGTTAGTTTCTTGATCACCCTCTTCCTACACCAACACCTTTAAGGAGTTGGGCACCACTCTAATTAGAATGTCTTTTTTACTTTCTCGAGCTTCTCCATCCATGTGAAAGCGCATAGGATTTTTAATTCTAATTTCTTCTGCATGGTACAAATCGTAGTATTTCGATTGCTCAATTTGTTTGCTAAAAAGCTGAAAGATTATACCAGCTAGTTGCTGAGGTGGAAAGGGTTTCAGAATGCCAACATTTAGTTTGCCATCAGAAAGTGAGGCAGAAGGGGCAATCCATGCGTTGTTGCCATATTGGCCTGCATTGGCAAAATTGATAAGAAAAGCAGAAGTGATAATTTTTTTGCCATCGATAAGTAGCTCGTACTCTTGGGGTTGATATTTGAAAAACTCTCTGGCTGTGAGTTGCAGATATGATAAAAATCCTCTTTTTTCAAAACTGTCAAACTCCCAACCAACTTTAGCATCAAAACCCAAACCAGCTGTAGCCAAAAATGGCATCTCATTGATGGTTGCAGTGTCTATGGTTCTAGTTTTCCATTCTCTAATACGTTCTACTGCTGTAGAAGCTTGGGTGGGAATGCCCAAATGCCTTGCAAAACCGTTGCCAGACCCACCGGGGATAATTCCCAAAGGAATATCGCTATGGATAAGTGCTTTCCCAACTTCATTTACCGTTCCATCACCCCCCACGGCTATTACGGCAGCAGCATTGTCATTTCTTGCTTTTTTTGCTAAGCTTGTTGCATGTCCAGGGCTTTCGGTGTATTGTATGTCTACTTCAAAGTCATCAACTAACTTGCTTTCAATAAGTTTAACTATTTTTTTCTTTTGTTTTACACCTGAAGTAGGGTTCACCACAAAGCTTAACTTCTTCTTGCTCATGGTGTGGTTAGTTGATTGTTGTTTATGCGATGGGTGTAGCTTTGAAGTATGCCTTTTAACTTAAGCTCAACCGCTTGATGAGCAGCTTGATGTTTTTCATTGCCAATAAGGTTGTGTTCTAATTTTGGATCTGTTGTCCACTCATAGAATCCAACACTCTCTTCGCCGTCAAAATGCAAACAATAATTACCTTCTACCAATTGGTAGAGCTGGTTAATATAGCTAATTGCATATCCTTCATTGTTTGAAAAAACCGATTGCCCATAAGCGAGGTATTTACCATCGTAATTAAGGTAGTCTAAAATCGAAGGATAAATGTCTGTTTGCTGCCCCACCTTTGATACTTTTTGCGTTTCTAATCCATTAGGGGAATAGAAAATCAAGGGAATGGCATACATGTCTATACGGTTGTTATAACTTTCTCTAAAACTCTGTGAAGTATGGTCGGCGGTAATTACAAAAAGAGTGTTGTTGAACCAAACTTCTTTACTAGCGGCTTTAAAAAACTGCTGGAGTGCATAGTCTGCATATTCAACACTTTTTAAAATTGGCAGGGGGCCGCCCTTAAATCTATCTTTATATTGTTCTGGAACTGTGTAAGGATGGTGAGAAGAAAGAGTGAAAATACTAGCAAAAAAAGGTTTTTCTCCTTTGCTTAAATCTTCTACACAAAACTGTAAAAAAGGTTCGTCAAAAATCCCCCAATGTCCGTCGTAATCTCCATCATAAGGATATTCGTTTTTACCGATATACTCTTTAATCCCCGCCATTTGTGTGTAAGCATCAAAGCCCATGGTGCCATTTTCGCCACCATGGTAAAAAACTGTGCGATAATTTTTATCATTTAGCTTGCTGCCGATACTTTCAATTTGATTACTTGCGTATTTGCTGCTGATGTATGCGGTATTCATCAAAGTGGGAATGCCTGAAAGTATTGCCGGTAAAGCTTCAATAGACTTTTTGCCATTGGCGTATGCATTTTCCACAACTGCACTTTTTCCAATTAAGGAATCTAAAAAGGGGGTATAACTTTCTTCATTTGGATTGAATGCACCAATGTATTCCTTTGAAAAACTTTCTGCGATGATGAGCACTACGTTTTTTGACTGAAAGCTGCTGTCTGAACTTAGCTTTTGAATAGAGGTGAAGTGTTGATTTAATTCATCTTCAGAAAAGTAATTTAGCTTCTCAAGACTTGATTTTGAAACTGATTTAAGTATGGTAAAAGGAGTGTTTAATACTATGGGAATATTTTGTGCTTTTGCATACTGACCGGCTTGTATAACGTTTAATGGGCGGTATTGTACTCCTCCACGAAATCCGATAACGTAAGCTGTAAAAGCTGGAATAAAAAAAAGTAGATACAGTAAAATACCTGGCCATTCAATGTCTTTCTGCATACTTTTTCGATAGAGAAAATCGGAAAACCATATTAGTGCTATGGCAATGAGTATTACATACCAATAGTCAATGATAAAGCTGGGCAGCAGGTTAAAAATGTCGTTTTCAATTCCAGAAGTAAGAAAAAGATCGGCGGTAGTGCGTTTATAGGTGAATTTAAAATATTCTAAATCCAAGCAATTGAATAAAATTGCCGAAGTATTGGAAATGTGAAATAGCCAACGAAGCACATTTGAGTTGCCTCGAAAATCAATTAAATGACCAAATAAAAATGGAAGATAGAGAATGGAAATAGTCATCCAGTCGTAACGCAGGCCTCCCCATAGATTTGAAAATGTTAAAGGGCCAAAATAAGAGTGGTTGAAAAAGTAAAAGAGAAGTCTGGAAATGGTAAATATCAATAGGGCTATTCCCCATTTCGCGAGCCAAGAACTATAAATTTTTTTAAGCGATTTCATCGCCATCAAAAGTAGTCAAGTTTTTAAATTACCTCTAGCGAAATTAAAGAATTAATGAGATGACATAAATTGACACTCAAAACTAGAAATGCTTTGTGTTTTAAGAACTATTAGAAGTAAATAAAAAGCATATAATAAGGCAGGCTTTTATGATTCTTTTCAGCCTTTTTTGCGATCGTTTTATTTCTTCATGTTCATCAACCACACTTTTCGCCCTTCTGGAAGGTGGCAAATTTAACGACATGGCTAACCAAATATAAATTGCAGCAAAAACAATAATGTAAACTAAAGTCTCCTAAATATCCATCTTGTTGATAAGTCTGTTTAATGCCAATACCAATTTACTTATTTAACGCTACCTTTGTTGAAAACAGAAGAAAATATCCCAATTTATGAGTTTGAATTATCGTGCATTTGAATATCCAAAAGAGCAATTGTTGGATTTGTATAAAGCTATTTTAAAGCCTCGAATGATTGAGGAAAAAATGTTGATTTTACTGCGACAGGGAAAAATATCCAAGTGGTTTTCTGGTATTGGACAAGAAGCAATTGCCGTGGGAGCAACCATGGCTTTAGAAAGCGACGATTTCATTTTGCCAATGCATAGGAATTTAGGTGTATTTACAGCTAGAAATGTTCCCTTAAACCGCTTATTTGCTCAGTTTCAAGGGAAAATGTCTGGTTTTACGAAAGGACGAGATCGTTCTTTTCACTTTGGAGCAACAGATTTTTATATTGTCGGTATGATTTCTCATTTGGGTTCACAGTTAGGTGTTGCGGATGGCATTGCCTTGGGCAGCAAGCTAAAAAAGGAAGAAAAAGTTACCTTGGCATTTAGCGGAGATGGTGGTACTTCTCAAGGGGATTTTCACGAAGCGTTAAATGTGGCAGCGGTTTGGGATTTACCTGTTATATTTCTTATTGAAAATAACGGTTATGGATTGTCAACGCCTTCTTCAGAGCAGTTTCGTTGCAAACAGTTTATCGATAAGGGAATTGGTTATGGAATGGAGGCCCACCAAGTGGATGGAAATAACATTCTTGAAGTACATCAAAAGGTGGAAGCGTTGGCCAAATCAGTACGTAAAAATCCACGGCCTATTTTATTGGAATGTATAACTTTTAGAATGAGAGGGCATGAAGAGGCTTCTGGAACTAAATATGTACCCCAATCGTTGATTGACGAATGGGAGCAAAAGGATCCTTTGGT
>Ga0079223_10001058_pt1 | contig 15746 bp, 10 predicted proteins | sample Stecom2011_FD_75072 | JGI IMG/M metagenome (GOLD analysis project Ga0079223, IMG submission 75072) | Agricultural soil microbial communities from Utah to study Nitrogen management - Steer compost 2011 | ecosystem: Environmental > Terrestrial > Soil > Agricultural land | place: USA: Utah... | reverse complement strand
CCGGAAACAGTGATATTGGTAAGCTGAGTCAGATAGAAGGTGATGCTGGTCATCTCGTCTTCAACAATGACGACACCTTCAATAATTTGATCGTGATAACCGAAAAGAGATGCTGTCACATCGTATGTTCCGTTATAGACATAGGGTATTTCAAAAAAGCCATTATCGTCAGTCATTACATGATAATGTGAATCCTCTATGAATACAGAGACACCACTCAGTGGCTCATCATTGGCCGTATCATAAACATAACCGTTCAGAGAGCCGTAACCATCGAGGTCTATCTCATAGGCACCGATAGAGGGGGAAGCAGGATTTCTGGGGTTGCCATTGATATCTGTATCAATTCCGGGGACGGGATAACCGGCAAAAATAAGGGGTGATGTATCGAGGATATCAAGATCAAAAAGTCCGACATATTGTGGATCTTCTGCCAGTGAATTGAGATCGTTATCCTCTGGCTGATTGATATTCTGAAGAGCGGTAAGATCAGTCAGATCAGAGCCGTAATAGACGAAGCTACTGCTCGTTCCCGAGTAATAAAGATTATAATCATGAGCGACCAGACTCGATGGATCGGCATGGTAAGCAGCATAACCGTTTCCGGAACCGGTAAAAGCAAAGGAATTATTCATCACGGATATGTCAGAAGCAGAAGAGAAAGTATAGATTCCTCTTCCGGTTTGACTGTCGTTATTAATACTATTGAAATATACACCAATATTCGAACTGGAGGAGATATAAAACCCTGAAGCAGAAGTTGATGTGTTAGTGAAACCGCCTCCAATAGAGTTATTATAGATCAGGGATGACTCTGTCTCGACATTGTTTGCGTTATATATATACATTCCATACTGACCGGGATTGTGTACTCTGTTATGGCTGAATTCAAAGGGACCGTAGGTATAGTACAAATAGATACCTCTGGAATTTGTTGAGCCTTCTGTACGGAGATTGATCAAATTCGATTTGTAGAGAGGTGCATAGGTGTAATAAGAATATATACCGCCATAATAACCTTCAAGCAGTTCGTTATTGATGACCTCAATTTCATCAACTGTATCAGTGGATGAGGAGCCGCGGAAGGTTACATTATAATAACCACCGATAATAGTGCAATCCTCTATGCGAATACGATTGACGCCTGTAGAACCTGAAGAATATGAGGTATTGCTGCCCGATATGACAATTCCCAGATAATTAGAGGAGGAACTATCTTCGAGAGTGGTAATATGACAATTGGTGATCTCGATATCTTCTGAATAATTCATAATGTGGAGTGGATAGCCATAGGTTGCATCAGCACCGATCTGCAGGCTCAGATTGTTGAATCTTAAATGTCCGGCTCCAGACAGCTTAATGATCTGACGGTTATTTGATTCGGATGGTGAATAGGTGATTACTACATCATCTGGCTCGGTTCCGGTTCCAATGAATGTAATCGTATTGGTTTCAGAAGCGCCCAGTATCTCACCAATCTCGATCTGCTCATTGTAAGTACCGGGTGCTATTTCGATAGTCGTAGGGCCATCTACACCCACCAGGTTAAGGTCATCGATTATGTCAGACAGGGTCTCATAATCGCCTGTTCCGTCAGGATTAACAGTATAAATCCCCGAAAAGAAGTCGGCAACTAGAAGATTTATAGTATAGGTAGTATCATTATCGGGATTCTCATCACCAGTCAGATCAACTTCACCCCAGAGAGTTACATTACCCTCATCTCCAGGAGCCGGGGTCCAGTTAAGATCATAGACAGCTGACTCGAACTGCTCCAGTGGTATAGTGCCTATGATGGAAGCCAGTTCGATATTCCCCTCTTTCATCAAACGGACTGTATAGTTGTTCTGACTGTTGGTTCCCATATTTCGAACAGAGATTGTGAAGTTTCCCTCTGTTCCGGGAGCGAGAACAGGCGGTCCAGAGATGGCATATGCTACCATATCATCATCATACAATCCGGCAGGGGTATAATGAAGTTGAACCTGAGGTTTATAATCGACGGTAGTTGTGGTTGTGACATCCCACTGGTTTGAAGAATCGGAACGGGTATATCTCATTCCGTCAGGGGAGACGAATATCCTCTGCTGTCCTGATTGATTGTAGGAATCGAGTAAATCAAAAGCTGTATCGATAAGGATATTATCCTCTCCATTCCATGCGAACGGTAGATCAAAAGTCACTTGATCCCAACCGCCAGCAACCGGTGCATAAGAAGTTACCAGATACACTTCTTCGTAAGGTCCATCAATATGTTCCGAGGCATCAGTTGCTGTTGTATGACGCATCCTTATCCTGAAATTGGGCAAATCGTATAATGGAGCGGATTCGACGTAGAATGCGAGAGCGGTAATAGTGCTGGGCCCGATCATACCGGCAGCATTGAGTTCTGCCATAGTATATACCGACTGAGTTCTTATACTTTTATACCAGATATTGATTGGTGCCGCACCTGTTGTCCCATTGATATCTGTGCCAGTTCCGATGGTAGCAACCTGAGCATAGAGATCCGAGATCATAAAACCACTGCAGATCAAAAACAGTGCTGCCAATAGAACTATTCTAATATTTCTCATGTAATGAGAATTCATACTCTCCTCCCGAAATGATAATATGCATATTTTTTGTATTTTTTCCCGATATTACTGAGGCCGATTCTCTGCCTCAGATATGAATCAACAATTTTGACCCTGTTCAGACTATTTCTGAGCAAATGTTTAGTTCTCATTTTTGACTGTCAAGTTTGTAATTTCTGGATTAGCCAACCAGCATGGGAAATCACTATGTGTATATCATTTACAGGTATAGAACATATTTCTGATTCAGCAATCTTGCAGAATCACCAGTTAAAAAGAAAAGAATAGCCTGGTCAGATTGATTGTTTATTGATCTTGATGAGGGTGACAATCGCAGTCAGTTGTTGAAACAGGGAGCGTATTGAGCGATGAAAGCAGTCTGCTAAATGCATAGGTTTCGGTATCTTGCTTTTATCTTTCTCCTTGACATCATTCCTGGATTCTTCTCATATTCTGAACTGTATCTTGCAAAGAGATGTGAGGGGTAACAAGTAATGAAAAGGTATCTTGGCATCACACTTTTATTGTTCTTATGCATTCTGCTGTCAGGCCAGAGTGTTGATCTGAAGATGCGAAGGCTGGAGTATATACAATCTCTGCTCGAGCAGAAGCGCCAGGAGATAGAGTCTATGCAGGAGGAACTAGATGCTCTCAGTCGGAACAGAGAGAGTTATGAAATAGAGTATCAGCAGAAATTGAGAGACCTGGAGACGCTCCAGAGTGAGGAGCAGGTGATCACAAGGGCCTTACGGGAATCGGAACAGAGGATGGAACTGTCAAAAGCTGAGTTAGACCAGATGAGCGACCTCTGGTGCAGGCAGTTCAATCATTTTTTCATTCAGCAGTATTCTTCCAGTTCCAGCCGGGAAAACATCATAGATAAGGAGTATTTACCCCTTATCATAACCCAAACGAAGGAGAAGATTGACGAGAACCAGGAACTACTTGATGCGGTATTGCAGAACATCGAGCGAAACCGAGCATCACAGCAGCGGATCAGAGCTCAAAGAGATCGTGAGAGCCGAATAGCGAGTAATTATGTGGATGAGATAAGCAGACTCGACAGTATGATTGCAACTCTTTCAGAAGAAGAACAGGAGATCTATCGGGAGTTTCAGAGTTTGGAAGAGAGTCGCAGAAACCTCGAGACAATGATCACTCACTTTCAGGAAGAAAGCGCTAGGGCAGAAGTCAGTTATCAGTTCACTACCCCCAGACTGATATGGCCGCTGAAGGGTGAGGTGATAAGTACATTTGGTGAAGTTCACGACGAATATCATAACATATCGATATTAAACAATGGTATCGATATTCAGGTAGCTGGTGCGGAAGAGGTCAAGGCGGTAGATTTCGGGATCGTTGTCTTTGCTGAAGCTTTTAAAAACTATGGTAAACTGATCATTATAGATCATCAAAATGGTTATTTCTCACTTTACGGTAATAATGGTAACCTGCTCGTAACTAAAAATGATGAAGTATCTCTGGGACAGGTAATAGGAATTGCCGGCAAGGATAATGGTTCCGATAATTATCTGCTCCACTTTGAATTACGACGTCACAGCAAGCCGGTAGATCCACTGGCTTATCTGGAATAGATCTCTTTTTACCTTTCAGAAGAAAGGTTTTTGTTTACAGAGAAGCCCCTTTTTAATTTATGCTGCTCATAAGAAAAAATCAATAAACAGTATCTGAGAGAAATGCGGTAATCATAATGGAAATGTATCATGATAACACCCGCCAGGAATTGAATGAACTGGCGGCTAAATACAAGGGGAAGAGCTTTACCTTCCTTCACCATACAGCCTACATGTATGGAATAGGATGCAAAGCGGACGATAGTGAAGCGCTTGAGAAGATCAGAAAACTGAAAGGACGGCCAGATAACAAAGGTTTTGTTATTTTGCTTCCGAGTGTCTCTGCTTTATCAATCACCGATGGTGAAAACATAGTTCGGATGCCGGGTAACGATTTCAGGCCAATTGAGGTTCAAATCGAACGGAAGATACTCTATCTAATCGAACAGTATCAACCCGGTAATCTGACTATCTGCCTTCCGGTCCTTAATTCTAGCGGATACGAATCATTAATGATGAACAACCGTCTGGCCGTCAGGATCCCGGAAAGCCAGTATCTGCGCTATTTCATAAGATTACTGAATCAGCCGGTCGTCAGTACGAGTATCAACAGAGCTGGCGGGGAACCTTTAAAGAATTTTAAAGTGATCAGTAAACTTGGCTGGTTCGATTTTGCCCTCCTCTCTTCGATTGATCTGAGACACCGCTCAGAACCCTCGACTATAGTCGATGCCCGGGATGGAGAGCTTGTCTGTCACCGGGAAGGGTTTATACCGTTCCAAGAGGTGGAGGATTCCTACTATCATCCTCAGATACTTTTTGTCTGTACGGGCAATATCTGTCGCAGTCCTCTGGCAGAATACTATGCCCGTCACGTGTTCAAAACCAGGCAGCTTCCGTTCAGAACAGCTTCAGCCGGTTTCATACCGGTCAGTACCGCGATCTCATCTCACTCCTTCTCTGTGCTGAATAACGAAGGTATTCACGCTGGTGAACATTATTCCCAACATCTGCACGAAGAATTGATCCGTCAATCCTGGTTGATATTGACGATGGAGAAAGATCATCGTGATGTTATCTTAAAAGCTTATCCAGCAAGTAAACATAAGGTTTACACCCTGTCCGGCTTTTGTGGTTCTGATGGTGATGTAGAGGACCCTTTCCGTCAGGATATGGATAAATACGTCAATACTTATCAGCTAATCAAGCAATATATAGATATTCTGGGAGACAAACTGGAATTGAGAACAAAGAAGCTCATAACCACGTATGAACTTGCAAAAATCAAACTTGAGAGTATAGAGATATGAAAGAACCGAAAATAACCCTGGATCTGGTTAAATCACACGGCCTGAACAAAGAAGAATACGATCAAATTCTCAAAACATTGGGGAGAGAACCCACATTTACCGAACTTGGTATTCTATCGGTGATGTGGTCTGAACATGCGAGTTACAAGAATTCGATCAAGTATATAAAAAAGCTACCCCGGGAAGGGAATCAGCTCATGACCAAAACTGGAGAAGAGAATGCCGGTGTAGTCGATATTGGTAACGGACTCGGTATCTCATTCAAGATCGAGAGCCACAATCATCCTTCAGCACTGGAGCCGTATCATGGTGCAGCTACGGGAGTAGGGGGTATTCTGCGTGATATTTTTACAATGGGAGCGAGGCCGATAGCGGTTCTTGATTCTCTCCGCTTCGGCAATATCGAGAATCCGAAAGTAAAATACTTATTGAAGGGTGTCGTCTCCGGGATTGCAGATTACGGTAACTGTTTCGGAGTCCCGACTGTAGGTGGTGAGACACAATTCGAAGATAGTTATGAAGGTAATCCGCTGGTCAATGTGATGGCGATCGGACTGCTCAAACATGAAAATCTCATGAAGGCGAGTGCAGAAGGAGCAGGGAATTATGTCGTTTATGTTGGATCTGATACCGGCAGGGATGGGATACACGGAACCACTTTTGCCTCACTGGAGTTGAGTGAAGAATCAGAAGAGAACAGAACAGCTGTCCAGGTAGGGGATCCCTTCATGGAGAAGCTTCTTCTGGAAGCGAGTCTCGAGGTGATAGAACTCGGCCTGGTAGATGGTATACAGGATATGGGTGCTGCCGGTCTGACCTGCTCATCGAGTGAGATGGCGGGAAAGGCAGGTACCGGTCTGGAGATCGATGTTGCACTCGTACCCCGTCGCGAAAAGGGGATGACCACTTATGAGGTAATGCTTTCCGAATCGCAGGAAAGAATGCTCCTGATCGTCAAACCGGAGAACTTTGAAAGAGTAAAAGAGGTTTTTGATAAATGGGATCTACATGCGGTGAAGATCGGAGTTGTGAACTCAACAGGAATGCTGCGGGTAAAGGAAAACGGTGAACAGAAGGCTGAATTGCCGGCCAGGATGCTCATTCTCGGCGGAGATGCACCGGTCTATGACCGTGAGGTTAAGTGTCCCGACTATCTCAGTAATGCCAATCTTCTGGATGATGAAGAGATAAGGGAACCCGAAGATTATAATGATGTGTTGAAGAAACTACTGACAGCACCCAATATATGTTCCAAAAAATCAATCTATAGACAATATGACCATATGGTTCAAATTAATACGGTTATCGAACCCGGCTCGGATGCAGCGGTAGTCAGGGTCAAAGAAACAGGACAGGGTATTGCTGCTGCAGTGGATTGTAACGGAAGGCATTGTTATCTAAATCCCTATGAGGGGGCAAAAGGTGCTGTAGCAGAAGCAGCCCGGAATATTGTCTGTTCCGGCGCCAAACCGCTGGCCGTTACGAATTGCCTCAACTTCGGTAATCCTTATAAACCAGAGATGTACTGGACGTTCACGGAAGCGATCAGGGGGATGAGTGATGCCTGTCTCGCTTTCGATACACCGGTAACCGGTGGTAATGTCTCATTCTACAATGAAAATCCCAGAGGAGCCATTTATCCTACACCGACAATAGGTATGATCGGCATTCTGGATGATTATCATGAGGCAATCAAATCGGGTTTTCAGGCTGAAAATGACCTGATCATTCTGCTCGGTGAGAACTGCCGGCATCTTGGTGGTTCGGAATATATAAAAACCTGTCACAATCTCATCAGGGGTAATCCGCCCGTTGTTGACCTTGAGAGAGAGAAAAAATTATATGAGACTTTCTTGAAATTGACTGGAGCGAAGCTCATCAAATCTGCACACGATTGTTCAGATGGTGGACTGGCTGTTGCTATTGCCGAATCCTGCTGGATCGGGGAACTTATTGGAGCAGAGATAGATATACCCCTGAACAACCGACCCGATGCTGAATTGTTCGGGGAAGAGCATTCCAGAATAGTCTGTTCAATTGCACCTGACAATCTGGCCAGGTTTGAGGAGATCTGTCTTCAGGCCGGTTTTCCCTTTCTGGTAATCGGTAGAACCGGAGGTGAAAGGTTAAGGATTAACGGACTTATCGACTCTGATATTAAGGAAATGCACGATCTCTGGGAGAATGCTTTAGAGCTATGAGCAGACCACAGCAGTTCGAAACTTATATCGAACAGATCAAAAACGCTCTGTCTTTCCAGAGGTTAGAGATGCTTTCCGAACGAGAGATAGATTACGGGAAGCAACTCGAGATCAGTGATGGAGAAAATTCAATCACTCTAAATATCTATTATTCGGTGAAGAAGGGAATATCTACAGTGATCGGTGGTGCAGAAACCAACCCATTAAGATCTCTCCTTACCAGAATTCTACAGGAGCTGGAAAACAGTCTGAACCCTGCCAACATCCATTCCTGGGAAAGCTGGCTGGGGACAGATGAGGCCGGAAAGGGTGAATTCTTCGGAGCTCTCGTAGTAGCCGGCTTTTTTGCTGATAGAGACATAGTACCGAAACTGCAGAAGATCGGGGTCAGAGACAGCAAGAAGTTGACTTCTTCCCTGATCGAATCAGTTGCCCATAAACTCTATAAAGAGTTCAATGAGAGGATATGTGTGATCGTACTCAGGCCTGAAACCTATAACAGGCTCTACAGAGAGTTTACAGCAAAGAGGAAAAAACTGAACGAATTGATGGCCTGGATGCATGGAAGAGTTATCCTCGATTTGCAGAAGAGAACAGGTGAAAAGAAGGTTTTGGTCGACAAATTCACCAGTGACAGCAATCTGATCAGATCGTTGAAAGGGCTGGAGCAGGTCGAGTTGCTACAGGTCCCGAAAGCAGAGCAGGATCTGGGTGTAGCTGCCTCATCAATTATTGCCAGATACCACTATCTGGCCTCATTAAAACAATTAAAGAGTAAGTTTAGGATGGATTTTCGACCTGGTTCCGGCGACCAAAGCATCTCTACAGGAATTCATTTTGTCGAGAAATATTCACTCGAGAGGCTTTATGAAGTTGCCAAAGTTCATTTCAAGAATTATGATAAGATAAAAGCAAAGTTGCAAGAGAATAAGGAGAACTTATGACTTTGATTCCTGCCTGGTTGCTCTATGCTCTCATTACAATGTTGTTTTACGGCCTCTGGGCTTTTTTCCCTAAGATGGCGTCACTACATCTTCCGGCCAGGGAGATATTGATCTATCAAATCATCGGTATCCTGGTCGTAGGGTCGATTGTCCTGATCACTTCGAAAGATAAACTTCAATTCAATGCTCCCGGATTGATATTTGCCATACTTGGCGGAGCAGCCGGTTTGATAGGTACTCTCTTCTTTCTCAAATCACTCGCTATTGGTAAGACTTATGTCGTTGTTACTCTGACGGCACTCTATCCCCTGATTACTATCTTTCTTGCTTTTATCTTCCTTCGTGAATCTTTGAGCTTCAAAAATGCAGTTGGCATTGTTTTTGCCCTTACTGCTATGTATCTCTTTGCGACCTGAGGTGAGGGAAAAAATATGCTGAAGACATTGATCGTTGACGAGCTATCGGAATATTTCGATAAACTCGTCCGAGAACGGGGATTAGCTGAACACTTCTACCGGGAGCTTGCCAATCCTGATGATGTCGGGATAGTAATCATCAAGACCTTCACCAGAGTTGATTGTGCTTTTCTGGATAGATTTCCGCAACTCAGGATGATTATCAGGGCCGGAACTGGATATGATAACATCGACCTGGAAGAGACAGAAAAGAAGGGTATCGTAGTCTGTAATACTCCAAATGCGAATGTTAATGCCGCCTTTGAACAGACACTCTCATTTATTTTTGCTCTGATCAAGCAACATCAACTCGGTAAGAATAATCTCCAGAAGCGGAGATGGAAAGAGGGACATCCACTCAATCCCGAGATCGCAGATTTAAAAGCTCTCGTTGTTGGAGTAGGTCGAATTGGCCGACGGGTTGCCCGATTTCTGCAGGAGTTCGATGCTGAGGTTTATGGTGTTGATCCGTATCTGACTGTCGAGGAATGGAAAGAACGGGGAGTTAAGAGCATCACCTACACAGAAGGACTAAAAATCTGCAATCTCATCACCTACCATTGTCCTCTGACGGCTGAGACTAAGAACTATTTCTCTGCTGGAACGCTTCAGCAACTGACTCAACCTGTCTGGCTGATTAACACGGCCCGGGGTGGGATTGTCAACGAAGAGGCTCTGCTCAAAGGCTTGAAAGAGAAGATTATTCTCGGAGCCGGCCTGGATGTTTTCGAGAACGAACCAGATCCATTGATACCTTTCGCTGATTTCGATAATGTTTGTCTGACACCACATACCGGAGCATATACAGAAGCAGCACGGAAAAGAATGGCTGCGGAATTGCTCGAGGTCTGGGAAGCTTTCGTCTTTCATCAAAGAGTCATCAACGAAGTGAAGTAATCTGCTGATATGACCGGGAATCATTCTGATAATTTAATAGCTAGCTCCTATATGGTTCCCGAAAGTTTTGCTGTCAAAAGAAGGGAAAATGATCGGCTTTTGAGAAAATGTGATGCATATATATTAGAGGGTAGTATAAGGGAGAGGTAAAAAGAAATATACGGTGATTCTGCAGCAAGAGCTTGAAAAAGGCCTTACAGGGTTGAGAGGATTAAATTTATTGACGGATAAAGACGTTAGGAGAATGTTAAAAAAAAACTACATATGTGGAGGTACTGTGATGAAGTTAGTAGAATGTGTTCCGAACTTCAGCGAAGGACGAGATCATAAGGTTTTGGATGCAATATCAGGAGAGATCAGGAAGATCAACAATGTTACTCTTCTCGATGTTGATCCCGGAGCCGATACTAACAGAACTGTATATACCTTTGTCGGTGAACCTGAAGCGGTAATAGAAGCTGCATTTCAGGCGATTAAGAAAGCAGCTGAACTTATCGATATGTCGAAGCACGAAGGTGCTCATCCCCGGATGGGAGCGACTGATGTCTGTCCGTTTGTTCCTGTCAGTGATGTAACGATGGAAGAAGCAGTAGAATACGCCAAAAGACTCGCTCAACGGGTAGGTGAAGAGTTGAATATTCCAGTATATCTTTATGAATATGCCGCGACGAAAGAAGAGTGGAGAAACCTGGCCGAAGTGAGAAAGGGTGAATATGAAGCACTCCCAGATAAGTTGAAGGATCCATACTGGAAACCTGACTTTGGACCGGCCGAATTCAATACCCGAGCGGGAGCAACCGCTATTGGGGCGAGAGAATTCCTCATTGCTTATAACATAAATCTGAATACCCGTGATAAAAAGAAAGCAACTCAGATAGCTAAAAAGATCAGGGAGAGAGGTTATCCTAAGCGGGACGAGAATAGAAAACTGGTCAGGGATGAAGATGGGAAAAAGGTTATGGTCCCCGGGATATTTACTCACTGTAAAGCAGTCGGCTGGTATATCGACGAATATAACAGAGCTCAGATCAGTATGAATCTGACCAATTATAAGGTTACACCTCCTCATTTAGTCCTGGAAAAGGTAAGGGAACTTGCCCAGGAAAATGGTATCGTAGTTACCGGTAGTGAACTCGTTGGACTTATCCCAAAAGATGCTCTGATCAATGCCGGTAGATATTATCTTGATAAAATGGGTGAGACAGACGGTATTCCAGATGAAATGATAATAGAGACAGCCATTCAGTCGATGGGGTTGGCTGAATTAGGTCCAATAGAACTCGATAAGAAGGTAATCGAATATAGTATAACCAGGCAGGATAATCTAATCAATCTGAAGATCAAAGATTTCGTAGATCTTCTCTCTACAGATGCACCAGCACCTGGCGGAGGTAGCGTGGCGGCACTCTGCACTACAATTTCGGGTGCCCTGACTGCTATGGTTGCCAATCTGACCTTCGGGAAAAAGGGTTACGAGAAACACTGGCCGGAGGTCAAAGAACTCGCTGTCAAGGGGCAGGAGATTAAGAACCGGGCTCTGGCTGCTATCGATAAGGATACCGATAGTTTCAATATGTTGATGGACGCTATGCGTCTACCCAAAAAGAGTGATGAAGAGAAGGCTCATCGAGAGAAAGCTATTCAGGATGCGACCAAGCAGGCGATCTATGTTCCGCTCGAAACCCTCGAACTCTCTCTGCAGGCAGTAGAACTCTCAGCCAGGATAGCTAAAATCGGCAACGAGAATGCTCTCTCAGATGCTGGTGTTGCTGCTATAATCGCTCACGCTGCTGCCAAGGGCGCATTCTATAATATTAAGATAAATATGCCCGGCATTACCGATGAGACTTTTGTCGATGAGGTCTCAACGAAAGCCGAACGCCTGGTTGAAAAAATAGGATCGATATGCTCCGATGTAGAAGTAACTCTAAAAGAGGTTTTAAACCGAGAATAGATGCACTGAGTTCCGATAGAACGAGGTAGGTAAGCTTGATATGAGTCGCGACAATGATAAAGTCTTTGTTCTTGTCGAACCGTCCTATCGGGGTAACATCGGAGCTGCAGCGAGAGTGCTCAATAACTTTGGCTTCTCGCATCTCCGGCTGGTCGGGACGATACCTCAGAAAGAGGATCATTATCTGGCTGTCCACTCAGAAGAGATAATGGAGCAGATCGAGATCTTTACCGATCTGAAAACTGCTCTGCACGATACAGGGGTAGCCATAGCCCTGACCAGGAGGTCGGGCAAAAAGAAGAAGACCGATCTGGAGGTTAGAGAATTGAGAGAATTCATGACCGCTCTTCCGCGTGCGAAAACTGCCCTCGTGTTTGGCAGGGAGGCATACGGGTTGAAGGACGAAGAGATAGCACTCTGTCCGATAAGGTGCGAGATTCCGACTGATGAGAGTTTTGGGTCTTTGAATCTTGCTCAGGCAGTGGCTATTGTTGCTTATGAACTGTTCGGAATTACTCCTGAGAAGCAACCATCCAGAAAACTTGCCGGACAGGATAACATAGAAAAGAGTGTTAACTGGATTATAAGCAGGCTGACCTCTATTGGTTATTTCAGGACAGGGGATCCGGGCAACGTTGAGAGACTGTTAAAGAGTATTTTTTTACGAAACTATACGAGAGATGAGGATCTACGATTTCTGGAAAAAATGTTCCATAGGATTGAGGTGCTCTTTTCTATACGAGAAGGAACGAATAGTAACAGATAATAATATATTGGAGGTTTTATGGATTATTTCTTAACTGAAGAGCAGTTGGAGATTAAAGAGATCAGCAGAAAAGTTGCTGAAGAGAAGGTCAAACCGTTACGAGAGAAGTATGACGAAGAGGGAATATTTCCCTGGGATATGGTTGAAGTTTTTGCCCAGACAGACCTGTTTGCTATACTGGTTCCGGAAGAATACGGCGGAATCAGTGGTAAAGTTATGGATCTTTGTATTGTAACTGAAGAGCTGTGCCGGGTCTGTGCCGGGATATCTATGGCTATGGGTGCTACTGGACTGGGGCTCTATCCCATTCTTCTTTCCGGCTCCGAAGAGCAGAAACAGAAGTATCTTCCCGCTATAGCCGATGGGAAGAGACTGGCAGCTTTTGCCATAACAGAAGCGAATGCCGGCTCAGATGCCGGTGCTATCGAGACAACAGCTACTCTCGATGGTGATCACTATATACTCAATGGAACGAAACAGTGGATTACCAATGGGGGGGAAGCCGAGATCTATACCGTTTTTGCTATGACCGACAAGACAAAGGGGGCTCGTGGCGCTTCCTGTTTTATTGTTGAAAAAGGAACACCTGGTTTCTCGTTCGGTAAGAAAGAGAATAAGATGGGTATCAGAGCTTCTGCAACCAGAGAACTGATCTTCGAAGATTGTCGTATTCCCAAAGAAAATCTGATTGCCAGAGAGGGGCTCGGTTTCATGATTGCCATGAAAACCTTCGATAAATCACGGCCGATGGTTGCTGCCCAGGCGGTAGGTATCGCTCAGGGTGCTTTCGAAGAAGCGATTAGATACTCTAAAGAGAGAAGCCAGTTCGGGAAGCCAATCTCTTCCTTCCAGGCTATCCAGTTCATGCTGGCCGATATGGCAACCCAGATCGAAGCGGCTAGATCTCTTGTCTATTCTACTGCGAGAATGATCGATGGCGGTAATAAAAGGTTCAGCAAAGAGTCGGCTATGTGTAAGTACTACGCTTCCGATATGGCGATGAAAGTCACTACTGATGCAGTCCAGATTCTTGGTGGATATGGATACATGAAAGAGTATCCTGTAGAGAAAATGATGCGTGATGCCAAGATCACCCAGATCTATGAAGGAACGAACCAGATCCAGCGTTCTATTGTTGCTTCACATCTGCTGAAAGACTGATAGATATAACTGTTATTTTTGACAAAGACACATTACATTTTCGTAATGTGTCTTTTCTGTTTACCCCATCTCTTATCCTCCAGTTCAATTTCTCCCTATGAGAGCATAACAATCAAAGCAAGATCTACAATTCGATAATGAATCAATTAGTCATCAATACCGGGTTGTATCAGACTGATAGAATCGCTTTACGACTCATTATTCTGACAAAAAGGAATCTGGTCCGACTTATCTTGACAAGAAAGTATGAAGTTTAAATTGGGGATGTATAAAGACAAATTACGGAGGAAGTAATGACGTTTAAGGATTTCATGGACAAGGTTGCTGCCAGGAATCAGGCTGAACCTGAATTCTTACAGGCAGTTAAAGAGGTTGTAGAGACAATCTGGGATGTCTATATTTCGGAACCACGACTCGTTAAGGCTAATATTTTGGAACGAATAGTAGAACCTGAAAGGGTAATCATGTTCCGTGTTCCCTGGGTTAATGATAAGGGAGAAGTTCAGGTTAATCGTGGTATCAGGGTTCAGTTTAACAGCGCTATCGGTCCCTATAAGGGCGGATGCCGGTTCCATCCGAGTGTTAATCTCTCCATTCTGAAATTCCTCGGTTTCGAGCAGATCTTCAAGAACAGCCTGACTACCCTGCCGATGGGTGGTGGAAAAGGTGGAGCAGATTTCGATGCCAAAGGAAAATCTGAACAGGAGATCATGCGTTTCTGTCAGGCCTTTATGACAGAACTTTATCGTCATATCGGTCCAGACCTTGATGTGCCTGCCGGAGATATCGGTGTTGGTGGCAGAGAAGTCGGATTCATGTTCGGGATGTACAAAAAACTGAAGAACGAATTTACCGGTGTCTTTACCGGTAAAGGCCAGAACTGGGGTGGAAGTCTGATCAGGCCGGAAGCAACCGGTTTTGGAGTTGTCTATTTTACCGAGCAGATGCTGAAGGCTCAGGGTGATTCTCTTGAAGGTAAGACTGTTGCTATTTCCGGATTCGGTAATGTTTCCTGGGGAGCCTGCCAGAAGGTCAACGAACTCGGTGGTAAGGTTGTAACTCTTTCCGGTCCTGACGGATATATCTATGATAAAGATGGTGTCAGTGGTGAGAAGATCGACTATATGGTCGAATTAAGAGCCTCCAACAATGACCGTGTTTCTGATTATGCCGATAAATTCAAATGCGAATTCTTCCCGGGTAAAAGGCCATGGGAGGTCCCGGTCGATATAGCTATGCCGTGTGCTATTCAGAATGAGCTCAATCTGGAAGATGCACAGAACCTGGTCAAGAACAAGGCAAAAGCACTGGTTGAAGGCGCCAATATGCCTTGTACACCCGAAGCTATCGAGTTTTTACAGGAGAACAAGGTCTTCTTTGCTCCTGGCAAAGCAGCTAATGCAGGCGGTGTTGCTACTTCCGGACTGGAGATGACTCAAAACAGCATGAGGCTCAAATGGACCCGAGAAGAGGTCGATGAGAAGTTGAAAAGGATCATGATTTCTATTCATGACCAGTGCAAAGAATATGGGACACGACCTGACGGATATATTGATTATATCAAAGGTGCTAATGTAGCCGGATTCCTTAAGGTTGCTAATGCTATGGTCGATCAGGGTGTAATATAAGCAAATATCATACTGTAACGATTGCTCTGATTGAGAGTTGAGTTTCAGCGATAATTAGAATCATATAAAGTAACGGGCTGCCTGAGGGCAGCCTTTTTTTATTGCTAATTTATGTTATCTGTGAAAAATGGTCTAGACAAGAGTAAGGGAGTTGAGATGAAAAATCATATTCAGGAAACGGCAAAGATCGGTGCAGGAACTCAGATAGGCTTTAATTCGATCATACTCGATGATGTGATTATTGGAAAAGAATGCAATATCGGGCATAACGTTGTCATCT